>ENA-USUM01001811-USUM01001811.1-human-gut-metagenome-genome-assembly--contig:-NODE-1811-length-13143-cov-56.216210_pt1 | contig 13143 bp, 10 predicted proteins | sample MGYA00250063_ERZ773402 | MGnify/ENA primary metagenome ERZ773402 (study PRJEB29103, sample SAMN06112030) | human gut metagenome | biome: human gut; feature: ankylosing spondylitis patient; material...
TTTTTTTTTCAAGCAGAAGACGGCATACGAGATCGTGATGTGACTGGAGTTCAGACGTGTGCTCTTCCGATCTGAGGTCACTCCATAGGCGTGCCGTTGGCGGTGTGTGCGAAAAAGTCATTTATAGTGCCAAGCGCCACAATGACCATACACCCTGTTAGAATGAACGGGCTTGTGCTGGGAGTACCTCAGACGCTTTCTTATTTTGATAAAATGCAGGAAAGGATAGTTCGCTTTGTGTGCGATAATTCAGCCATAAAGCCTGAGCGTTTCCGTGAGCTTATGATGTCAACGGGCGAGCTTGTAATGGACGTTGGTTCTGTTATCGACGGGGAGCAGGCTGTAAAAGAGGGGCTTATCGACAGGCTCGGAGGGCTTTCCGAGGCGATAGACTGCCTTTATGATATGATAGAAAACAGTTCTGAAAAGGAGAAAGCTGAAAATGTTTCAGACAATAATCGACCTTTATGACGTATTCAGGACTGACGTAGATATCGGAGAAGAGTTTGAGGATGATGATACTGCTGTGGACACAGACCCGGCACATTATCTCAGCCGTGACGGCTTTTATCTCTGACAAACAACAAAATTTCGGAGGACAGCAATGGGTATCATCAATGCGATTTTTCAGGCTATAATTCAGGGCTTGACGGAGTTTCTTCCAGTTTCAAGTTCAGGACATCTTTCACTGTATCAGCATTTTACAGGAAACAGCGGAGAGGGAGCTTTGTTTTTCTCGGCGATACTTCACCTTGGCACGCTGGTAGCAGTATTTGTGGCTTTCAGGAAGACAATATGGGATATGATAAAAGAGCTTGGCGTTATGATAAAGGATATTTTTACAGGCAAGTTCACTCTTAAAAATATGAATCCTCCAAGGCGTATGATAGTTATGATAATAGTTTCCTGCTTCTGCCTTGTACCGTTCCTGCCATTTAAGGGCTGGTTTGAGGGCATTGCAGAGGATTCAAGCATTTTTGCAGAGGGCCTTTGTTTCCTTTATACATCGGCAATACTTTTTATGTCAGACCGCTGTATAAAGGGTAAAAAGACTCAGGGCAATATAGCTTATAAGGACGCAATAACGGTCGGACTTTTTCAGGGAGTTGCACTGTTGCCTGGCGTTTCAAGATCAGGCTCGACTATTTCAGCGGGACTTTTCTCAGGCATGACCAGAGAAACATCGGTAAAGTATTCTTTCATTCTGGGCATACCTGTTATACTTATGAGCTGTCTGCTTGAAGTCAAGGACGCAGTTTCAACACATACTGATATAGATTGGGTTAGCTGTGCAGTTGGATTTGTAGTTGCCGCATTTGTGGGACTTTGTGCTATCAAGCTTGTAAACTGGCTCGTTAAAACGGATAAATTCAAGGTGTTTGCTTATTATACCCTTGTGCTTGGCGTCATAGTCCTTGTTATCTCATTTATCGAGATGTGCATGGGTCACCCTATATCCTTTGCAAAGTAATGACATAAGATAATACAGTTTCTGTGAAAAAGCTTGAAATTCTGTTTTCAGGCTTTTTTGTGGGTTATAAAGGCAAATAACATTTTGCCTTTATTTGCTTAAATAAGACACATACCGAAAGGAATGGTAAAATAAATGGCAGCTCAAAAGAAAGGCTCAAAGCCTGCGCCAAAGCAGACAGCGGCAAAGAAAAAGTCCGCACAAAAGCCTGCGCAAGCTGCAAAAAAGAATACAAAACAGCAAAAGCCTCAGAGCAAGCCGCAACAGTCAAATTCCATGACAGCAGTGAGAGAAAGAGAGAACAGACGCTTCTGGTCTTACATACTTTTCTTTTTCGGCATACTTGAACTGCTTATCACGTTCGTGGAAGGGGACGGCTTGTGGAAATGGCTCCATGAGCTGAACCGAGGACTTTTCGGCGTGACAGTATTTCTGTTTGCACCTATGATAATCTATGTTGCACTTATGATAGCTTCAGATGTGACCCATAACAAGGTCATTGCAAAGGTCGTTGAGGGAAGCGTTCTTATGCTTCTTATAAGCGGCATGGCTCAGATAATCCAAGTAGGCTCTGTGGACGGAAGTTCGTTCTGGCTTAAACTTGTGGGGCTTTTCAATGATGGAAAACAGCTCCGTGGCGGCGGACTTGCAAGCGCATTGCTGGGCTGGCCTTTGCTTTCGCTTTTCAAGAGAGTTGGCGCAGGTATCGTTATCGTGCTTGTGGCGTTCACTTTTATAATGCTGCTTACAAATGTTACGCTTCCGCAGCTTCTAAAGGCAGTTTCAAAGCCTTTTGTAAAGAGCTATGAAGCGGTGAACGAGGAGCGTATCGAGCGTGCGGCTCAGCCTCCGAAGCCTCCAAGAGAGAAGAAAGAACCTAAGCGTAACGGCAGAGTGGATATTGCAAAGTTCTATCCTGATGATGGCCCTGACACTGCGGCGGAAGCCTTTGTGCCTGTTGCAGAGGCGGAAGAAGCTACCGACAAGGTGGACGCTTCAAAGATAGATATGCCGGTCCACCCTGTGAAAGCTCCTGTGATAACACATGAAAAGCTTGAAGAAACGGCTAAGACTACCGATAATGAGGAGCTTAAAAAGATAATAGAAAACGCAATAGGCGACAACAGAGAAGAAAAGAAGTCCAAGGATGAGCCTGTTAAGCCACCTGTAGTGAATGTTGATAAGAACGGTCAGACAACGTTCTTTGAGAAAGATAATAAAATATCTGCTTACGTTTATCCGCCTGTGGATATACTCAAATATGCTAAAAATCCTGTGGCTTCCGAGATAGTCCAGCAGGAAATACAAGAGAAATCTGCGAAGCTTGTGGAAACGCTTGAAACATATGGCGCTAAAACAAGGATCGTGGGCATACACAGAGGTCCGTCCGTTACAAGATATGAGCTTCAGCCTGCAGCAGGCGTAAGAGTGTCGAAGATAACGGGTCTTGCAGACGATATTGCACTTAACCTCGCGGCAATGAGCGTTCGTATCGAAGCTCCTGTTCCGGGCAAAGCCTGCATAGGAATAGAAGTGCCGAACGATCATAGAGATACGGTTTCTCTCCGTGAGCTTATCGACAGCGAGGAATACAGAAAGGCAAAGGGCAAGCTTACCTTTGCAGTGGGCAAGGATATCGAGGGTAATATCATTATCGGCGATATCGCCAAAATGCCGCATATGCTCGTTGCAGGTACAACAGGTTCAGGTAAGTCTGTTTTTACAAACTCTATCATACTTTCTATACTTTACCATGCGTCGCCTGACGAAGTAAAGCTTATTCTTATCGACCCTAAGAAAGTCGAGTTTCCTATTTATAATAAGATACCGCATTTGCTTATCCCTGTTGTTACCGAGCCTTTAAAGGCGGCTGGTGCGCTTGGCTGGGCGGTAAATGAAATGAACAAGCGTTATCTTATGTTCGAGGCGAACAATGTAAAGAACTTGCAGGAGTTTAACGACATGGTTCTTGAAGAACGCAATAAGCCTGCCGAGGAGCAGGACGAAGTCCGTGCAAAGATCGACCTGCTGCCACAGATAGTTATTGTGGTCGATGAGTTCGCCGATCTTATGATGGCTGCGAGAAGCGAGGTTGAGGACTCAGTTTTAAGACTTGCACAGCTTGCTCGTGCGGCAGGAATACATATGATAATCGCAACACAGTCCCCTAGGGCGGACGTGTTGACAGGACTTATCAAGTCAAATATCCCATCGAGAGTTTCTCTCAGTGTATCCAGCAACGTTGACTCACGAGTTATACTTGATGAAAGCGGTGCAGAGAAGCTTCTTGGAAACGGTGACCTGCTTTATAAGCCTGTTGGCGTTAAAAAACCTATAAGAATGCAGAGCGGTTATGCAGCGACTTCTGAGATAAGAGAGGTTGTAAACTTCCTCAAGAACGAGCATACCGCAGAATACAGCGACGAAGTTATCGCAGAGGTGGAGGAGAATACTCCACAGCCAAAGGACAGCGGTTCGGCAGGCAGCGATAATGTTTCCGTAAATCCTGATGATGACCTTGTAAATCAGGCAATATCCATAATCGTGCAGACAAATAACGCTTCCACTGCGTTCTTGCAGAGAAAGCTGAAGCTCGGTTTCCCTAGAGCCGCCCGTATCATGGACGAGATAGAGGAAATGGGCATAATAGGACCACAGGAAGGCTCTAAGGCACGAAAGATAAACATAACAAAAGAAGAATGGGCTGAAATGCAGGCAAGAAGATAGCTCAGGCGGAAAGGGATAACATGGCAGGCAGATCTGTGAAAAAGAAAAATTCGACAGCACCGCTTAAAAAGGCGGTAACGCTCATAGCGGTTTTTGTGGTGCTGCTTTTTACAGTGCTTGACCTGACAGGGTTAGTTTCTTTCGACAGCTTGCTTATCAAGGCAGGCGTTGAGGACAAGCCGGCGGAACACGCTCAGACAGAGGTGCATTTTATCGACGTTGGTCAGGGCGACAGCACCCTTGTGATATCACAAGGGGAGGCTATGCTCATTGACAGCGGCGATAAAGATGACAGCAATAAAATAGAAAAATATCTTGAAAAGCAGGGAGTGACAGAGTTAAAATACCTCATTGCCACCCACCCTCACGCTGACCATATTGGTGAAATGAGCGAGATAATAGATCAGTTTCAGGTGGATAAATTCATTATGCCGAAAGTCAAGGCTGATATGACGCCAACCACAACGATATATGAGAAAATGCTCAAAAGCATAAAGGCAAAGGGCTTGAAGATAACACAGGCAAAGCCTATGGAATTTGAGCTTGGAAGCTGTAAGGTTGAGCTTTTCACACCAAAAAAGGATTATGATGATCTTAATAACTATTCCACACTTGTGAAGATAACAGACGGTGAGAACAGCTTTCTTATCACGGGGGATTGCGAGACCACTGAGGAGAAAGATATACTTTCTCAGGGTTATGACGTTTCCGCAAAGGTGCTTAAAGCAGGTCATCACGGCAGTTCCACTTCTTCGGGGGTCGATTTTCTTAACAAGGTCATGCCGAGATATGCTGTTATATCCTGCGGCAAGGGCAACAAGTATGGTCACCCACACGAGGAAACTGTCACAAGGCTGAAAAAATATGCTTCCCATTTGTATGTCACTGCAGATGTGGGAACGATAGTTTTCAGCTCAGATGGCGAGGGGCTGAGCGTTTTTGCTGAAAAGGGAGAAAAGTGATATGGAAGAGATTCTTATAGTTGACAGGATAGAAAACGGCTATGCCGTGTGCGAAACTGAGCAGGGAGAAAAAAAGGATATACCGCTTTCTGAAACAAAAGACGTTCACGAGGGTGACGTACTTATCTTAAAGGACGGCGTTTATATCCCGGATAAGGACAAAACAGAAGCAAGAAGAAAAAGGATACTCGCCTTACAGGAGGATCTGTGGGCTTAAGGCAACACCGTATGATGCGATATGCCTAAAAAATATGCTGAAAGGTATAGATAGAAATGGAAAAAGATTTATTTACGCTTATCAATGAAAAGCTTTCAGGCTTATCAAAGGGACACAAGCTTATTGCGAACTACATTCTCTCCCACTATGACAAAGCGGCTTTTATGACGGCTCAGAAGCTTGGAAAAACTGTGGGCGTCAGCGAATCAACGGTGGTAAGATTTGCCTCAGAGCTTGGCTATGACGGCTATCCTGCCCTTCAAAAAGGCTTGCAGGAGCTTATGAGAAACAAGCTCATAAAATGGATAAATGGGTAAGATAGTATCTATGTAAAATTTATAATTTAAATAATATTTTATATAATGCTTTACGTTTTCATGGATGTAACAAACAATACAAGTAAATAATTGACAAAAAACAACTAAACGATAGATGTTGACATAAGCATTCATTCTTAAAAAAAAGAAATCCTAACGTTATGATTATAACATATTAGTACAGAATCAGACTATTATAAATCAGCACATTACTATTACAAATAGTATCATATAAGTAGATTGTCATGTATAGTGAACATGTATAGAGTATCTCCCAAAGGGGAACACTTCCTTTTGAAACTTTCTTGAATTATTGTACCTCCTTTATTACCAACAAGATACACATATTGTAGTTCCGCGAAAACTCTGGTAATTTCGTATATTGGTATGCAGACCCAGGAGGTGGCAATAAAATCCAGCGTAAAAGTGGTGATGAAGTCTGATACTGAGATGCTTGATGAGGTAATGGTGGTTGCTTTCGGTACAGCAAAGAAGTCTGCATTTACGGGTTCGGCTAAGGTGGTTGGTACCGAAAAGCTGGAGCAGTCGCAAGTGACGAATGTTACCGATGCTTTGGCAGGTGCTGTGCCGGGTGTGACATTGACTTCCAATGACGGTGCTCCAGGTGCAAAATCATCCATCAAGATTCGTGGTTTTAGTTCTATCAATGCAAAGAATGACCCTCTGATTATTGTGGACGGCGCTCCTTATAGCGGTGATATTAATAATATCAATCCTAACGACGTTGAGTCAATGACAGTATTGAAGGATGCAGCTTCGAATGCACTTTACGGTGCTCGTGGTGCTAATGGTGTAATTATCATCACTACCAAAAGAGCCAATATGTCGGGAGAGGCTAAGGTGACTTTTGATGCTAAGTGGGGTGCTAACACTCGAGCGTTGCAGAAATATGAAGTGATTGACAATCCTGGCATGTACTACGAGATGCATTATCGTGCCATGAACAATTATTATAAGTCAACGGGAATGAATGACCAAGCTGCATGGCTTGAGGCAAACAAGAATCTGTTTGGCTCCAACGGTGGATTGGGATACAATGTATATACAGTTCCCGATGGGCAATTCCTCATCGGTCAGAACGGTAAACTTAATCCCAACGCCACATTGGGTAGAGTTGTGAATTATAAAGGACGTGACTATCTGCTGACTCCGGATGATTGGGAAGATGTGGGAATGCGTACCGGTCTGCGTCAGGAATACAACTTCTCGGTGAGCGCAGCCAATGAAAAGTCCTCTTTCTATGTTTCTTTAGGTTATCTTGGAAATGAGGGTATCACTGAAGGCTCTGACCTGAAACGTTTGACAGGCCGTTTGAAAGCCGACTATCAGGCAAAGAAGTGGTTGAAGATTGGTGGTAATATGGGATATGCACGTTTTGATTCTAACTCGTTGAGTAACAATGGTACCAGTTCGTCTACCGGTAATATATGGGCGTTTGTTACCCAAATGGCTCCCATCTATCCCGCCTACGTGCGCAATGCTGACGGCAGCATCATGGTGGATAATAATGGTATTGGAATGATGGACTACGGTAGTGGTATCAATGCAGGTATGCAGCGTCCTTTCATTGCTGATGCCAACCCTATTCTAGACAATAAACTAAATACCAGAAACTCTGAAGGAAATGCCATTAACGGCAACGCCTTTGTAGATATAACTCCTATAGAAGGCCTAAAGGTGACATTCAATGGTGCTTTCAACTTGGATGAGACACGTCATAGTTACGTTTACAATCCTTACTACGGGCAGTTCGACTCCACTGGCGGTACAGTGAGTAAGTATCATACACGTACTTACGATTACAACCTGCAACAACTTGTTTCTTATGCCCGTTCGTTTGGCGACAATAACTTCGATATTCTTTTAGGTCACGAATATTATGATTATCGCTACTATGAACTTGGGGCCAGCAAGTCGCAGATGTTCTCTCAAGGCAATAAGGAATTGGATGGTGCCATTATCGACGGACAAGGTGCTTCTTCCTATAAAGAGCGTCGTAACAATGAAGGTTTCTTCGGCCGTTTGCAATACAATTATGACGAACGCATCTTCGGCTCGGCTTCTTTGCGTCGTGATGCTTCCAGCCGTTTCCATCCGGACCATCGCTGGGGTACATTCTGGTCGGTAGGCGGTGCGTGGCTTATCAACAAAGAAAGCTGGTTTGATGCTTCATGGGTGCAGGAACTGAAGCTGAAGGCTTCTATTGGTTCACAAGGTAATGACAATATCGGTGACTTCCTCTATACGGATAGATTTAACATTATCAACTCTAACAACAGCCTTGGTACTTCATTTAAATCTAAGGGCACTAAAGACATCACTTGGGAAACCAACACTAACTTCAATATCGGTGCAGAGTTCCAGTTGTGGAACCGTGTAACCGGTAGCATCGAGTACTACAGACGTAAGACTTCGGATATGTTGTTCTCATTTACCGTGGCTCCATCATTGGGTTATGCTTCCTATATGGACAACGTTGGTAACATGGTCAATAGTGGTGTGGAAATGGACTTCAATGTGAATATCTTCGATACACGTAACTTTACGTGGGATGTGAATGTGAACATTTCAACCTTGAAGAACCGTATTACGATGCTTGATCCTGATAAGTTGATTACTACTGAGTATACAGCTGATGGAAAAGGATATAAGGGCTATTCTAACGGAAGCTTCTTCATTGGTGAGGATTTGTCTATGTTTACATGGCGCTTGAAGGAGTATGCCGGAGTGAATGAAAAGGGTGAGTCTTTGTTCTATAAGAATGTCAAGGACGAGGCCGGCAATATCACCGGACGTGAAACGACTACGAATCATGCTCAGGCTGACTATTACATCACAGAGGAAAGCTCAATACCTAAGGTGTATGGTGGTTTCGGTACCAAACTGAAAGTATATGGCGTGGACTTCGGCATAAACTTCACTTACCAGATTGGTGGTAAGCAATATGATGGTACGTATGCTTACTTTATGTCGTCACCTTATGGTACGGCTGGTTACAACTACCATAAGGATTTGCTGAACTCATGGACTCCTGAGAACACAAATACTAATATCCCTCGTTTCCAGATGAACGACCAATATTCAGGGGCAATGTCTACGCGCTTCTTGACAAATGCAAGCTTCTTGAATATCCAGAATATTAATGTGGGCTACACGTTACCTTCCAAGTGGACAAGAAAGTTGGCCATCAACTCATTGCGCGTGTATATGTCGGCAGAAAATGTTTTCTATTGGTCTAAACGTAAAGGGTTCGACCCACGTCAGTCATACGACGAGACAACCAATGCTACTTTCTATTCACCGATGCGTACCATCTCCGGTGGTGTGTCATTTGAGTTCTAAACCTAATATATAGATTACAATGATTATGAAGAAGAATATATTCAAACTATTTTCGGTTATGGTCGTATCGGCCACGGTATTGACCGGCTGTATAGAAGAGGTTTTTCCCGAAGATTCTACAGCGACCTCCGATCAGATTGGTGCATCGGCAACAGCGATTGAGGCTTCGCTTAATGGCTTGCCATCGCAAATGGTACAAGGCTATCTAGTGTACGGTAAGCAAACACATGAGACCGACCTTGCTTATCCCTCATTGATGTTGGCCCAGACAGAACTGCTGGGTGATGTCGTGGCTACGGATTACGGATATGACTGGTGGTGGCGCTTCAATGCCAATAATGGTATGAACGACACCGGCTATTATTCATATTTGCCTTACTTCACCCTATATAAGTTCGTTAAATCGGCCAATGACGTGATTGCGGCCGTTGATGTGACTGATCCCACAATTACCGATGAAATGCGTGGGCTTGGAAGTATAGCCCATGCTTTCCGTGCATTGGACTATTATACGCTGATGGTACTTTTCGAACCGGTAGAAAACATCTATACCGATTGTAGCAAGGTACTGGGGCTGACGGTGCCCATCGTGACTGAGGCAACAACTAACGACATTGCGAAGAGCAATCCGCGTGCAACCCACGAAGAATTGGTGAATTTCATTCTTGCCGACCTTGACAAGGCAGAGATAGGTCTGGAGTCTTATACACCTGTCAGTAAGAACTTCCCTGACTTGGCGGTCGTATATGGTCTGAAGGCCAAAGTATATATGTGGGATGGTCAGTTTGCTAAAGCTGCCGAGTATGCCCGCAAGGCTATTGATAAGTCGGGAGCAACACCTATGAGCGAATCACAGTGGCATAATCCCACTACCGGTTTCAATACGGCTACTTCTGCATGGATGTGGTACCTTCACCCCACGGCTTCCAATATGGGTAATCTTGCTAATTTCATTGGTCACATTTCCAATGAAGCGGATTGGGGATATGCTTCTTTGTCTAAGCTCCAGATGGCACGTTCACTTTATGACGCGATTCCTGCTACCGATTTCCGCAAATATTCTTACCTTGACCCGGACAGAAGTACTTACGCTTACCAGTCAGTGAGAGGCAATGCATGGCTGGATGAACAACCGGATTATATGTCATTGAAGTTCCGCCCCGTGGGTGGTGACTATAACACTTATTCTGTGGGTGCGGCTGCAGATATTCCCGTGATGCGTGTGGAAGAGATGTATCTCATAGAGGCTGAAGCAGTAGGTGCCAGCCAGAATGTGGCAGCAGGCGTACAGTTGTTGAATAACTTTATGAAGCAGTACCGCCAGAGCAATTACAATTTCAGTACGGGTGATTTGCGTAATTTCCAACTTGAGGTGTTGAAACAGATGCGTATCGAGTTCTGGGGTGAGGGAATCGCATTCCCCACGGCTAAACGTCTGAAACCGGATGTCATTCAGAATTATGAGGGTACCAACTTTATAGAAGATATCTTCAAGATAAACTGTAAAGGTGTGAAGCCCAACTGGACATTGATGATTCCTAAGACCGAGGTCGATTCAAATACTGCCCTTCAGGGAATGAACAATCCGGACCCGTCCGGTGCTATTGCTAAACGTCCTACTCCGATAGGGGAGTTTGCACCGGGTAACAATTAACCAATGAACTAACTTTTAATAGAATTTGTATATGAATAAGATATTCAATAAATTGTTTTTGGGCTTGGCCGTATGCGGTTTGGCTATGACGGCTTGTTCAGACGGTGTGGAGTGGGAGCCTTCTCCGGTTCCTACCGAGGGTGTACAAGCTTATATTTATGCTGATAACACTGATTTGACTTATTATCCGAATGATGAACAGGTTTTTGTGGTCAAAATCGGCCGTCAGAAAACGGATGCGGCTGCATCTATTCACTTGACTACAGATGCGGAGAGCGTAACAGTGCCGACAACGGTTGATTTTGCTGCCGGTGAAGCACTCAAAGAAGTAAAGATTGCGTTTGACATAGCTGTGGGTACTACTGCATCTTATACTATTGCCATTCCTGAAGAAGATTCCTATGTTTATGGTTCACCCAAGGTGACGGTCAATATAAAGCGTGACTATACTTGGCTCAATATAGGTACAGGCTACTATACATCTCAATTATTTGGAGAGGGTTGGGATCAACCTGTGCTGAAGGCTAAAGAGGCTAATATCTATAAGCTGGAAGATTGCATTACGAAAGGATATCCCATCATGTTTACGCTAAGCGATGACAATCAAGAACTGATAGGTTGGGATCCTCAACCTACTGGTTATGACAAGACGGACTATGGTATGCTATACTTTGCAGCAGCAGGTATGGAGCGTAAAGGAAACGTGTTGTCTTTCCCGATGCAGGGCTTGGTAGTACTTGACAGTGGTAAATGGGGAGTACTGTATCAGGGATTCACGGAAACGTTGGAGATGCCGGAAGGGTTCTGATTATTCTGGCAATTAGATAACATGTAATTTGAAATGGCATGTAAGATGAAGTTCGACTTCATTTTACATGCCATTTTTCTATTGTGTCTGTTTTTATTTTATTCCCCTTTTTAAGGCGCTTCCGCCAAAATTATTTATATTTGCTGCCCGAACCAACAATACGTATATATAATAAGGTATAGAAACTATGAAAGAATTTGTAATCTCCGAAGCGCAGGCAGAAACAGCGGTATTGGTAGGTCTTGTCACGAAGACTCAGGATGAGCGTAAGACCAATGAATACCTGGACGAGCTTGCATTCTTGGCTGAGACAGCCGGGGCGGAAGTAGTGAAGCGGTTTACCCAGAAGCTGGATGCAGCGCATTCCGTGACTTATGTCGGCAAGGGCAAGCTGGAAGAAATTAAAGAGTATATCCGGAATGAAGAAGAAGCCGAACGCGAAATCGGCATGGTGATTTTTGATGATGAACTCTCCGCCAAGCAGATACGCAATATAGAAGCTGAACTCAAAATCAAGATACTGGACCGTACGTCCCTGATTCTCGATATCTTTGCCATGCGTGCCCAGACTGCCAATGCAAAAACGCAGGTGGAGCTGGCGCAGTATAAGTACATGCTCCCCCGTCTGCAACGTTTGTGGACCCACTTGGAACGCCAGGGTGGTGGCTCCGGTGCCGGTGGAGGTAAAGGTTCCGTGGGACTTCGCGGCCCGGGTGAAACGCAGCTGGAAATGGACCGCCGTATCATCTTGAACCGTATGTCATTGTTGAAGGAGCGCTTGGCTGAGATTGACAAGCAGAAGTCTACCCAGCGGAAGAACCGCGGACGCTTGATTCGTGTGGCATTGGTGGGATATACCAATGTAGGAAAATCCACATTGATGACTTTGCTTTCGAAAAGTGAAGTCTTTGCAGAGAATAAGCTGTTTGCCACGTTGGATACTACGGTGCGTAAGGTGATTATTGAGAACCTGCCGTTCCTGCTATCCGATACGGTGGGCTTTATCCGTAAATTGCCGACGGATTTGGTAGACTCCTTCAAGTCTACTCTGGATGAGGTACGCGAGGCGGACTTGCTGTTGCATATCGTAGACATCTCTCATCCGGATTTTGAAGAACAGATAGAAGTTGTGAACAAGACGTTGGCAGATATCGGTGCCGCCGGTAAGCCCATGATTCTTGTATTCAATAAGATAGACGCTTATACTTATATAGAGAAAGCGGCTGACGACCTTACCCCCAGAACCAAGGAAAACTTGACACTCGAAGAACTGATGAAGACGTGGATGGCTAAGATGGAGGATAACTGCCTCTTTATTTCTGCCCGCGAAAAAATCAATATGGAGGAACTGAAGAGTGTAGTTTATCAGCGTGTGAAGGAATTGCACGTGCAGAAGTACCCCTATAATGACTTTCTTTATCAGACCTACGAAGAAGAAGTTTAATTTTAGTTATGAGTTATAAGTTATGAGTTATTTGCTGGCAGCGGTTTGAATCGGTAGTGCCGGCAAAGGCAATAACTTATAACTCATAACTCATAACTCGTTATAAGGATGAATTACAGAAGACTGACCGAAGATGAAATTCTCCGGTTGAAGAGCCAGTCATGTCTGGCTGATGATTGG
>ENA-USUM01001821-USUM01001821.1-human-gut-metagenome-genome-assembly--contig:-NODE-1821-length-13095-cov-66.002074_pt1 | contig 13095 bp, 9 predicted proteins | sample MGYA00250063_ERZ773402 | MGnify/ENA primary metagenome ERZ773402 (study PRJEB29103, sample SAMN06112030) | human gut metagenome | biome: human gut; feature: ankylosing spondylitis patient; material...
AAATAATTTATTTTATGTGCATAAATAATGAAAATGTTCAATAAAATCAATATTCATTGATATATATCCACATGTTATGATTTTAAAGGCGAAATTTTGAATATAAAAATGAATTTGCCGAGAATGTAATAGATATAAGTAAATTAACTCGGCAAAAACTCGGCAATTCTATATAAGCAAAAATCCCAACTGCTCGTTATGAAGCAGTTGGGATTTTCTTTTGTGCGCATGAAGGGACTCGAACCCCCACGACTTACGTCACTAGATCCTAAGTCTAGCGCGGCTACCAATTACGCCACATGCGCAAATCGGGTACAAAAGTAATGACAATTTTTCATTTTGGCAAGACTTCCAGTCGAATTATTTCAGATTGACGTGAAACTTGTAACATCGAGTCGCGTCAAACCGCGGCAGCACAACGAGTTGCACATCCTTGGCATTGTCGGTCAGCGACTCCGTCCCTTCGCCAACCGAAAGTCCCGCCTCCTGCAGAGCCTTCATCGCGCAGCTTCGTGCCGTGTCGGGCGTGTTGTTGTCGTGGCTGAGGTGGCAAAGATACACGTATTTCAGCCTTTCCGAGGCAATCTCCTTCAAGAAAGCCGCCGTTGCGGCGTTGTCCATGTGTCCGTTTCCAGCGCGGATGCGGCTTTTGAGGTATTCCGGATAAGAGCCGTTGTCGAGCATCGTAGAGTCGTAGTTGCTCTCGATTACCAGATAGTTGGCGAGCGACATGTAGTGGCGAGCGCGGTCGGTCACGCTTCCCAAGTCGGTGGCGAGCACAAAATTGGCGTCGCCGTAGGTTATTGAGAATCCGGAGTTGCAGCTGCCGTCGTGGGGCACGTCGAACGCCGTCACTTCGAAATCTCCCACTTTGAAAGGAATCTCCTTGTATATTGCGTGGTGATAGTCTTTTATGCGTCGTGAGATGTTGTGTCGGCGCAGCAGCCCGTTGAACGCCCGGTTTGTGCAGTAGAGCGCCATCGTGCGGTATCGTCGCAGGAAAGAGTAAGCATAGCGGATATGGTCTCCGTGGTCGTGAGTGAGGCAGATGCCAAGTAGCGACTCCGGACGGATGTTGTTTTTCTCCATCTCCGCCAACACAGTCTTTATGTCGACTCCGGCATCGATCAGAAATCCGCCGTGCTCGTTGCCTATATATGAGCAGTTGCCGCTGCTTCCGCTGCCGAAACTGATAAATCGGAAACTGCCGGTGTCGTTGCTTATCTCAAGCGGAGTGTCAAGCTCCGACAGTCTTTTTTTGCTGCGTCCTCGTGTGTTGATGCCGCCCGTCATCAGAGCCGCCGACTCGTCGTCGCCAAACAGCGACCCCTGCTGATACGGACAGCGGCTGCGCGAGTTTTTACGAATCTTCTCCATAGTCACGTCAACGATAAATCAGGAAAATAGCGGGACGCTTGTCGTAGTTGTATTTCGCCTTCGCCCATTCGCGCACTGGGCGCGTGGTGATTTCCTCGGTTGCGCCGGTCACGTCGCAAGCCACACACAGGCGCAGGTCGCCGCGCAGCTGCTGGCTCAGTTCAGCCACCAGCTTGTTGTTGCGGTAGGGCGTCTCGATGAAAATCTGCGTTTGTCCGGCAGCGACGTTGCGTTCCATCTCGTGCAGTTTTTTCTGCCGTTTTGCAGCATCGATAGGGAGATAGCCTTGAAATGCAAAACTCTGTCCGTTGAATCCCGAAGCCATCAGCGACAGCAATATGCTCGACGGCCCTACCAAAGGCACCACCTTCAGCCCGCGGCGTTGGGCCATTGCCACAACATCGGCTCCCGGATCGGCAATTGCCGGGCATCCTGCTTCAGAAATCACACCCATGGCATTGCCTTCAATGAGTGGATTCAGATAGTCGCCAATTTCCTCGGGGCGCGTATGCTCGTCGAGGGTGTAGAACGTAAGCGAGTCGATGTCGATTGTACGGTCGCACTTTTTGAGAAAACGTCGTGCAGAACGAACGTTCTCAACTATAAAATATTTTATTTCCTTGACAATCTGAAGATTGTATGCCGGCAGCACTTTGTCTAAAGGCTCATCGCTGAGCATCACCGGGATTAAGTAAAGAGCAGTTTCCATTTCAATATGTAAAGTTAGTGCAAGCCGAGGTAAAAACAAAATTAAGCGCGCTTAATTTTGCTTTCAGGAGGCGCTGCCTAAGCAGTCGAAAGTTGCCGCCAGCCGGCTTCTGAGGATTCCACAATGAGGTGGATGATGAAAACACACGAAAAATGGCGGAAAAACGCGATGTTGAGGAAAAAACTCAACATTGTGAGATGTGTTTTAAAGCATAGTAATGGTGCAATTATTTGATATATAATTAATTGCGCAAAACTTTCAGAATGCCGGATTTTGTTGATGTTGAGTTGTTGTGAAAGAAAAAGTGAGTGTTGAAAGATGTGGTATGTGTAAATTTGCGGTGTGAGAAAAACCATTTTTCAGATAATTATTAATAAAACCATAAAATTTAAAAACAACTATGAGATTTAAAAACTTTACTTTATTATTGGGAGCGTTATTGATGCTCTCAGCAACATCGCAAGCCGCCAATGTGGCATTGGGGAAAAAAGTATATGCTTCTTCAAACCAGCAGCCTCCAGAACTGGCGGTTGACGATAATCTTGGCACTCGTTGGGAGTCGAAATCCTCTGACGGCGACAACCAGTGGTTCTACGTGGATCTTGGGAAAGGAACCATCATCGACCATTTGAAGATTGTTTGGGAAGGAGCATACGGCAAACACTATAAAATACACGTAGCCGATGAAATCACCGCCGAGATGGCTCTCAAACTTACAGACGATGACAAAACAAACGATTTCGCAACCGGATGGACAGAAATTGCAGAAATCAACAAGACTCTGTCGGTATTTCCAGCATCGGAGACCATAGCAGTATCTACGACGGATGTCGTTACAGCCCGCTATGTGGCAGTTGAGCTGATAGAGCGAGGCTCGCCTTATGGTTTCAGTTTTTGGGAGTTCGGTGTGTATGACATGGCGGAGGAAGCCTCGAAACTCTCATCGATAGAGATTACGGCAGACAAACTTGAAGGCTCTGTCGCCGACACTTATACGCTCGGTTACAAATTCCTCGACCAATATAAAATGGACTATATTCTGACAGCCGAGGAAAACGCATCCCGCCAGATGATTGTTTCGGAAGGAGCAACTGTTGTCGACAACAAACTTACCGTAACGAGCCGAGGCACATATACAGTGAAGATGAAAATCGGCGACATTGAGTCGAACGAGCTGAAAATAGAGGTCAAGGCAGAAGGTGCGAATCTGGCACTGAAGAAAAAGATTGTTTTTGCAACCGAAGGTTCTAAAAACCCGGAAAATGCAGTGGACGGCAATCTTGGAAGCCTATGGATTACAGACGAGCCGAGCGGCGTGGAAAACCATGAGTATGACGCAGTGTTGGTGGTAGACCTCGGCGATACTTATGATGTGAACTGCGTCCACACATCCTTTGAGGGTGCATCGTCGGCAGATTACACTATCACCTTCTCTACCGACAATGTGACGTTCTCCGACCCTATTCCTGCATTTACTGAGACAAACGGTATAGGTATGACAAATCGTCACGATTGGCTTACAAGCGAGGAAGCTGTAAAGGCCCGTTATGTGAAATTCCACTCAACACGTGCCGCGACACAATATGGTACAAAATTATATGAACTTGAAGTTTATTCAAACTCGAAGTCGGAGCTGACAAGTGTCATGATTGCTGCCGACAAGGAGTGCGGCATCCCTGGCGACTACACTTTCACACTCACAGGATTAGACCAATTCGGAGAGAATTACGACATCAGTGGCGACAAAGGAGTCTGGAAAGCAAGCGCCGGCTTGATGAACGGCAATGTCTTGACAGCCGAAGAGGCAGGCGCTTATGAAGTGTATTATACTGCGGAAAAAGGATTGCAGTCAAACGTGGTGACAGTGATTGTGGTTGATCCAAAGGGCGACAACCTTGCGTTGAACCGTCCGGTGACTGTTTCAGAGGGCGACCAGACCGGTGATTCAAAGCCGGAAAATGCTGTCGACGGTGTAGATGCTGCCGCCTCTTTATGGGGAGCTGCAGAGCCGGCTGGCTCAAAAGACCATACTTACGACTGCTGGATTGTAGTGGAATTGGAAAAGGTGTTTAAAATCGATGCTGTCAAGGCTTCTTGGGAAGGCGCGAACTCATGCCGCTACACTGTAGAGGCATCGACCGACGGCAAGACCTTTACTGTGTTTGGCTCTTACGACAAACCTGCACGACTGGAGTCTCGTACCGATTGGTTTGCCGGCAAAGGAATTGAAGCGAAATATATCAAGGTTTATTCCACCAAGGCTTCTACTGGCTATGGCACAAAATTGCAGGAACTTTACGTTTATGACGTAAACGGCACAACATCTGGCGTGGCAGCAATCGCTGCCGAGGGCACAATTTTCGTAGCCGGCAACGAGGTTGTCCTTCCGGAAGGCACAGTCGAGGCTGCTGTCTACAACTTGAACGGTGCTGCTGTGGCGCACGCTGAAAGCACAGCCACAATGAGCATCGCAACGGTTCAACCGGGTGTCTATGTTGTCAAAGCCGTTAAGGCTGACGGCACAGTGGTGACGGCAAAGATTGTTAAGTAACGCAATTCGTTGATTGCAAATAAGTGCCAGTTGGCGTTGCCGCATGGAGTCTACGTCGTTGTCGTTGCCACAACGTCGGGACATCGCGTGACGAAAATAGTATTGTAGCAAGGTGATATAGGTTGGGAAAGGCACTGCGACGGGTTGTTGCGGTGCCTTTTGTCTGTCAGAAGCTTTTTGCCGTTTCGGTTTGCGGCATTGTGCAGTCGCGACGGATGCGGCGGTAGACGTAGATGAATGCCGGAACCAGGAAGATGTCGGCGGCAAACCACGCCACAGAGTCGCCGAAGCACACGGCAATGTAGCCGAAATCAGGCACAAACACCAGACTGACAATGCCGCGCGCCACCATCTCCATCACGCCCGACAGCATTGCGAAGTTGGTGAATCCGGCGCCCTGGATGGTGTAGCGGAGCACGCACAACAGAGCCAGCAGAGGCATCATGTATGCCGACACATGCAGGAACAAAGCCGTGTTGCGGATTATCGCCGTGTCGGAGGCCGACACAAACATCAGCGACATTTCCTCCGACCACAGCAGCATTGTCGTGCTTACCGCCACGACGTAGACCATCACCATCGCCATACTCGATTTCACGCCCATCCACACCCGTTGCGGACGCCCGGCTCCATAGTTCTGACCGGTGAACGTGGCCATGGCGATGCCCAGACTCTCGCACGGACAGATGGCAAACATCTTGATGCGCATAGCGGCGGTGAAGGCAGCCACGCAGTCGGTGCCGAGGGCGTTGTTGGCGCTTTGCAGCATAATGCTGCCGATGGCGGTGATTGAGAACTGCAAGCCCATCGGCACGCCGATTTTGAGCAGTGTTGAGCAGTGTCGCCGCGACATTGTCCGCTCGTCGCGCGAGGCACGGAGGATGTCGAACTTACGAATCATATAGACGTAGCACAGCACAGCCGACAGCGCCTGTGAGAACACCGTGGCAATGGCGGCTCCAGCCACTCCCCATCCGAGGGTGACGATGCAGAAAATGTCGAGCACGATGTTGAGGATGGTGGAGAAAAGCAGAAACCAGAACGGGGTTTTGCTGTCGCCGAGCGCGCGGATTATGCTTGAGAGCAGATTGTAGTAGAACGTTGCCGGCACGCCGATAAACGTGATCAGCAGATACCAATAGGCGTCGCTAAAGATGTTTTCGGGAGTGCTCATCCATCGAAGGATGGCCGCGCACAGCAGGCTCGTCACCACGGCTATCGACACCGACAGCCATGCCGTCAGTTTCAGACTGCTGTAGACGTAGTGGCGCATTGACTCATAGTCGCGCGCTCCGAATTTCTGCGCCACCGGAATGCCGAATCCACAGCAACAGCCGTTGCAGAAGCCAAGAATCAGAAAGATCACCGAACTGCTGGCGCCGACTGCTGCCAATGGGCTTATGCCCAAGAATTTGCCCACAATAGCCGCATCAATCAGCGAATATGTCTGCTGCAGCAGGTTGCCGAGCAGCAAGGGCATAGTGAATTTGAAAATGAGCGGCATCGTGGCACCGCTTGTCATTTCATTGCATTTTGCCATACTTATACCTACAAACCTAAAACTGAATGCAAAATTACTCAGAAATTTTCTATGGTTTTCTAAATGAAGTGCAATAAGTGCAAAAAAAATGGGCGCATCTTAGCGGATGCACCCATTATGCTTATAAACGAGTCGGTTTAGTCGTAGATAAACGCCACGTTGTCGACGTATAGATTCTGACCGACAGTGCCCTCATAAGCCGTGCCGCAGCCGGCAGAGAACATCATGATGATGTGGGTTGGAGTTGCCAGCGGGCTGTCCCAACCAACCTCATGGATAGGCACGATTTTGCCCTTGCTGTTGCGCGCATAGTATGGACGGCTGCTGTCGACAAGGTTCATGTAGCTTTTATAGTAAGGCTGTCCGACGATGTTTCCGTAGTAGATGCGCAGGCGGTGTCCGTTGACCCATCCGGTGCTTCTCGTGTAGCGTTCGCGACCTGTTCCCACGCGCTTTGCGTAGATATTGCCGTTGGCGTCCTCCCATCGGCGTTGCAGCAACACGAATACCTCGCATGCATTCTGCTTTTTGAGAACTTTCTTCTTTCCGAAACCGCTTGAATATATCATCTGGGCATTGGCAGGAATCTCCACTTTGTAGTCGTAGGTCAGATATTTAGGGCGTTTTGTGAACCTTACGTTCATGTCCAGTTTGCTGTATGGATTTTTGGTGCTGCTCACCGGCTCCACCATTGTGCCGAAGTAGATGCTTCCCGAAACCAATACGTCCATATTCACCACACCGAGTGCCTTCACCTTCTCCATGATTGTTGAAAGCTTCACGCATTTGTTTCCGGCAGCGCGCTGCGCTGGGATCACGGCGTTGCTGCCCTTCACCACGCCAGCCACTTTGGCATACACGTTTGACGTAGCCCAAGGCGAGCCTCCGAGGTTTCTGTAAGCCTTGTTGCCGTGGATTGTCTGTGTCGGGCCGATTTCGTATAATGTCTTGGATTTTCCGCCGATGATTGCGGATTCTTTGATGGTTCTTGTGACCCAATGCTCAAAGTCGCCGAATGCGACCTTCTCTCTAGTCTCGGCGAGCAGTCCGCTTGTGGCTACGAGCAAGCCTGCCGCCAATAAAAATATTCTCTTCATTGTTGATAAATAAATTTTCGGGGTCAAAATTAGTCATTTCCACTGAATTGTGAAAGCAGATGGGCAAAGAGTGTCGTGTCGAAGCCGAAACAGACACGTTTTTTGAACCAATAAGCCATTATTTTACCATAATTAAAAATAAAAGAGACCAATTGTTGGCTGTGTATTGATTTAATTGATATATTTGCGAACTATTTAATCACTTATAAACAACTGACCTATTATTCTATGAGAAAATCAGCATTTTCAAAGATTATGCTCCCTTTGCTGGCGCTGTTGTTGCTCTGCGCGCCCAAGGCAAAGGCGGAGGGCGAATATGCCTGGCCTGCAAATTACGATGGCGTGATGCTGCAGGGCTTTTATTGGGACTCTTACAAGGATTCTAAATGGACGGTGCTTAAGGCAAATGCCGCTGAACTGTCGTCTTATTTCAATTTGATCTGGGTGCCTAACGCAGGCAAATCGTCGGCAAATCCGTCGATGGGCTACGACCCTGTCTACTGGTTCAGCAACTTTAACTCTTCGTTTGGCAACGAGGCGGAGCTGCGCTCGATGATTTCCACATTCAAGCAGTTCGGCACCGGCATTATCGAAGACGTGGTGGTCAACCACCGCAACGGCGCCACCAACTGGTATGACTTCCCTGCAGAGACTTACAATGGAAAAACTTACAAACTCGGTCTTGACGCCATCTGCAAGAACGACGAGCTTGCCAACCAGACTGGTATGCCGCAGCCTACCGGCGCATACGACACCGGCGACAACTTTGACGGCTGCCGCGACCTTGACCACACAAATCCTGCAGTGCAGGAGGCGGTGAAGGCTTATCTCGACTTTCTGAAGAACGACCTCGGCTTCACGGGTTGGCGCTATGACATGGTGAAGGGCTACGGCGCTGAGTATACAAAAATCTACAACGAATCGGCAAAAGCATCATACAGCGTGGGTGAGTACTGGGACAACTACGACAAGACAACATCGTGGATTGACCGTACGGGCCGCACATCGGCTGCCTTCGACTTTGAGTTCAAGTGGGCGCTCAACGCCGCTTTCCCGGGAATGAACTTCTCAAAACTCGTGTGGAAGCGCAACGGCTCGCTCAACCAGCCTGCCGGAATTATCCACATGGACACTTACCAGCGTTATGCTGTCACTTTCGTCGACAACCACGACACTTACAAGGAGTCGGACAAAATGTTTACCGGCGACGTTGAGGCTGCCAATGCCTTCATGCTCTGCTCACCGGGAACTCCGTGCGTGTTCTACAAGCACTGGCTCGACAAAAAGGGCGCCATCAAGAAACTCATCGCCATCCGCAAGTCGGTCGGCTTGACAAACCAATGCACTGTCAATGTGCTTGAGACAACCAATAACCGCTATGTGGCTGAGGTGACAGGCAATAACGGCAAGCTGCTCATCAAGATTGGACGTGGCTCTTATGACCCTTCGTCGAAAGGCTACTCTACATCGGACAAGGTGGCTGGCAACGCACTCTACTCCATCTGGACAAAGGTGGCTATCAAGAATCTTGAAAGCCAGGTGGCTCAACTGTCATTCTCGCCCGACGGCGGCACTTATGTCGGCGGCGTCAAGGTGACAATGGACGTGGCAAACGCAAAGGATTTCAACAATCCTGAGGTTGTCTACACTACCGACGGCTCAATCCCTTCGCTCACCAACGGCACACATGCGGCTCCTGGCACAACACTTGACATCTCTACCAACACCAAACTCAAGGCAGTGGTGGTGGCCGACGGCAAAGTCGTGTCGGGCGTCAAGGAGGCAAACTATATCACATCGATAGAGCCTGTTGAAATCTACGTTGAGAAGCCGGAGTCGTGGAATAGCATCAACATCTACGCGTGGGTTTCAGAGCAGATAACCAGCGCTTGGCCAGGCGATGCCATGACAGAGACAGCAACCGTTGACGGCAAGACAATGTATTACCACAATTTCGGAACACAGTATCCTGAAATCAGCATAATCTTCAACAACGGCACAGCGCAGACTGCCGACATCAGCGAAGTGGGCTACGGCAAGCACTATTTCCGTCTGAACAGCGACACTGGCAAAAGCATCTCGGTGACTGAGTTCAAGCCACAGAGCAGCGTTACGTCAGTGACTGGTGGCGAGCTGGTAGTTTATCCCAACCCTGCCACCGACGTGATAAATGTGAAATCAGACAAGGGAGTAGCGTCGGTTGAGGTTTACACACTCAGCGGCTCGAAAGTGGCAGAGAGCGACACCGACGCAGTGAGCGTTGCCTCTCTCCAGAACGGAATGTATATCTACTCAGCTACATTTGCCGACGGCACGAAAGTCAGAGGCAAGTTCTTGAAAAAGTAATTTATAATTGCTTCTATAAGCTACACCAAAGGGCTGACACTTCTTGCGAGGTGTCGGCCCTTTGTGTCTTTGTTCCCGGGAAAATGGAATAAGTGTATTTTTTGAGGGTGTTGAAAATGGAATAAGTGTGTTTTTTGAGGGAGTCGAAAATGGAATAAGTGTGTTTTTTGAGGGTGTTGAAAATGGAATAAGTGTGTTTTTTGAGGGTGTTGAAAATGGAATAAGTGTAGTTTTTTGAGCTAAGGCGGACTTGAAATTCGCAGATTTTCAATGTGATTCCCGCAAGAAATTTCAAAACGGTGAGAAAGACGTCGATGTGAAGCAAAAAATAGATCAGCAATTTAAAGATTGGAAATCTGCCGGGCATGCGGGAATGTGGATAAAAAAAGGTAGTCAGCGAAGCTAACTACCTTCTGTTGTGTGGTCCCACTTGGGCTTGAACCAAGGACCCCCTGATTATGAGTCAGATGCTCTAACCAACTGAGCTATAGGACCTGCTGCGGCTTTATTGCCTGAAGCGAGTGCAAAGATACATCTAAGTTGCGGAAATTGCAAATGTATGGTGCTATTTTTTTGCCGAAAATCTTGTTTAGGTCTTATTTTCGCTGTAATTTCGCCACGCTATGGAAGATTCTATTAAAATCAATAAAGTGTTGATTCGCAATCTTCAAATGGAGGATTACGAACAGCTGTCGCAGTCGTTCACGCGCGTATACGCCGACGGCAGCGATGTGTTTTGGACCCGTGGACAAATACAGAAATTGATCGACATTTTTCCGGAGGGTCAGATTGTAACGGTTGTCGACGACAAAATTGTGGGCTGCGCCCTGTCTCTGATTGTCGACTACAACCTTGTTAAAAACGACCACACTTACGCACAGGTGACGGGCAACGAGACATTCAGCACCCACAATCCCAACGGCAATATTCTCTATGGTATAGAGGTGTTTATCCATCCGCAATACCGCGGACTGCGCCTCGCCCGCCGTATGTATGAATACCGCAAGGACTTGTGCGAGTCGCTGAACCTGAAAGCCATCATGTTTGGCGGACGCATACCGAACTATCATAAGTATGCCGACAAGCTGCGCCCGAAGGAATATATCACGAAGGTGCGTCAGAAAGAGATTTTCGACCCTGTGCTGACGTTCCAGCTGAGCAACGATTTCCACGTGCGCAAGGTGATGCGCAACTATCTGCCCAACGACGAGGAGTCGAAACACTATGCCTGCCTGTTGCAATGGGACAATATCTACTATCAGGCGCCGTCGCAGGATGTGGTGAGCAAGAAGACCACCGTGCGCGTGGGGCTGGTGCAATGGCAGATGCGCTCATACCGCACTATCGACGACCTTTTCGAACAGGTGGAGTTTTTCGTCGACGCGGTGTCGGGCTATCAAAGCGACTTTGTGTTGTTTCCTGAATACTTCAACGCTCCGCTGATGGCGCGGTTCAACGACGACAGCGAGGCGGAGGCAATCCGCGGACTGGCGCAGTACACCACCGAAATCCGCGACCGCTTCGTGAAACTTGCCATCAGCTACAACATCAACATCATCACCGGCTCGATGCCTCAGGTGAAAGAAGACGGACGCCTGTACAACGTGGGCTTCCTGTGCCGCCGCGACGGCTCGTATGAGTCGTATGAGAAGATTCATGTCACCCCCGACGAGATAAAGAGCTGGGGCTTGTGCGGAGGCAGCAAGATTCAGACGTTTGAAACCGACTGCGCGCGCATAGGCATCCTGATTTGCTACGATGTCGAGTTTCCCGAGCTGTCGCGTCTGATGGCCGACGAGGGAATGCAGATTCTCTTTGTGCCATTTCTCACCGACACTCAGAACGCATATTCACGCGTAAAGGTATGCGCACATGCGCGAGCCATCGAAAACGAGTGCTACGTAGTGATTGCCGGCAGCGTGGGCAACCTTCCGAGAGTCCACAATATGGATATCCAGTATGCACAGTCGGGCGTGTTCACGCCTTGCGACTTTGAATTCCCCACCGACGGCACACGTGCAGAGGCTACGCCAAACACCGAGATGATTCTTGTCAGCGACGTAGACCTCGACCGGCTCAACCACCTCCACACCTACGGAAGCGTGAAGAATCTCAGAGACCGCCGCAACGACCTCTACGAAGTGAGGTTGAAGAAATAGCGTAGGCCACACATGACAAACCGGAGGCGCATCACCCAACAAGCGATGCGCCTCCGGCATTTCTTTATTCAAAAATCACGTCAGTCTTCCTCGGGGAAGAGCGATTTGCCATAGTCGCTCATAAATTCGCGCACCTCATGGATAGGAAGCGCCACTCTGATGTCGCCGGCAGCATAGCATGCAACGTCATACGGGTTGTAGAAGAACGTGATCAACGCCCCTTCAATGTAGAAGTTGCCCACAGTAGGCACCTTGTCGACAAGCAGACTTCCGGCATACTCCGGCTTCAGCTGAAGCTCGCGCATGATTGCAGTCTTCAACCCCTGCACGTCGGCAAACACGCGTCCCACGGTCAGCACCTGACCCTTCTCCACGTCGTAGTTGACATAGGTTGTCGCATAGTTGCCGTGAGCTCCGCCGAGGAATGCGTAGGAATACACACTGTAGGTCACAAGACGCTTGCCTATGCTCGTAGGCGTAACCGTAAGTTGGGCGCTGTGGCGGTGCACAGTCTCCGACAGCTCCGGCAGTTTGTCAACGTCTTTTTGTGTGATGCCCTTTTCTCCCTCAAAGCCAAGAGGCTCAGCAAGCATCGCCTCCAGCGATTCTTTGAGCGTGGCGCGCTTGCTTGTGCCGAAGGCTATCGAGAGGATGCTGTCCTGCAGCTCTTTCGGCTCCTTGCCTCCAAGTGTTTCAGGCCAGCATACAGAAACCTTTGTCTCTGTAAACACTTTTGCGTCCTTGCCATAAAAGTTCAGACTGTCGGGCAACGACAATTGCTTCTTGGCAACAACTTCTTCCGTGCGAAACATGCTTACGTTTTTGTCTGCTTCCGCGTCTTTATTTCCTGTCTTTCCGCAGCCGGCAAGTGTCAATGCCACTGCTGCCGCCAATAATACTTTCTTCATATTTTTGATTGTTTTTGTTGATTCGTGACACAAAGTTATTATTTATAAACGAGCAAACACGTTTTTTTGTTTCATTCATCCCGAAATAAATTGTTTTTCAGCAATTTCTTGCTACCTTTGCGGTTCATTATCAACAAATAAATCATATATGAGAAATCTTCTGCTCACAATCGCGGCAGCCGTCACCGCTCTGTTTGCCAGCGCCGGCGCGCCAAATGGTTACTACAACGGAATCTCTGGACTGAAAGACGCAGCCCTGAAGAACAAACTATATGAAATTGTAAGCAAGCATTCGACAAACAGCTACAGCGGACTGTTCAAAGAATCGTTCTGCTATACCGACGTGCGTCCCGACGGAACGTGGTGGGACATGTATTCCAACATAAAGCGCTACGTGAGAAGCGGATG
>ENA-USUM01001835-USUM01001835.1-human-gut-metagenome-genome-assembly--contig:-NODE-1835-length-13042-cov-11.160586_pt1 | contig 13042 bp, 8 predicted proteins | sample MGYA00250063_ERZ773402 | MGnify/ENA primary metagenome ERZ773402 (study PRJEB29103, sample SAMN06112030) | human gut metagenome | biome: human gut; feature: ankylosing spondylitis patient; material...
ATAAAAAGCACATACCCGAATCACCGCTTCTTCCAGCAAATGCACGTACTCTTTCAATCCTAACTGAAATTCTTCCAATGTATCGGATCTGATAGCCTGCAGCGTACTTGTCCGCATCCCATTTAACGCTTACATTTTTGCCTTTATTGGTAAGGACGAGATTTCGCGGCTCCTCGAGCTGCATTTTAACTCTGGTCGACGCGGTAATGTATTTTAATGTTTTTCCGTCTTTATAATATGCACAGATCAGATAGGTGTAACTCTCACCGAATTTTAACTTTTTGTCCGTGTATGTTGTCGTTTTTGCGTTTGTGATCGTTTTCACCAGTTCATACTTTGCATTTTCTACTGTTACGGCACTGTTGCCCGAATTGATCCATCCTGAAATTTCTGTGATATCCTTGTCACTCTCAGAAGTTCTGTAAATCTCATATTTTGTTGCAGAACCTACTTTTGTCCAGGTCAGTTTCACTGTATTTTTTGAGTTCTTAGCCACCTTTAATACAATGTTATTTACACGGCTGGTACTTACAGTAAAATTTTTATATATACTGTAACTTTTCGTTTTTCTGTCCGGATCATAATAATAAGAGCGTACCTTGTAGGAGTATTTTGTGCCTGCCTTTAAATTCTGATCTGTATAGACATAGTCTGTGGTCGTTGCTATTTTCTTATATTTTTTACCTGAAAGACGATAAATCTCATATCCGGTATAGCTTCCTCTGGTAAAAGATAACTTTATACTGTTTTTTCCCGCCTTTGTATATACACGCGGTACGGATACCTTATCCGTATAGCTTACCATATTCGAAGCAGGACTCATTGCCGTATAATAAGTCATGCCAACAGATATATTTTTATACGTTTGATTTTTTTGAGCATCTGTTACTTTTATTTCCTTATTTACGGTAAACACCGGCTTCTTTTGTATGTTATAAAGAGAACTGCCTGCATCATAGGTATGCGCAACAAATGTATATTTTACGCCCGGTTTTAAAGAGATTGCACTGTATGATCCATCGATTCCCTTCACTTTGTAAGAACGTACATAACTGCTTATTTCCTTACTTTCAAGCTCCGTAAGTGCATCTTTTAAATAAAGTTTTTTCTGCTGTCCCTGACCATCCGTATAGTAACCATAAGCGTTCAAAAGCTCATAATTATAATGCGCCGGCTTCTTTCCTTCTTCAAAAACATAAATGACTACATCCGCATCGATTGGCGTCCATGAGAGCTGCCAGTCATCTCCATTGTACGTCTTTTCTATTTTGAGATTTTTTACTGTCGGTATGTTTCCATTAATGCTGGCCGTTGCAGTTATGACATCTGAATAACTTCCATCTGAAAAATATCCTTCTTCCGCAGATTCCAGTCTGACGGAACAATAAAAATATGGCAGTCCTGAATCTATTGTAATATTACAATACGGATCTGATGCATACTCTGAATCCGTTTCATAGGAATCGTTTTCTCCTTTTGCATTTACATAAGCATCGTACAGCGTTCCCCTCTTATTGTAAAACTGTAAAAAGCTCTCTATATTCGTAATATTTAACGGTTTGCTGCTTCGCAGGTAATACACACGATAGTGATCCACTCCGTTTTGTGCATTCCAGGTAACTGACATCTCTTTTCCCTTTTCAGAAACTTTTGTACCGGTTACCGGTGATAACTTCTTTAAAGAGTAATTTTTATAAGTATAGGTGTCCGACCATTTACCATACATGTCCACCACATATTTCGTCTGTTTCGATTCTATAATATATTGGCTATTATCATTCCAGTTCCAATATACCTCCTGTTTGTTACTTGTCACTTCATGATAATATACAGCACGGACTTTTACGCTGACCTGCTGTCCTGAATTCAATATGACATATGGCAGTCTTGCTGCATCTGATGTTATCATCTCATGTACGGTTCCGTCTGACGCATCCAAAAAAAATCCCGGCATATTATAGACCTTGGTATTTCCATCGCAGACCACTTCATATCCAACCTTCATCATGTCTCCGGCTTTATTTTTCATTGTGGCCGTATCATTATTAATCGGATTCCAGCTTATTTTTACATAAGTTTTTTCAAAAGAAATCTCTTCATAAGCATTTGCATATACAACATATTTATATTTTTTCGATGCTGAATCATATACCGATTCATACGTTAATTGCTTATAAAAATGTCCATTATAACTATAATAAAGAACCTGTGTATCATTTTTTACTGCATACTCATCTATCCGCTTTTTGGCATTTTCCGATGAATCACTTACAGTAATTTCTGTAATTTCATCACCTTCTGTCACATAATGATACCCTGTCGCATCACATGACCGCAATGCTCTATACGTCTTACCATTGACTCTATACATTCCATATGCATCTTGATATTTATCTGTGTTGCCTTTCAGTATGGCTTCTGCCTTATTATACAGGTTTACAAATCCATCAATATCCGTACCGCTGCACTGACCATAATAGTTATTTTCATACTTATATAATCCTACGGTCTTATCCCAAAAATTGCTCCTTTTTGTAATCTTAAAACCTGCAATTTCGTCTGTCGTACCTGCTGCAATCACTCCGTTCTGGAACCGATTCACATAAGCATATCTCAACTGCCGGCCAGACGCTGTTGTTATAATACTTCCGTCATCTTTTCCTCTTACATTGATTACCTTTGACGGTTTATCAATTGCAGCGAGTTCTTCCTCTTCAGTCTCTTCTTCGGTCTCTTCTTCTATTTCTTCTTCCGATTCTTCTTCCGTCTCTGTTTCCATCACTTCGGTATCATCAACAGCCTCCGTATCATTCACGTTTTCTGTCTCTTCTACAGTTTTCTCAGTTTCTGATGCCTCTGATGTTTCTGGAATTTCCGATGCCTCGCTGTTCTCTGTCTGCCCACTGTCATTTTCTGCAGACTCACTGTCCGTTTCGCTTTCTGTCTCTGTCTGTTCTGTTGCTAAAGCTGCTTCCATCGCATCTTCTTCCTGTATCACAGCCTCTGTTACTGTCTGTACATCTGTCTGCGGCAATCCAGCAGCACCTACTGATGTCCAATCTCCGACCGTCAGCGTAAGCGCCATCGCAAATGCCGCCATACGTTTCCAACCCGTGAGTCTCTTTCTTTTCATAACTTTTCTCCTTCTGATTTATTGCACATTGTCACGCGCATTTTTTATGTTAATGTAACAGTTTATCCCCGTCAATCGTACTTTCGTACTTGAAAGCGCAAAAAAAGCTTACATGCCCTTTTGACATGTAAGCTTCCTTTGATCTCACTTTTCCGTTCTTAACACTTTGTAACTTTTACATCTACCGGATGGTCGCCAAGTTCTACACTTAAGCTTAATTTGCCGCCAAGATTTGTCTTCATCTTTCCTGCATCTGCGCCATCGATCGTGATGTCGTACTCTGACTCATCCTCAAGTTCTACTGTGATCTGTGCATCTTCCGGTCCCTCTACCTGAAATGTCAGGCCTGTATCTGTTGCATTCAGATTCATGACAGCCGTTCCCGGAACAGATTCATATACGAACATGCCATTGCGCTCTAACTTGGTGATCTCGGAAAATGTCTTCACCTTGTAGATATCTCCCTGATGTTCGAAATTATCAAGTTTCGCCTTTGCACCTAATGTGTAATCCCCAAAACTGATCGTTCCATCTGCTTCTGAACGAATTAATTCGCTGATCGTTGCCATTTTTTCCTCCTGTGATAAAGTAGTTTTCTCTTTATCGTAAAATTTTGTGCCCTTATTATATAATATCCCCGTCACGATTTCCAGTGCTTTCCCGGATATTTCAGTAAAATTTTATTTTGTTTCGAACACGACTTTTTCTTTGTGGATCGTCACGACCACTTCCATATCTTTTTTCACTTTGCCGGACAGGATTTCTTCTGCCAGTTCATCCTCGATATCGTTCTGGATCTGACGGCGCAGCGGTCTTGCACCATATTTCGGATCATACGCTTTATCGACAATATGCTTTTTGACGCTGTCACGCACGGTAAGGTGGATTCCCATCTGTTTTTCACAGCGGTCTGTAAGTTCTTTTAACATCAGTGCAACGATCTGTTTCATATCGTCTTTGTTTAACGCTCTAAATACGATCGTCTCATCAATACGGTTTAAAAATTCCGGTTTAAAAATACGGCGTACTTCTTCCATCACGCTGTTTTTCATGCGGTCATAATTCTGTTTTTCATCATCCGAAACTGCAAATCCAAGTTTTTTCGGCTCAATGATCGCCTGTGCTCCGGCATTTGACGTCATAATAATGATCGTATTTTTGAAATCCACTTTGCGTCCCTGGGAATCCGTGATATGACCGTCGTCTAACACCTGCAGTAAAATATTAAATACATCCGGATGCGCCTTTTCGATCTCATCAAACAGGATCACCGAATACGGATTTCTGCGCACCTTTTCGCTGAGCTGTCCGCCCTCCTCATGGCCTACATATCCTGGCGGTGAACCAATCATCTTTGATACGCTGTGTTTCTCCATATATTCCGACATATCAACACGGATCATAGACTGTTCGCTGCCAAACACTGCCTCCGCAAGTGCCTTTGAGATCTCTGTTTTTCCGACACCGGTCGGGCCTAAGAACAGGAAAGAACCGATCGGGCGCCTCGGATCTTTTAATCCGACACGTCCTCTTCGCACAGCTTTTGCCACTGCACTCACCGCATCCTCCTGACCGATGACACGTTTGTGTAAGGTAGCCTCTAATTTTCTTAAGCGGGCAGCCTCCCCCTCGGCAATCTTTCTTACCGGGATCTTCGTCCATCCGGATACCACATCCGCAATATCGTCTTCTGTCACTTTTAACTTTTTACTGCGGCTGTCTTTCTTTGTCTTTGCCTGTATTTTGGCAAGCTCTTCTTCACACGCTTCTTTTTCGTTCTTCTTCTGCTTTGCACCTTCCACATCACCATCGTGCAGAAATTCTAACATTTCCTCTTCTAACAGGTTGATGCGATGTCTTAATTCAACGACTTCCTCCGGTTTTCCACCCGCGCGCAGACGTACCTTTGCTGCAGCCTCATCCATCAGATCGATTGCTTTATCCGGCAGGAAACGGTCATTGATATAGCGCGCAGACAGGCGTACTGCTGCCGATACCGCATCATCCGTAATCTTTACCTGATGATGCTTTTCATACTGTTCCCGCAGTCCCTCTAAAATCTGCACTGCCTCCTCTTCCGACGGCTCTTCTACCGTAACCGGCTGGAATCTGCGCTCTAGCGCAGCATCTTTTTCAATATATTTGCGGTATTCATCGATTGTCGTTGCACCGATCAGCTGCAGTTCCCCACGCGCAAGTGCAGGTTTTAATATATTGGAAGCATCGATTGCTCCTTCCGCTCCACCCGCTCCGATGATTGTATGCAGTTCATCGATGAAGAGCAGGATATTGCCGGCTGCCCGTACTTCCTGAAGTACCTTTTTAATGCGCTCCTCAAACTCACCGCGATATTTTGAGCCTGCCACGATTCCGGACATATCCAAAGATACCACCCGCTTTCCCGCAACGGTATCCGGAACCATTCCGGTTGTAATACGCTCCGCAATTCCCTCAACGATCGCAGTCTTTCCAACGCCCGGTTCACCGATCAGACATGGGTTATTCTTTGTCCTTCTGCTTAAGATCTGGATCACACGGCCGATCTCTTCCTGTCTGCCGACTAACGGATCTAATACTCCCTCTGCCGCCAATGCAGTCAGATCTCTGGAGTATTGATTTAATACCGGTGTATCCGATGCTGTTTTTTTCACCGGCTTACCATTCATGAAATCTTCTTTGTACAGGCTCGCATCTTCTCCCATTGCGATCAGGATATCCACATACATTTTCTGGATATTGACCGCTAAGGTATTTAAAAGGCGGGATGCCACACACTCTGTCTCTTTCATCATCGCGATCAGGATATGCTCCGTCCCGATCTCCTCTGCATGAAAACGCGCTGCCTCCCTTGCTGCCCCTTCTAACACCTGCAGTGCCCTCGGCGAATATTCCTTAGCCTCTGCCGTCAGCACCTGTGCATCCGGTGCAATGAGTTCCTCGATCAGCTGCATGACTTTGTCAAGTTCTACTCCATTATCATTTAATACCTGCGCAGCGACGCCCGTTCCTTCTTTTAAAAGTCCGATCAGGATATGCTCCGTTCCGATATAATGATGATGCAGTGATTTCGACATCTTTGAAGCCTGATCGATTGCTTTTTTTGCTTTTGATGTATATCGTATCTGCATAGTTTCTCCATTCTTTTTCTATTTATAAATCATTTAAATCGATGATCTCTAAATCATCTTCTTCCTCTTCTTCTCTCGGAATGTGTTTTTTCTCCGGAGTATGTTTCCGCTCCGGCTTTTCTTTTCTCTCCGGCCTTTGTTTCTCCTCCGGTTTTTCTTTTCTCTCCGTGCGCTGTTTTTCCTCCGGTTTTTCTTTTCTCTCCGGCCTTTGTTTCTCCTCCGTTTTTTCTTTTCTCTCCGGACGCTGTTTTTCTTCCGTTTTTTTTCTTTCTACCGGCAGGAAATCTTCGTCCTCTTCCCAGTCCTCATCGTCAAGATCGTCAGACATGCCACGTCCAAACAATCCCGCACGCACTTTATGGATCTTTGATACGCCGACTTCGTTCTCTGTATCGTTTTCTTCCACATCATCCGGCTCTTCTTCCACTTTTTCTTTTGGTTTTCTGTGGAAAAATCCTTTTCTCTGTGTTTCTTCCTCCTCCCAGTCAGCGTCTTCCGGATCATCTACTTCCAAATCATCTTCTTCCACGCCAGGATTCTCTTCTATATTATCATCTTCTTCCAGATCAGTATCATCTTCTGCTTCCTGATCCTTTCCCTGTTTTTCGGACTTCCAGTCCCAGTCATCCTCTTCCTCATCCCAGTCGTCACTCTTACGTCCTCTCAATAGAAGATTGATAATAATAACGACAAGTACTGCGATCACAAAAGCCATAATTCCCATCATATTTCTGGAAAAAGACTTTTCTTTTGCATATTGTTCAGAGAGATCATTGTATTCCTGCTGGAGATATTCCATATTAGAAACATCTTCCGCTTCTTCTGTTTCAAACTCTGTGTTCTGGTCTGCTGCCTGTCCATCTGTTCCATCCGCCGGCTGGTCTGTTGTCTGACCGTCTGTTCCATCCGCCGGCTGGTCTGTTGTCTGACTGTCTGTTCCGTCTGCCGGCTGGTCTGTTGTCTGACCGTCTGTTCCATCCGCCGGCTGATCCACTGTTCCGTCTGCTGTCTGTCCATCTTCTCTGGTCAGTGTGATCGTATACTGGGCGAGTGCTCCGTTCTGCGCCTTCACGACTACTTTTATCGTATTTGTACCGACCTGCAGATTGTCATTTCCTGTGATCGACTGCACCGTCGCAAATTCATTAACCGGTATTGCCGTCACTGTAACGCTTGTGACATCATTCGGTACGGTAGCTGTATATTGTACTGTCTTTCCTGTAAAGTCCGGGGATAATGTTCCCGCAGAAAGTGATAACACTTCCAGCGAATTATCTGCGGAAAGTGTTGTCTGTGCAGCAGCCACCTGGATTCCGGCAGCCTTTATGTCTGCCGCAGGTTCTGTCACAAGACATCCCATGCAGAAAAGTGCAGCTATGAATCTTACTTTTCTCTTCATTCGTTTCACACTCCCTTTATTGCCATCATCACTATGGAATTATATGAGATATTCGAAAATGCGTCAACCTCAAACTCCCTCATTGTCAAATTCCGGAATAAAACTCTCCTCCGCCGTCTCCCCCTCCTGGATAAAACCGTTTTCAATCCCTATATCGATTGCAAAATCAATAACCTCATCATATTCCCGATCCGTGATCTTACGGTTTAATTCCGGATATTTTTTCACGTTAGAGAGCGGTGTAAACTGGTGCATGATACTGATATATATTTGATTCTCATAGGTTTCATGCAGATATTTCAAAACTGCTTTGGAATCTTTCGTGCACCCCGGCAGGATCAGATGGCGCACGATCGTACCACGCTTCATCAGGGAATCCTCCCCGTTTTCAAAAACTGCCGCACCCGTCTGACGCACCATCTCCGCTATCACCGCCTTAGCCACAGCAGGGTAATCCGGCGCATGGGAATATTTTGCACTCAAAGCGGTATCAAAATACTTAAAATCCGGAAGATAGATATCCACAATTCCTTCTAAAGAACGGATCGTATCCACATTTTCATAGCTGCTGGTGTTATAAACGATGGGTATCTTTAAATTCTGATTTCTTGCAAGCTCTACCGCTTTTATGATCTGTGGTACAAACTGCCCCGGTGTCACAAGGTTGATATTATTTGCACCCTTTTCCTGGAGTTCCAGAAAAATTTCGCCAAGCCGCTCCGTACTTATCACCTTACCAGCCGTGCCATTTGCAATATTTTCATTCTGGCAGAACACACAGTGCAGTGCACAGCCGGAAAAAAAGACCGCACCGGAACCCATCTCCCCGGAAATGCAGGGTTCTTCCCAGAAGTGCAGTGCCGCACGCGCCACCTTAATCTCTGTGGTCTGTCCGCAGATGCCGCGCTCACCGGATTTTCGGTCCACAGCGCACATTCTAGGACACAATGTACATATTTTCATGGTATACCATCACTCTTTCTATTTAATTTAATGATTGCGCAACCGTGCCTTTTTTTGTATGATAGACATTGCAAAAAGAAGATCAAACACAAAGGAGTTTTCTTATGAGTCCAAAAAACTGTATGGTAGCACAGTCAGGCGGCCCTACTGTTGCGATCAATGCCAGCCTTGCCGGTGTGATCGACGGTGTAATGCGTTCTGACATGTATGACACGGTTTATGGTTCCTTAAACGGAATCACAGGTATTTTAAACAACGATCTGACGAATCTTTCTGAATTAATGCAGCAGAATTCGGAATATCTCGACCGCTTAAAGGTCACTCCGGCAATGTATCTTGGCTCCTGCCGTTACAAACTGCCAAATTATTTAGATGATGATTCTTCCTATGTATTCATTTTCAAACAGTTTGAAACTTACCATATTGATGCTTTCTTTTATATCGGCGGCAACGATTCTATGGACACCGTCTTAAAGCTCTCCGAATATGGCAAAAAAATCGGCAGTCCGGTGCGTATTGTCGGTATTCCAAAGACCATCGACAATGATCTCTGTGAGACAGACCATACACCAGGATTCGGTTCTGCCGCAAAATATATCGCATCTTCTCTTTTAGAAATCGCACATGACACATTTATCTATGCAGTCAAAAGTGTGACGATCGTGGAAATCATGGGACGTGATGCCGGATGGCTGACCGCTGCTTCTGCACTGGCAAGAAACGGTTATAATACAGCACCACATCTGATCTATCTCCCGGAGGTTCCATTTGACAAAGAGGACTTTTTACTGGATGTAAAGCGTATGCTTTTCGAGCGCAATAACGTGATCGTTGCCGTATCCGAAGGTATCCGCGATGCTTCCGGCAACTATATCAGTGCTTCCGAAAGTTCTGTTGACACCTTTGGTCACAGCCAGTTAAGCGGAGCCGGAAAAACACTTGAATTTTTAGTCAAAGAAAAACTAGGCGTTAAAGTCCGTTCCGTGGAAGTCAACGTATTACAGCGCTGCGCTGCACACCTTGCTTCAAAGACTGATCTTGATGAGGCTTTTACTCTCGGTCAGAAAGCGGTTGCTCTCTCCGAGGAAGGTGTTACCGCTTCCATGGTAACAATGCGCCGTATCTCTGATGCTCCGTACGAAATCGCCTATGAGCATGCCGAGATCCGCCACATTGCAAACGAGGCAAAATCAATTCCGAGAGAATGGATCAACGATGCAGGCAATGATGTCACACAGCCACTGATCGATTACCTTTCACCTCTCATACTCGGTGAAGTTCCAGTAAAATACGAAAGCGGTATCCCTGTCTATATGGATGTCAGTCATTTAGCAAAACATCAATAAATTTACCGATCTCAACCCACGCTCTTTTAGATTCCGGCAGCATTTTTGCTGCCATCTGAAAGATGTGGAACATTCCTTCATAAATACTGATTCTTACTTTTACTCCCTGTTCTCTGGCTTTTGCAGCCACATCCACAGAATCCGAGAGCAGCATCTCATAGGAACCAACCTGTATCAGCATCGGCGGAAATCCCCTGAAATCCCCATATAAAGGCGAAATATAAGCATTATACGGGTCGTTATCCCCAATATAATCTTTATTATAAATAAGGCTGTCCCTTGTTTTTCCAAATAACGGGTCGCGCTCAAAGTTTGTCTCGTAAGATTCCCCGCTCGCCGCAAGGTCTGTCCACGGTGACATGGCTACGATCCCACACGGAAGCTGCTTTCCGTGATCTTTCAGATAATGGCATAATGCCATCGCAAGACCGCCTCCTGCGGAATCTCCTGCGATGATGATCTGCTCGGAAAACCACCCCTGTTCCAACAGATAACAGTATGCGGCATAGGCATCTTCTAAAGCCGCCGGATACGGATGTTCCGGTGCCACACGGTAATCGGGTGTCAGAACACTCATTCCATGGCTGACTTCACAGTAAAGTCCGGCAAACATACGGTATGCATTCCGCATCGCTCCGACATATCCGCCCCCGTGAAGCTGTAAGATTACTTTTTCCGTATTCGGATTTTCTTTTGCCTGTAAATACTCCATGGAGAAATTATCCATCTCGATCACATCTAATGAAAAACAGTCCGGACATTTCCACGGCGGCTCCGAATCCCCGATTTTTTTCCTCAGTTCTCCATTTTTTATCTTTTTCCCAATCAGGTGATCATTTGTCACATGGGCGATCAAGTCCCTCATGACTCTTCCCCTGATGCTCGCTTCGCTCTCTCTCATCCGATTGCTCCTGTTTTTTTTATTCTAAATATAACTCAGCGGACATGAAATCTTCGTTTCAGTTCCACCCTTGCCCTGCGGTCTCCGATGATCAGTGTTCCAAGAAACAGAAACAGGGAAAACGCAAATGCGATCAGTGCAAAAAGCTGTGCCGTCACGATACCGGTAAAAATCAGTATTACCGGAACAATGCTGCATAAGATCATAAAAATCTGCCACATCATATAGCTCTGCCAGTTTCTGCGGTTTACGATCATACAGATGATAATACCAACATCGACTAAAATGATCGCCGACGGCAATGCATAATTGACAGACCATCCGCGGTAGCCGACCAGAAAATCGATTGCGATCACGATCAGTATCGCCATCAGCGTGAGTACCGTGATTTTGGCGCGGTAACCTGTCTTTCCAAGAATTGCAAAACGGATCAGCATATATCCGTAAAAGAATCCAAGCCCCGTGATCGCACTCCATGCAATCTGTGACTCGGTGACCACATTGATATAAATGAGCAGCACCTCAACCAAAAGTGCACAAAACAGATAGATTTTACTGATCATTGTCATTTTCCGGGTGTGCACTCTCACATCCGGGTACATATTCTCCACTTCACCTGTGTATTCTAACACGGATCCGCAGAGTGGACAGCGCTCTGTTTCATCTGATATCTCCACATTACAATTTCTGCATTTACTCATAATTTACTCCATTACTCTTTATTTCTACCGCAATCCCGTCCGAGGCTATTTTCCGGAAAAATCCACGCTGCACAGACGCATCGACAAGATCATAACTGAAACTGAATACAAGTGTATCCCCGTAAGAGCAGATCGTTCCTTTCAGATGCTGCCCCTTTGACATGGCAAGAAATGCATGAAACATTTCCACATAAGGGCGGTACTCTTCTGTCACGGAAATATTGCCGATATTTGTGATCGTCGCAGTATTGGCAAGTGCAGAAGTTGTATATACATACTTCATTGCAAGGTTTTTCAGGAAAAGCGGCACAACTCTTGCAATCAGCAGTTTTTCATTGGAAACGTTATAGGAAAACAGCTTTTCAAGATTTTCCCGGTTGATCTGGCTTCGCAGGCTTTCCTTCACGATTGCAGCCACCTCTGCAAACGTATAGGTCTCTTTGGTCGGATGAAATTCTGCGGACACCATGACAAAAAAGTTTTTCGTGGTAATAGAATTAAAATACGGCCGCAGATTAACCGGCACCGCAACACGGATCGGACACTTTGACGGCATGCCGTGCAGACATTCTGTATAAACGCTCCAGATGTACACACTTACCAGATATTCGTTGATACTGATTCCCATCGCATGACAGACCCTTTTCAACTCCGGTATTTTCATATAACCGTGCATCACGCCGAACTCGCCCGGTCTTAACTTTTCTCCACGGATCAGATATGCCTTTTTTGTCTGGTATCCTTTTGCGGAACTTTTTTTGTAATTTTTTAAGAAACTGTCTTCCCGGTTCAAAGACGTATCAACACTTAATGAATCTCCCAGTTTTTCCTGCAGGTCTTTATGTGCCAGACGCAGATACTGGTAAGTCAGCTCTTTTAAGAAATTAATTCCTCCCATTCCATCCGTCAAAACATGGAATACTTCCAGATTGATCCTGCATTTATAATAGGTCACACGGAACATATAACTGCGGTTTTTATTCTGCTGGATATATCTGCATGGAAAATTGTTCTCCATGCGAACCTTTGGCGCCGCTTTTCCGTTTTCCTCAAAATAATACCAGAACACCCCCTGCCGCAGTCTTAAGTTAAACCCGTCAAACTTCGGAAGCACCATATCAAGTGCCCTCTGCAGTAATTCCGGATTGATCTCCTCTTTCAGTGTAACACTGATCCTGTACACATTGCTCATGCTCTCCCCGGCAATGACCGGAAAAAGGTGTGCTGTATTATCAAGTCTGTCCCAACGGATATCACGGTTTGTCGGAACTCCTTTACTCTGTTTTTTCATATATTCCTCGTTTCTGCATATTTTACAGGCAGGCTGGGTTTCTGTTTTTTCTTCTCTCCCCCCGCTCATAAAATACACAATCTATTGTATGCAATTATAAAATAACCTGACATAAAATACAAGTTTGGGAAGAAGGATTTCCAATTAGTATGGAAGCCCTTCTGGCAGAGAATACGGACA
>ENA-USUM01001842-USUM01001842.1-human-gut-metagenome-genome-assembly--contig:-NODE-1842-length-13020-cov-9.241752_pt1 | contig 13020 bp, 10 predicted proteins | sample MGYA00250063_ERZ773402 | MGnify/ENA primary metagenome ERZ773402 (study PRJEB29103, sample SAMN06112030) | human gut metagenome | biome: human gut; feature: ankylosing spondylitis patient; material...
GTTTGTCTAATGTCAGCATGGTTTCTGCTTGAAAAAATATGCTTTCATCTTTTAGTTTTAATTTTTTTCTCTAATCTATTTTTAATTCATTAAAAACTTACTTTTAACCGTCATCATATCGTGTGTCGGGATTAATATAGTCATAGCAAGTCCGAAAGTAAAACTTAAACTAATTTCCTACAACATTCGTTTTCTGCACGCAAAAGACTGCGGTATGCATGCATGGGAAGCCCGCAAGGAGGCCTCAGTCAACATGATTCGCCGTGAGCATCCTGATGTGATAGGTTTTCAGGAGCCCGAACTGCCACAGATCGAATACCTCATAAAATGCCTACCTGAATATGTGCATTTCAAACAAGATCGTGAGGACGGATTGCGTCCTAATGGTCAATATTTAATGATCATGTGGTTGAAAAACAAATACGAACTTTGCGACTCGGGGCGTTTCTGGCTGAGTCCCACCCCCGATGAAGCATCGTTTGGTTGGGATGGTCGCTGCCGCCGTGTAACAGTATGGGTCAAATTGCGTGATAAAAAGTCTGAGCGTACATTTTATTATTTCAATACCCATCTCGACCATCGTGGCAACGAAGCACGACAAAAAGGAGCCGAAATGAATGTTAAAATGATGCAGCGCATCGCTGGCAAGCATGCTGTGATTTTCCATTCAGGGGATATGAATTCTCAGCGCGGAACTACAACCGAAGCCTACCTTCAACCATACGACAACTGGATGAAATCAGCTCGGGAAAGAGCTGTTGAGAGCGATCAACGAGCCACATTCGATGGTTTCGGAAAATCACAGCCTCGTTGGCTCGATCACATTTTCTACCGTCATGCCAAAGCCGTAAAATACGCGACTCTTGACGGAAAAGATTACGGAGTGTCCCATATCTCGGATCATTATCCGATTGCTTGTACCTTCATATTCTGACCCTGTTTCATGAGATTCATTAACTATTTCCGAAAAAGCGTTCCGGTAGCAACACCATACCCGGGCAATGAAGACGCTCAACAGCGCTACTACAAAAAGTTGCGGCTACAAGTGCTCATCGCGGCATTGTTGAGTCACAGTCTTTACTATGTCTGCCGGACCACGCTCAATGTGGTCAAAGAACCCATTCTCGACAACGGTGCACTCAACGCCACCCAACTGGGTATGATCGGCTCGGCAATGCTGTTCGTTTACGCCGTAGGAAAATTCGTCAATGGATTCCTTGCCGATTACAGCAATATCAAACGTTTCATGGCTGCCGGACTGATCCTTTCGGCGGCCGCCAATCTCATTATCGGCATTGCAGGATTTCTCAATGGAGATGGATACATTGGGAATGCAATCTTTTTCCTCACATTCATCATTCTATGGGGTATCAACGGCTGGGCTCAATCCATGGGTGGCCCTCCGGGCATCGTTTCCCTTTCACGCTGGTATCCGCTCAGCACCCGCGGCACCTATTACGGATTTTTCAGTGCCAGTCACAACCTCGGCGAATTTTTCTCGTTCCTGTTCGTAGGGGCAATTGTCGGACTATGCGGCTGGCATTGGGGGTTCGCAGGTTCAGCAGTAGCCGGAGCCATAGGAATAGCCATTATCATAGCCTTGTTGCACGACTCCCCTGAATCCAAAGGCCTCCCGCCTATTGAGGTTCTGACCGGCGAGGAGAAAAGTGAAGAGCATAAAGCTCGCTCGACCCGGAAAATGCAGCGTACAGCCGTCCGAAACCCGCTCGTATGGATGCTCGCCCTATCGAGTGCCTGTATGTACGTCGCCCGGTATGCCGTCAACGGATGGGGTGTACTATTCCTGCAGGAGGTGAAAGGATTCACCTTGGTAGAAGCGTCGCAAATTGTTTCGGTGAATGCCCTGTTGGGTATTTTCGGTGCCGTTTGTTGCGGCTGGCTCACCGACAGATTTTTGCATGGGCGGCGCAACGTTCTGGCATTCATCGTCGGCCTCATCAATACTGCGGCCCTGTGCCTGTTCTTCTTTTCCGGAAGCGGAATGTCCATCAACATATTGAGCATGGTGTTATTCGGGACGACCATCGGCATACTGATCTGTTTCCTCGGCGGCCTGATGGCCATCGACATCGTGCCTCGAGAAGCCACCGGCGCAACTATCGGCATCGTTGGCCTTACCAGCTATATAGGTGCAGGCATGCAGGATATCATCAGCGGCCGTCTGCTCGATGCACACAAGGTGATGATCGGCAGCGAAACCCACTATAATTTCACCCCGGCCACCCTTTTCTGGATTGCGGCATCTACACTCTCGTTCCTGCTTGTATTATTCGTATCCCGAAAACAACAAGGCAAAGAGCATGACAACCGATAAACTTACATCTGACTTACAAAACATATGAAACACATTCTTTCAACGCTGTTCCTGAGCCTGTTGCTATTCACAGGGAATACGACCACAGCAAAGACCTCATCAAAAACTTTTCTGCTGATTTCGCCCGATACCCGATTGAAAAGCGAAATCGCAATCAACGAGCGAATATCTTTCACCCTTTCCGATGAGCAACAGACAATACTCGCTCCGTCTTTCATGGCCATAAGGTTGCAAAATGGAGAAACGTGGGGAACAACTCCCCAATTGCAACATGCCCGCAGGAATCGTATCGATGAAACGATTCATTCTCCTTTTTACAAACGTGAAAAGGTACAAAATCGGTACAATGAATTAATCCTCTCGTTCAAGGGCGGTTACTCGCTTATCTTCCGCATGTACGACGACGGACTGGCCTACCGTTTCGCCACCGACCGCAAAGGAGAAATCATCATTGAGAGCGAAACCGCGGAATACTGTCTTTCCGAGGACCGGGACATGATCGTCCCTTACGTTCTCCCCAGCGGAAAAGCCAAGAAAGCCAAGAATCCGACGTTCGAACAACAGTTCTTCAACTCGATGCAAAATCTCTACTCATACGGCAAAGCCATGCAGCTCAATCCCGACCGAATGATGTTCACACCCGTCATCGCCAAACTGGACGACGGCATGAAACTTTGTATCGCAGAAGCCGATACGGAAAGTTATCCCGGCATGTATCTGGTCAGCAGTTCCGATCGCCCGGTACTGCACGGCATGTTCGCCGCATATCCCCGCAAAGAGGAGCGCGGCGGCCACAACCAGTTACAAATGCTTGTAAAGAGCCGCGAATCGTACATCGCTCGCGTCATCGGTCCACGCAGCTTCCCATGGCGCACATTCATTGTGACACGCAAAGACGGAGAACTCTCCGAAAGCGACATGGTTTACCGTCTGGCCTCACCGTCCCGGGTCAAAAATATCGACTGGATCAAACCCGGAAAAGTCGCTTGGGAATGGTGGAACTATTGGGGACTCTACAACGTCGATTTCCGAGCCGGCATCAATACCGAGACCTACAAGTACTACATCGACTTTGCCTCAAAGAATAATATCGAATATGTGATCCTCGATGAAGGATGGTCGGTGAAATATGCTGGTGATCTGCTCAAGGTCATTCCAGAAATCGACCTGCCCGAGTTACTTCGCTACGCCAAAGGACGGAATGTAGGCATCATTCTATGGGCTGGATACCATGCCATCGAACGTGACATGGAACACGTTGTCAAACACTATGCCGCAATGGGTGTCAAGGGTTTCAAGGTAGATTTTCTCGATCGTGACGACCAAAAGATGATCGATTTCATGTACCGCCTTGCTGACATCTGCGCCCAGCACCACATGCTTCTTGACTACCACGGGTGCTGCAAGCCCTCCGGCCTGCAACGAACCTATCCCAATGTGCTCAACTATGAAGCAGTATTCGGTCTCGAGCAAATGAAATGGACCTCTTCAAAAACCGACATGGTGACTTACGATGTAACACTGCCATTCATCCGTATGGTTGCCGGACCGATGGATTACACGCAGGGTGCAATGCGGAACAGTATAAAAGGAGCATTTCATGCTGACTACAAACACCCCATGAGCCAAGGTACACGATGCCGCCAACTAGCCGAATATGTCATATTCGATTCCCCGCTTACTATGCTTTGCGACTCTCCATCGAACTACATGCGTGAGGTAGAGTGCATTCGGTTCATTGCTTCTGTGCCTACTGTTTGGAATGATACAAAAGTGCTCGACGGACAGATTGGTGAATATATCGCTGTCGCCCGACGTTCAGGAGAAGAGTGGTTCATCGGCGCCATGACCAATTGGTCTTCCCGAGAATTATCACTCGAAATTCCGATCGCTGATACGAACAACTACGAAATTGAACTGTTTCAAGACGGCATAAATGCCGATCGAGCGGCACAAGATTACAAACGCAGGGTGATTCCACTACCCACCAATCGTCGGTTAAAAATCTCCCTCGCCCCGGGAGGAGGCTGGGCTGCACGGATATACCCAACCCCAGCGACCATGAACGACAGATAGAACAGTTTCCAGTTTTCCATATGTAGTACGAAATAGCTGCCCCTTGAAAAACAATATCACAACGAATAAAAAATCAAGCCATGAAAAACCAGATTTTTTCGTTTTCTTTAATGAGCCTCGTTCTAGGAGCATGTACTGATGACGAGAAGAACACTGTCTGGTCCGCAGGTGGTCCCTCTGCCAAGGAAGGATGGGATATATTCACCGGAGAGGGTTACCGCTACGGTTCCTCGATCATCATCAATGCAAATAGTTCGATCAACGCATGGTTCGCGGCACCGGGAGATTTCCACAACGGAGAGGGGGATATGATGTACAAAGCTTCCGGGAATACTATGTACCAACTGGGGAGTAGTGTTTTCGCAAAATCTTTCGAACTCCAGCAAGAGTGCGTATCCATCGGCATCTACTGTCCCAATTGGTCTAGTTCCACCAAAAGCATGACACTGACTCTCTACAAATGGGATACGGATTACACAACAACTTTGGCATCCACGCCTGTAAATTCCCGCCACTTTACCAGCTACGGCGACAATTCAAGGCTCCAGATCTTCGCAGACAAAGCAGCTGATGGCTCGACGAAAATACCTGCGGGGGAAAATACATGTGGACCTTGACGGAAAGAACTACGAACGCCGGAATCTGGAAGGCAACAAGTTCCGAATCGTCCAACTCAGCCGTTTCCTATGTTGACGGAAATGAGATAGAGGGACTGTTTTGTTCCCGAATCTATTACACACAGGCATCAGGTGCTCCATACCGGTACCAAATTACTTATCAGCGTTTAGGAGACGGCGAAAAGACTTGGTCCGCAGAAGAAATAATGCTTAAACCGACAGACTACAGCCGTGACGCACTCTCCTGTTATGATCCGGGAGTAGCTCAATGGGGTAACTATTATTATTTAGGCTATACCTCGACAAAAGATACCTCGTAAACAATCATCTTTACATGATGCGCAGCAAAAATCCCAATGGCCCATGGGAAAAATGGAACGGTAGCAGTTGGGGCGGTAATAACCCAATGCCAATCGTAACATACACTGGAACCCCCAAAAAATTTGGTGTCGGCGAACCAAGTATGGTTGTCCTTGACAATACGGTTTATATCAACTATTCATGGAACGATAAAGAGGTCAGTACTCGTTTAGCTACTGTATTGACTGACGATCCCCATTGGCCAGCACACCTAAATCAACGAGGCACTGTTATCTATAAAGGCTAGATATCTGGTGCGGATCACTGCAATGTCAAATATCGTCTTGACATTGGGAAATTCTACGCCGTACACACTGCTGACAGAATGACCGAAAACAGTTACATCATGTACTGCGAATCCACAGACGGCATTGATTTTCAAGAGAAGGGGTTGCTGGAGAGTTTATTCTGCAAAGGCCTGCACAACTAACTGTGGAATCAGCGAGAACGAACAAGGACATATCAATATAAGCATACCGCAGTACGTTGATACGCTTATGGGATGAGGGGGCGAGTATCGAAGTGTGGGAGCAATGGAAAACAAGATTCTCACCACTAAAATGGTAAACGGGGGGGGGAGCTTATTTGTTGCATCAATCACGATCGAGTTGATCAATTACAATGACGAAACAGACAAAAACTGAGGTATCGCAAACGAGATCGACGCAGATCATCTGCTACTCCACAGGCAAGAACGTTTTGACGGAAACACAGACAATTAAACATCTCACTGGAGATCTATAAACTGATAAATACAGAGCTGATTCCAGCAGAAAATCGTGTATATCCATGCGAATACACGATTTTTCTCATATTTCTCATATTTTGACATCAACCGAACGATTCATGAAAAAACTACTTATTCTTCTTTTAGGATTGCTGTTGTTACAAATATCTTATTCTCGTTCCGTTCTTATTCCTAAAAACCGGCCCGAATTGGTCATCTCGAAAATTTACAATCCTTCTTCAGGAAAAATACTGGTCATCTATCAATGCAAGGATTGGCTCAACAGAGTTACAAACTCCTTTGCAGCCCCTGAATTTATGATCCGTATAGGTTCTACCATTATGAGTCTCTCGGCCGCCGACTACGATTGGACCGTAAGCACGGACGGTAGCGAGTGGGTAAAAGTCACCGACTTGAACGACATGCCGCTCACAGCGGGCACGAAAAGCCCTTACGTCCAGCAAATCCGCATCACGGCCGACGTGAACCCCCAAACCGAGCTACGTCCCGCGACGGTCACCTTCTCCTCCACGGATCAGACGCAGACGGCGACCGTTTCGGTCACGCAGGAAGCGGCGGGCCCGGCCTTCCCCTGCCAGTGGATCTTCTCGGCCTCGACCGTCGGACAGTACAACTCCTCGTGGAGCGCTTCGAACATGCTTCCGTCGACTTTGGGCAGCTCGGGTTACATCTCCGTCGTGCGTGACGACGCCAATGCCGGACGGGAGTTCACCCGCACGGTCAGCTCCTACAAACCCACCGTCTCGACGATGGTCGAGGGAGACTACTGGCTCTATACGCTGCCCGTAAAGCGGCTCGAAGCCGGCACGGCCGTGGAGTTCGACGCCACGATGGCCGGCGAAACCAATTCGCCCAAATACTTCATCGTGGAGTATCTCGACAGAGGTGTCTGGAAGAGCATCGAAGAGGACCTGCTCACCGCACCCGCGGCCCCCTCGCTCCGTTATTCCTACAAGTGCTCGGACATGGCCACAGGCGCCAACTATCAGCACGCCAGTATCATGCAAACCATCCGTTTCACCGATCCCGTCGAGGGTGCGGTGCATCCGCTACTGCACCGTGGGACGTTACACCTGCGCGGGAGGCACGCAGAACATCTCGGCGAGCCTGCTGCCGCCCTATGGGTTCTCAGGCTCCTATGTCCAGAACCTCGGCACGGCGGTCCCGGGCAACACGAAAAAGGTGCTCTGCCTCGGCAACTCGTTCTCTTATTACAGCAACCCGGCGTGGATGCTCAAAGAAATCGCCTAAGTACTCGCTGGTCTTTTCGTAAAGTTCGGATTTTGGGTCACAGATCACAAGGCTTGACTTCCGCGCCGCGCATTGGAGAATCATGTTGACGCAAAAGGCTCTTGTCTTTTTGGAGCCGCTGGCGCCGTAAACCGCAAGATTCCCGTTAAATCGAGTCTTTGGAGGAATACAAATGACCTGATGATCCAGCTCTCCGAGAATCGTACCGGAATGCTTGCGAATATCCGGGACAAGGTCAAGCACCTCGGTCAGCTCCTTGCGGGACATAAAGCCTGCGGTGCCGTAGGTTCCCTTGTCGGAATAGACCAGATTGCGCTGCCGGTCGTATTCGCCGCCCTCACTGTAGCCCATTCGCATGACCATGAGGATCAGCAGCGCCAGCGCACCGATGCAGAGGCCGAGCCCATACAGCCCATACGGAAAGTGGAAGGCTGCCGCAAGGCAGGGAAAGAATCCGGCGTCCGGGAATGCGGGAGACGTCCCAAACACAGCGCCGGCCTCCTGCCATGCACGGTAATTGGAAAAAAGCTGCGAGAGGTAGCCGCTCCCGTAGAGCAGCGCCAGCGCAGCGATTGGAATAATAATGAAAAGCTGAATCGGCTTCTTTTTAGGAATAGAGCACGCTCCTTTCAAACTGCTGAAAATCAATGCTTTGCAGCATCACACGCTGACCGCAGATCTCCTGCAAAGTTTCTTCCTGATAGTCAAAGCAGATCAATGTCCCTGTCATTCCGTGCAGCTCCAGCGCGGTATCGAAACGCCGGATGCGAGGAAAATCACAGGTGTAGGCGAATAGAACGGGATTCCCGGCACTATCGATAGCGTCATTTTCAATGCGCCAATTTGGTATCCGCGCATAGAGGCCATCTGCAAGGATCGCATCGAGTGTCCTGCGCTGCTGTGCATCGCATAAGAGGCGAAGAATCGCTTCGCCATAACGGTCATTGGTCAGATAGTAGAAATGCGGAAAGCTGCCATCCAACAGGAAATAGCTGTGTGCGTCCGGCTGCATCAAGATAGATAGCTGTTCCATGGTGGAGCCGAACACGATCCCGGAAATCTCCGCATCGGGCATGACCCCTTCGGTTTGCAGCAGAGCTTTGAACCGCAGTTCAGCCTTGTACTCCCATTTCATCTGTGCTTTGGCGGTGTTATAGGTCAAAAGAATACCGCCATCCGTCAGCAGGATGCCGGTTGCGCGTGAACTTTTGATTTTCGCCCCTTGCGGGCCAATCTCTTTGATTTCTCTGGAGGTGTAATAGGCGGGGAGAGCCGTACTTTGACTGGCAGCGGAAAAAGGGACCTTTTCCCATGGAAAGGCAGGAATGTCAGCGTTGTGCATGATGGTCAGGATCTCAGCCATCCGGTGAAGCCGGAGCCGTCTGGGAATTTCGCTTTTGAGCTTGTTTGGCTCAGAACTGCCGGTCAGGTAGGCTGAAAACCATTCGGGAGCATCAGCCAACAGCAGCCGTTTGGCTGACGAGGTGAGCCGAAGTCCACGCAGGCCGTCTTTGGAGAAGGTACGCAGCAGCCCATCTCGCCGGAGAGCGGTAACGACACTTTCGAGGTATGCGGAACCACCCGGCAGGTGGCTGATTTGACGGATGGGGTATTCACCGCAGAGGGCGGTTAATGTCAAAAGAAGATAGGGCAGCGTTTTTTGAGCTGGCAGCTGCCGGGGCTTTCGAGGCATAAACCGTGCTGCCTCCTTGTACGATATTTTACCGTAGGGCTTTATAGCTTGGGTAATTTTGCGGCTGGAGCGCCTTGAAAAAACGCAGTATTTTCAGCGCTTTCAGGGCGCTTTTTGTACCTTGGAAAATAAGCGCCCATAAAAGGTCAAAAATCCGATATGCTTTTTACACCATTCTGGCGCTCTGCAAGCCAGGCCGGAAACTGCGTGCTGTCCATGAGAAAAAGCCGCGTACAATCCTCTTCGCCCAGCTCCGTGGTGTTGTAGGCGTCGCACAGCAGCCCATTGTCATCCGTCAAGATGAAGGAGGCCGCAACATCCAGAAACTGCTTCAGTTCCAGATTGTCATAATCGCGGATACGGCGCTCTGGCAGCTCCTGCGCATAGATATGGGAAAAGCAGACCACACAATGCTGAAATTGCGGCATAGTGTGGTGGGCGGCGTAATCGGAGAGCGCGGAGGTAAACGGATCCAACAGGAACTCCGTGCTTTGGCGCTGCCTGCGCTTTGGCAGAAGGCACGGGAGCTTGATCTCCAGAATGCCGTCATTTTCGCTGATCTCAATGCCCTGCATGGTTTCAGCAGACCGCAGATATTCCTCTTTTTTGATGCTGGTAGTGGCATAGATCAGGTGGCGCAGCCGGCAGGTGATCCGCTCGGCCCGCAGCGCCGCATCCGTGGACAACACCTCATAGTTGTCGGGATAACGCTGGATATCCGTCGTGTTCATGGCATAGAGCGCATTGTTCAGCCGTTCGATCTCAGCCAGAATAGATGTAATTCTTTGTGATATGATGGCCCTGTTCAAGAAAAAACTCCTTATTCGATTTGATAATACTGCACTTCGCCGCCCGAAGAGACGGTACAGTAGCCGCTGGTGTTTGGCGTGTGGATCTCGGCGATCTGCTCCGGCTGCTCAATCAGAACGATGTATTTGGGCGGAACCTCTTTTACCGTGGAGAGCATTTGGTTGATAAGCTGCTCTTTACCTGGCTCCGCATAAATGATCTCGTAAACTTCACCATCCGCAAAAAAGATGATTTTTGCGGGGTACTCGCTGACAGAGTGATATTCCACCTGCTCCATAAAGTCGGTAAGAACCCAAACGGCCTTTGAAAGCCCGTGATCGATGCTCTCCTCCGCATCAGCGGGAATGCGGTAATACTCGCCGCGCTGCACAATGCGGCCCTGCTTTTGCAGGTAGGACAGCAGATTTCGGATTTTACTTTCCTTGTGCGGATAGAGCTTCAAAAGCTGCATCTCCGTCAGAGCGCGGTACATGGAAACATCCCGCAGGATGCCGGCGGCTTCCTGCCCATAGATCTGTTCCCTCGTTTTCATTGAAACATCTCCTCGTTATGCGTATTGAAGCCGTATAATCGCCGTATTGCTGTTGATTGTGGAGCGTTATACGTCCTAAATGCGTATTGTGTACGGATTAGCATGGATGCTGCTTTGGCGCAGCACGCTGAGCAAGCTCGGCCAGCTCCCGGCGATCCGTAGTGATCAATTCCTTTTCCATTTGACTGCACTTGATCTCCACGGCAATATTATTGTTATTTGTGCTGATGAGAGCGCTGCCGCGTTCAAAGTGCGTAATTTCCATCAGTTCGGCTTCAGAAAGGTGAAGAACACCCTGAACACGCTGGGCTTCTTCCTCTTCCAGATTCAGCAGGATCTTCGTTTTGCTGTTGTTGATGATGCCCTTGCCGTATTTACCGTCGTCCAGCGCAAAAAAGTCATTGAGATCCTGTGTGGCGCAGACAAGGCTGCCGCCATAGCCGCGGATCGTCTTGGCAAGCTCCAGAACGGATTCGGCGGCCTGCCGGTTGCTGCTGGCGCCGATGAGCTGCCAGCACTCGTCCACGAAGATGGCTTTTTCCGCCGTGCGGTTCTCTTTGGCCTTGTCCCATACAAAGTCGAGAGCAACAAACATCCCCACCGTCAGCAGATCACCGGTCAGCTCAGAAATATCAAGGACGATGTACTTGTTGTCCAGCGCCACATTGGTTTGCTGATTGAAAGAGCGGGCAGAGCCGTTGACCAGCCGATTCAGGATGTTGGCAAGGCGCTTTGTTTCCGGAGAGGCGGCGAGAATTTCATACAGGTCGCCCAGGATCGGCATTTCTTTATAGCACCCTGGATTTTTCGGCTGTTCCAGAGAAGCATTGTCATGTGTGATGCCCTTTGTCCCGTAGGTGCAGATCATGGCATCATCCAGAAGCTGCCTCTCCTCGTGGGACATGTCCGGAATTAAGAGACTGAAAAACGTGTGCAGCCGCTGAATTTTGGCTGCCAGCAGAGATTTTTCCGCGCCGGGTCCATCCAGCAAATCGTCCACAGACTTATCTGCTTTGCGGATCTCCATGATATTGATGCAGTTTTGGGATGCTGGGGATATGGAAATGAACTGACCGCCGATGTTGGAACTGGCCCGGTGAAACTCATGCCCTTTGAGCGGCGCGATGATAAAGACCTGAATTCCCTTGCGGCGCATACGCAGAGCCATCAGCTGAAGTGTAAAGGTTTTTCCTGCTCCGCTGGTTCCGAGAATGGCGATATTGGCATTCTTGTAGACGCGGGAATCGAAGATGTCCACGATGATGAGAGAGTTGTTGTGTTTATTGACGCCGAGAAGAATACCGTTGTCATCGCACATCTCATAGCTGGTGAAGGGATAACAGCTGGCGGCTCCCGTTGTCAGAACATTCCGCTTAGACCGCTCATAGAGCTGGCGTTCCAGAGAAACCAGAGGGAGAGAGGACAAAAAAGCCTGCTCCTGACAAAAGGAACAGGTTTGAACATCCATGTCCTGCGAAAGCAGGAGTTTTTTCATTTCCGCGACCTTCCATTCAAGGTCGTCCACGCTGCCGGCTGTGACGGTGATAAGCAGGTTCAGATAATAAAAATCCTCATTGTTGGAAAGACCGTCTTTTAGAAAATAGCCGCTGCGGATCGCACCGTCGAGGTCGTCAAAATCCGTGTTGGTGTCGCTGGTTTCCTTAATTTTGCTGCGGTTGATACGGAGCTGCTGCCCCAGCTTTCTGACCATGCGGTCCTTTGGCTGCCGCGCGAGAAAGACGTCCAGATCGATCCCGTCGCCGGCGTTGACCAAAAGGCTGAGCCAACCGGCGGGAACGCGCGCTTTATAACCATCTGATGGGACAAGAAGATAGGCATAATACAGCCCATCTACACAGAGGTAGTTTCCGTGGGTAAGGTCGATGCTGTCAGGGGCATAGAATTCATTGACGGGAATTGCGTTGATGTCCCGCCCAGAGGTCATGTAGTCCGCCAGAACGGTCTTTACCCGCTGGTAGAACGGCTCACTGCTGGCCCTGCGGCAGAGAATGTTATAAAGAATCTCCGCCGTGGCGTCGTCCTCGTTCTCAGGGGAAATGACCTCGTTGCCGCACTGCCGCAGATAATTTGCCGCCGTGCGTGCGGCCGTTTGCAGGGAAGCGATTGCATCCTCTTCCTCATGGCCGCGTTTGGTGCCGGGTAGCGGCTCATACTCGAAAACAAGGAAAAAGCGCCTTGTGATTGCCTCACGGGAGCCAAGCTGCCGAATGAGCTTCAGGTAGTCTTCCTGCAGGACACGGCAGCGCGGATCCTGCTCATGCTCCAGCTCCCTGCGGACGGTATCCAGATGCCGGTTAATGTCCGCACGTTTTGTCAATGCCTTGAATTGCATCTTGACCGGGGCAATTTTCAGATAGGAAATGAAGGAGTAAATGATGCTGCGCTGCTCTCTCGCGCTGCGCAGCAGGAAGTTGACGGGAACCACCTCTACAACCTTGACATAGCGGTGATCTCTTGTATAAATGACGCCGTGCTCAATCTTCTCGATAGGGATATAGTCCGCCAGAGCATTGAGCGGCTGAACGGCTTCTTCCTCCTGCAAGAAGGTCTTGAACTGCGTAACGCTGCGCTGCTTCA
>ENA-USUM01001859-USUM01001859.1-human-gut-metagenome-genome-assembly--contig:-NODE-1859-length-12975-cov-10.415956_pt1 | contig 12975 bp, 10 predicted proteins | sample MGYA00250063_ERZ773402 | MGnify/ENA primary metagenome ERZ773402 (study PRJEB29103, sample SAMN06112030) | human gut metagenome | biome: human gut; feature: ankylosing spondylitis patient; material...
TTTTTTTTCGGCTACAATAAAGCGGTATCCTGTAATGATGTTACAAGCATCTGCAGGCACTATTATTTTGAAAAGAGGTACGCAATTATGGCAAATCCAATCGTTACGATTGAAATGGAAAATGGCGATATCATGAAAGCGGAACTGTATCCGGAAATCGCCCCGAATACTGTCAACAACTTCATCAGTTTAATTAAAAGCGGTTATTATGACGGACTGATCTTCCACCGCGTGATCAAAGGATTCATGATCCAGGGCGGATGCCCGGACGGAACCGGCATGGGTGGGCCTGGCTATGACATCAAAGGTGAGTTTTCCCAGAACGGTTTCAAAAATGACCTGAAACACACAGAGGGCGTTTTATCCATGGCAAGAGCTATGCATCCGGATTCCGCCGGCAGCCAGTTCTTCATCATGCACAAAACTTCTCCACATTTAGACGGAGCTTATGCGGCTTTCGGCAAGATCACTGAGGGAATGGATATCGTAAATAAGATTGCCGAGACAGCAACTGATTACAGTGACAGACCATTAGAGCCACAGCGCATGAAAACTGTTACCGTTGAAACTTTCGGTGTAGATTATCCGGAACCGGAGAAATGCTAATCATTCTATTGTCATAAACAAAGAAGTGTATGTCGGGAATCACCGAACATACACTTCTTTTGTTATAACCTATATTTTTCACTGTTTCAGGATCTCGTCCCCACAGCTGTTTCTTCTTATTTCAAAGGAACCAGTTTCTCTTTTCCGCCCATGTACGGCTGTAATGCCTTCGGTACATTGACGCTTCCGTCCTCATTTAAGTTGTTCTCTAAAAATGCGATCAGCATTCTAGGCGGTGCAACAACCGTGTTGTTTAAGGTATGTGCAAAATATTTGTTTCCATCGGAACCTTTCACACGGATCTTTAAACGTCTTGCCTGTGCATCTCCTAAGTTCGAGCAGCTTCCGACCTCAAAGTATTTCTTCTGTCTTGGAGACCATGCCTCAACATCACAGGATTTTACCTTTAAGTCAGCAAGGTCACCGGAGCAGCACTCTAAAGTACGAACCGGGATATCCAGACTGCGGAATAAGTCTACCGTGTTCTGCCATAATTTATCATACCACGTCTTAGATTCTTCCGGTTTGCAGACCACGATCATCTCCTGTTTCTCGAACTGGTGGATACGGTATACACCACGCTCCTCGATACCGTGTGCACCTTTCTCTTTACGGAAACATGGAGAGTAGGAAGTCAGTGTGTATGGAAGTTTTTCTTCGTCGTTAATCGTGTCGATGAATTTACCGATCATGGAATGTTCGGAAGTACCGATCAGATAGAGATCCTCGCCCTCGATCTTGTACATCATCGCATCCATCTCGTCAAAGCTCATAACGCCCGTAACAACGTTGCTTCGGATCATAAACGGCGGAATGACATAAGTAAATCCACGGTCGATCATGAAATCACGCGCATAGGAAATCACTGCGGAATGAAGGCGCGCGATATCACCCATCAGATAATAGAAACCGTTTCCTGCAACTTTTCCTGCCGCATCAAGATCAATACCATTGAAACGCTCCATGATGTCTGTGTGATATGGGATTTCGAAATCCGGTACGACCGGATCGCCGAATTTTTCGATCTCTACATTGCAGCTGTCATCTTTTCCGATCGGTACGGACGGATCGATGATGTTCGGGATCGTCATCATGATCCTGGTTACTTTCTCCTGCAGTTCTTTTTCCTGCTCCTCTAACTCTGCAAGACGTGCTGCATTGGCATTTACCTGTGCCTTTACTGCTTCTGCCTCATCTTTTTTACCCTGTCCCATTAACTGTCCGATCTGTTTTGACAGTTTATTTCTGCTTGCACGCAAATCGTCTGCTTCCTGCTGTACGGCTCTTGCCTTTGCATCAAGTTCAATTACCTCATCTACTAACGGAAGTTTGTGATCCTGAAACTTATTTTTAATGTTCTGTTTTACAACTTCCGGATTCTCTCTTAAAAATTTTAAATCGATCATCGTTCTCCTCTTTCTGCGGAACCTGCCGCTTCTTTTTGTAAATTTCTGATTTTGCCGGACAGCAAATCTCTGTCTGACATTTTTCCTGATAACACAAAAAGCCTTCCGCCCTGTGTGCCATCCTGCACATGGGACGAAAGGCTATAAATCACTCTTCCGCGTTGCCACCCATCTTGTCACTGCAGCATTCTTATCCAAAGCTTTTTGTGGAAATCCTTTTGCAATGACCTCTCGATTCGTATGCTATGGGATACGACCCCGTGACTTTCATCACAGACTCCGGAAGTGGAAAGGCATTTTCCTGTACCGGTTCTCACCATCCACCGGCTCTCTGAAACATTCCTGCTGCCGCAGCTTCCATCACTGCCAATTTCTGACGTTATTATACACTCATTATTTCCGTAATGCAAGTCTAATATACCCTGATTTTTTCTTCCAGCTCTATTGCACGCTGTGCCCAGGTATGCTTTTCTGCTGTCTTTTCCACTCCCCGCATGGCAATGTCTCTCATCTGCTTTTCATCTGCCAGCAGGTCTTTGACTTTTACCGGGAGCTGCTCTAAATGCTTCAGATCATAATAGGAAACACCCTCACCCTCTTTTAACTCTTCACTGAGGTACCGGCTGGTATCCGAGACACAGACTGCCCCGTTTAAAATAGAATTAAACACACGGTCATGCGCACCGTCCTTAAACCACGGCATCACATTGACCGAGATCTTTGCGTGCGAAAGCTGCTCTAAGCAAGTCAGGGAATCAGTCTGCGGATGGATCCTCACATTCTGCATGGCAGAACATTCAAGTTCCTCCCAGCCTTTTCCAATGACATCCACGGTGATTCCCGCCTCTGCCAGTGTCTTTATGACCATTCCGCGCCAGTAGTTGCGGACATACAGATCAATGAAGATCATCTTGTGCATCACAAGCCGGAAATCATCCGGTGCAACTTCTCCCATCTCCCGCTCACAGTGGCGCAGTGCTGCCTCCTCAACTGTCTGGTCCGTCTTTTCTAATAATTCCTCAATGATCCCGCGGTAAAACGCCGCATACTCATCATTGATCCAGTTGATATGCTGTTCAAAAAACGAAGGCGGTGTATAATTTCCGGTCATGATCACATCGATATCCCGTTTTTCATAAGGTACCTCAAGTGCCCCGTCAAGCCTGGTTCCCGCTAACGGAAGAAATCCAAAACTTTGATATTCGGGATAATATTTTAAGAAATATGCCTCCTGTTTCCGGTCAATGCTGATGTGATGATATCCTTTAGGCAGATCATGCAGGCGGTTATCGTAATAGTAAGGATGATCCGCCGCTATATTGTAACACGGGATCTTATACTCATCCCACACATAACCGCTTTTTTCACTGTAAACGCCATCTTCCTTTTCGAGTCCCTGAAAATTGAACGTGATCATCACGGTCTCACCGGGTTTTATAAATTTTCTCAGCCTTTTGGCACTTCCCTTTTCATCTTTCAGGTTGTAGAAGAACACTGCATATCCCATTTTTACAAACTGTTCTGCCATCTGTTTTGAGAAATATGCGAGCGTCTCCACGCCCCCTTCAAACATCACGATTTTTTTCACGTTAATCTCCATTTCAGATCTGCACCGCTGTCAAAGTGCTTATTCGTGGCGCAATGCGTCGATCGGATTTAAGTTTGCCGCCTTATAGGACGGGAAAACTCCGAATACGATACCGATGACCATGGAAAACAGTACAGAACCGATCGCTGCCGGAATACTGATCGCAACCGGCATCGTTGTCACATAGGAAATGATCTCCGCTAATATAATACCTACGATCACACCAAGCACACCGCCTAAACTCGTAAGCACCGCTGCCTCCGTCAAAAACTGATTCAGGATTTTTGACTTTCTTGCACCGATCGCCTTTTTTAATCCAATTTCCTGTGTACGCTCCGTGACGGATACCAGCATGATATTCATGACACCGATACCACCGACGATCAGGGAAATTCCCGCAATCCAGATCAGCATCGTATTAGTGGAACTGCTGAGTTCCTGAATCTGCTGCGCCTGCTCTAACAGGTCTTTTGCTTTGTACTGGATCGTATCATCTTTGGGTGACAGATAATTATTGAGCACATCTGCACATGCTTTTCCTGCGGATGTCATATTATCGGTACTGTCCACACGGATCACAACATTCTGCGGTTCATCATACTGATAGATGATCGGCCAGGTCGTATTTGGAATATAAATAGAACCTGCCGTATCCTGTGCATAGGTATAATAATCATCAATGGAATTGATGACCGGCTCGAACACCTTCGCCTTTGTCACGATTCCAATTACCGTATAAGGCTCTTTCTGGATCTCGATCGTATTTCCGACCGAATCTTCTCCCTGGAACAGGGCATTTGCGGAATCCGTATCCAATATAGCTACTTTCTTATACTTTTTGAAATCCTCATCCGTAAAAGCACGTCCCTCTTTCATAATGTAATTGCAGGTATCAAAATAGCTGTTGTCGATTCCGCGCACATATCCACCGGAAAAAGCCGTATTTAAATGATACACTCCGCTGTAATCCTGTCTGCTTAAGTATGCAGATGCATTCTCTACATGATCGAGATCTTTGATGTCACTCATGACATCGTCTGTTACAAGCGGCACTCCCTGCGGCACTCCGTTGTAATCCATCTCGTATTCCCACTCGCCCTGATAAAGAGACACTTCCACTGTATTCTCTCCGGAGCCGATCAGGTTTTCTTTGATCTGTTCATTCGTTCCTTTGATCGTCGATACGATCGCAATGATCGCTGCGATACCTATGATAATTCCAAGCATGGTCAGAAAGGAACGCATCTTGTGGGACCAGATTCCCTGAAAAGATAATCTTATATTCTCAAACATCCTGTTCCTCCTGATTAATATTCAATACTTTCATCCTCTGTTACTGCTGCTCCCTCGACTGCTGTCTTTCCATAAGGGAAGGCGATCCTGTCATCCTCTGTCAGTCCTGATTTGATCTCAACTGCAGTACCATATACTGTTTTTCCGGTTACAACATATTGTTTTTTCAGATGATCACTCTCATCCGCGATCATAACATATGATTTTCCATCTTCCTGTCTCACATATGCCTTATCAAGGTAAATTCCGCCTGTTTCTGACTGATTTGTCTGAATTGCAAGATCCACATATTCTCCATTTTTCAGTGCAGAACTGTCTTCCATATATGCAGTATACTGATAATAAGAAACATTCGGATTTCCTTCTCCCCAGGAATTGCCACTCACAGGATAATCCGATACGCTCGTTACGGTTGCCTCAAATGTCATTCCTGATTCCCATGAATTTGCGGTAACAACCGTTCCCGGTTTGACTTCATCTAACAAAAGTTCGCTGATCGTACCGCTCACGTACAGTCCGTCATCCCCGGTTACCACAAGAAAGGCATTCCCATCATCCTGTTTCTGATCCGGATCTCCCACAGATTTCACAACACCATCAAGTTTTGCATAAACCACACCATCATTGATGCTGTCCTGTAACGTTTCCAGCTCCAGTTTTAACTTGCGAAGCTGTATATCCAGTTTTTTTACTTCTGATTCTTTGTCATTGATTGCCTCTGCAAGTTCTTTTTCGGTATATCCTTCCGGCTCTTCCCAGTCATCTTCATCGTTCCAGTTATCTTCATTCTCAAGTTCATCCAGATAATCCTGAAGACTTTTTCCAACTTCTTCTCCTGAAAAAACATACCAGGACCGGCTTTTATCATAGTCCATAGGCATGGTACTTCCATCGACATCTTTTACATTCGGTGAAATACTGTCATCTGCCACAGGCTCATATTTCTGTACTGTAACTTCTTTTGTGTCACCATTCGACTCAGTACTGTCATCCACCACTTCATCTCCTGTTTCCACACTTTCAAACACCATTTTCCCATCGCTGTCTTTTTTGCAGATAATAAACTTTACATATTTTCCATCCGTATAGGTGCCATCTGATTTTTTCTGCGGCCGCAGCGAATTGTAAAAACTTCCATATGCAAAAACATCTTTATTACAATAATAAATGTAAGGATTCTCTGCTGTCCCATCTGCCGTGTCTTTATTATATGGCTCCGAATCTTCCGTCACATAATTATAAATGCGGTTATCCTTCGCATCCTTTTCCGGCAGTGACTCTATGTAGGCTTTCTTCTGCTCTAATTCCTGCAGCTTTTTATTTATGTACGAGGATGCAGTACTGGCAGTAGAAGGCCGTGTCTTATCCACCGGTTTTGTGTTTTTTAATGACTCTAAAGAATGCTGTGCCTTCGCAAGACTGTTTTCTGTTGTACTGATCTCAAGGTTTTTCCTCTGGATATCGATCTCTGCCTCCGATGTATCATACTGGATCAGCGGATCTCCCTCTTTCACTGTATCGCCTTTTGAAACATAAACCTCCTGCACTTTGTTGGAATCATCTAAATATACTTCCTGGGAAGAATCATTCGTCACAACACCATAGCTTGTTTCAGAGTTCCCATAATATCCATAGTTTAAACTGGAAACAGACTGTACTTCTGCCACCAGATTCTTCTTCTGATACGACTTATAACCATAAATTCCTCCGGTGACTGCACCAACAGTGACGGCAAGTACGACAATGACTGCGATTACTTTTTTTAATTTCATGATGCATCCTCCTTTTCATCGCCCTCAAAAATCTCCCCGTCAATGATTTTCACCATGCGTTTTGCATTGGATGCGATATGCGGATCATGTGTGATCATAACGATCGTAACACCCTCTTCATTGAGTTTCTGGAACAGTTCCATGATCTGCTCTCCTGACTTGGAATCAAGTGCTCCGGTAGGTTCATCCGCAAGTAAGATCTTTGGATTATTGACCATTGCTCTCGCAATCGCAACCCTCTGTTTCTGTCCACCGGAAAGCTGCGTCGGACGAAAGTCCACCCTGTCACCAAGTCCGACACGTTCCAGTGCTTTGATTGCACGCTCCCTGCGCTCCTTTTTTTTCATGCCGGCATAACTAAGCGGCAGTGATACATTTTCCACCGCAGTCTCTCTCGGCATCAGATGAAAACTCTGAAATACAAACCCGATACTGCGCAGTCTTAAATCTGACAGCTGCTTGTCTTTTAACTTTAAGACGTCCTCTCCTGCCAGCTCATAAGTCCCGCTCGTCGGCTTATCCAGACAGCCTATGATATTCATAAGTGTTGTCTTTCCGGAACCGGACGGTCCCATGATCGCAACATACTCTCCCTCTTCCACGGTAAGACAAACATCTTTTAATACCGGAACGACCAGCTTATCCTGCTGATAATCCTTGTAAATATTCTGCAGATTCAGTATCATTCCCCTACCTCCATATCATTGGAATCATCATAGGAATCATCAGAATCCTCATAGTCAGAATCATCGTAATCAGAGTCATCATATTCCGCATCATCCGCAGAATCGCCATCGTCAGCTCCATCATAACCTGATCCATCTTCCATATCGCCATTTACATAATTCTGCATACCATTATCGATCATCATTTCCGTATCGTACATTCCGTTTTCATACAACATCTCCGTACCGTAATCAAGCATCTCAGTGCCATAATCAAGCATCTCGGTGCCATCCTGATTATAAAGAGGCGAAGAATAATCGACCTCGCTCACATCTGTCACGGTCGTTACACCCTCATAGAGTCCTTCCATCGGCCATGTGATATAGTCGTCCAGCGAAAGTCCGGATAAAATCTCATACTCTGCAAGATCTTCATCGTATTCACCAAGTTCTACATAACGTTTTTCCAGACGTTTCTTATCATTTGCCGCCCAGACATAAGCACCGCTGTCATCCTGAACAACATAGTTGGAATACAGCCAGATTCCTTCTTTCTGCTGATCGTCCTGACCTTCGTCAAGTTCAATATATACATGCTGTCCTAACAGCAATCCCTCTGCAGATGGAAGTTCCACATAAAACGGGTACTTTGTTGCAGAGACACTACTGTCTGAAGATGAATCGTCATCACTTTTCTGCACGTTATCTGTATCAATCTTTGAAATCGTTCCATTCCATGTCTGACTTTCATCCACCCTCGAACGTATGATGACCGCCTGTCCATCTGAGATCATCCATACATTCTGCTCATCGATACTTCCTTTTACACGGTATTCACCTGTCTGAAGAATCGTCATAAACGCAGCATTATTGCCATTACTGTCTGTACCGTTCTCGTTGATTTCCTTTACCACGCCGGATTTTTTGCTGACAACAGACGATGCATCGATCTGGTCTTCATATTTTGATATTTCAAGGTTCTTGCTCTCAAGATCAAGTTTATTCTCCTCGATGGAATTTTCCTCCGACTGAATATCTGTCGTCAGTGAAAATTTATCGTCCTCATCTGTCGTTTTATTTAATTCATCGGTCAATGTGGCTATCTTTTTATTGGAACTGTCAATCTCATTCTGGATTCCCTCGAGTTCAAGTTTTGCCTGTTTCACCTGCATCTCAAGTTCGCTGGTATCATAGGTGACAAGTGTCTGACCCTCTTCTACCTCATCCCCTACTTTTACAAGGATTTCTTTGATGGTACGCGATGAATCTACATTTACCTCATAACTGTCCTGTGACTCCACAACACCATTATACCGGTTGGTGTTTCCTGTATATGTATTCATAATCTTGGAAACTTTTTCAACATACACTTTATCATCCGATTTTCCCGACTGTAAAAACGGAATTTTCTCTGCAACTACATCAAATGCCTCTGTTGCCATATCTATCACATTGTCACGATAATAATAACCGGTTCCTCCAACTGCTCCAATCACTGCAATGGTTACAACCGGGATAATTATTTTTTTCTTTTCCATAGTTCCTCCTTAAATGTCCACTGTCTGCATCCTGCTCATCAGACATCCCGTATTATAGCATTTTTCCTACTTAATATATAGATGAATATTATTAATTCTTTTTTAAATCAAAAAATGGTTTTATCTCCAAAATACATGATTTTCAGATTTCTTTATAACTATTTCAAAAAATTTGTTGACAAATCCTGTTTCCCATAGTATGATATCAAATGTGTCTGGCAGACATATACAAAACAATTTACATATGCGCGAGTGGCTCAGTTGGTGGAGCACGACCTTGCCAAGGTCGGGGCCGCGGGTTCGAGTCCCGTCTCGCGCTCTTCTGTTGAGAAACAGGAAACTTTGATTTACAAGGTTTCCTGTTTTTTGTTGTAGTGTAAAGGTTGATTACGGTTTTTCCGTAATTTCAATATACTTTTCTGATTTTCCTCATTATCACTTGGTATGGTATAATCGCTAGGATGTGATCTTGATACCGTGATTGTTGTAATTCCCTGTTATCACTTGGTATGGTATAATATTCAGTGCATGAATTGACGCAGATGCCTCGTTGTAATTCCCTGTTATCACTTGGTATGGTATAATCTAAATAACCTGTATATTTCCCATCTTCTCGTTGTAATTCCCTGTTATCACTTGGTATGGTATAATCCATCAATTTTTCTTCTGTATCATCATCCGGTTGTAATTCCCTGTTATCACTTGGTATGGTATAATTATCATCCTTCAAGTACTGGGGATTCACTTGTTGTAATTCCCTGTTATCACTTGGTATGGTATAATAGCATGTTTAATCATTAGTACATTTTGGGGGTTGTAATTCCCTGTTATCACTTGGTATGGTATAATATTTGCAATCCTTTTTATATTCACATCTTGGTTGTAATTCCCTGTTATCACTTGGTATGGTATAATTAACCAAAGAAAGCAAAGAGTTTATACACGGTTGTAATTCCCTGTTATCACTTGGTATGGTATAATCGGTTTAGCACTATGAAAAAGCGGTTTGAGGTTGTAATTCCCTGTTATCACTTGGTATGGTATAATACCATGCAAAAGACGGCAGACGTTCTCTGGTTGTAATTCCCTGTTATCACTTGGTATGGTATAATATTAGTGTATGGGGGCAGTACTAACCTGCCGTTGTAATTCCCTGTTATCACTTGGTATGGTATAATCGTATCCTGTGCCACTTTTAACAGGTAGCCGTTGTAATTCCCTGTTATCACTTGGTATGGTATAATCTGATAGAGCTTAATGATGATTATAATGAGTTGTAATTCCCTGTTATCACTTGGTATGGTATAATCAGGAACTGCCCCACCTACACCGATGAGACGTTGTAATTCCCTGTTATCACTTGGTATGGTATAATTGCTCTGTGCAGTAATGGTTCTGATCACCAGTTGTAATTCCCTGTTATCACTTGGTATGGTATAATGCACCGCATAACCAGTAGCATTGCACAGCTGTTGTAATTCCCTGTTATCACTTGGTATGGTATAATTAATTTTCTTTTTTTATTATACATTGATAAGTTGTAATTCCCTGTTATCACTTGGTATGGTATAATCAACGGTGTTTCCAGTGATTCCATTCCTTTGTTGTAATTCCCTGTTATCACTTGGTATGGTATAATATGTGACTAAATTTTATGCTGTTATGAATGGTTGTAATTCCCTGTTATCACTTGGTATGGTATAATAACATGAGGTAATCAGAAAACCATACACGTGTTGTAATTCCCTGTTATCACTTGGTATGGTATAATAAGAAGATTTAGAAAGTACATTAAAAGAGAGTTGTAATTCCCTGTTATCACTTGGTATGGTATAATCTATTTCCGTCTGATACGCACCATAGTCAAGTTGTAATTCCCTGTTATCACTTGGTATGGTATAATAGAATAATAAGCCTTGCATTTTTCTGCATAGTTGTAATTCCCTGTTATCACTTGGTATGGTATAATCGGTAAAGGAAACCCCATGAACTACATGCCGTTGTAATTCCCTGTTATCACTTGGTATGGTATAATCAATTTAAAGCCCAGTGTTTAATGGTCTTGTTGTAATTCCCTGTTATCACTTGGTATGGTATAATTTCATCCTCCATCTCATTTAATTCATCGATGTTGTAATTCCCTGTTATCACTTGGTATGGTATAATATTCCGAAAAAGCGGTTAGTCCACAGTGGTGTTGTAATTCCCTGTTATCACTTGGTATGGTATAATGGGCGCAGTAAAAATGTTGCTGTTTGGAGTGTTGTAATTCCCTGTTATCACTTGGTATGGTATAATATGTTGGCTGCTCTTACCTGATGCTCGTAAGTTGTAATTCCCTGTTATCACTTGGTATGGTATAATAGCTGCCATTTAAGTAGATCGCGCAAAATTGTTGTAATTCCCTGTTATCACTTGGTATGGTATAATCCTGGAAAGCTACCTGAGAGCACTGGACAAGTTGTAATTCCCTGTTATCACTTGGTATGGTATAATCAGGGACAGTTGCATGATGCATTTGCAGGAGTTGTAATTCCCTGTTATCACTTGGTATGGTATAATCGGCGCGTTCACGCTGGAGACAACCGCACGGTTGTAATTCCCTGTTATCACTTGGTATGGTATAATGAAGAGAGAAGCATTGAGGACATGTGCAAAGTTGTAATTCCCTGTTATCACTTGGTATGGTATAATAGGGAGCACAAATCCCCACGAACTACAGGGATTCGTGGGGATTTCATCTAAAAAAAAATCTTTAATTTGGAAGTTAAATTCTATCGAAAATCTTCTTTTTTCAAAAAACATCCATTAATTCTATCGATTCAGGGGTATCCTCAAATGTTTTTGTTCCCAACATGACTTCCATAGACTCATACTGCTTTTCTGTTAAAACCAGCGCACGTACAGATCCTTTTATAGGCAGATTTTGTTTTAAACGCTGTTTATGCATTGCAACTGCATCCATACCATTGCATATCCTGGAATATACAGACCACTGCACCATATTGTAGCCATCTTTCAACAAAAACTTACGAAATTTCGCGGCATCCTTTTTCTCTTTTGCAGTTACTACCGGCAGATCAAAAAACACTAACATTCTCATAAACTTATTCATAGCTATGTACCTGTAATTGCATCAGTTCCGGCAACTCCAAATCTGATCTTTTTCCCTGCAGAGCACTACTGTAACTTGCCACCAGCATATCAATACAATTACTGATAATGCGTTTTTCCCCTTTCACATCCATATCATAATTTATAATACCAAAAATATCACGTTTTCTTTCTGGCGTAAGATCACTGTCAATTTCTGCTACATCATAATTCTGGGATACATACAGGTCAACTAAGGGACGAAATGGTTCAATCATATCATCAGCCAAATTAAAATTATTCAGTTCACTATGGTGGAACACTCCAATCGAAGGCTCCAATCCATAACAGACAATGGAGCGGGCAATCAGACCTCTTACAATGGCATAACCATAATTTAATGCCGAGTTAATGACATGATCATTGCCCCGTGAAAATCCCAATCCATACAGACTTTTAAAATAAAAAGCTGCTGCTTTCGCCTCCACATGTGTCCGATCACCAGACTGTACTTCTTTGCACATTTTCATTAATTCTTCTGATCCGTCTAAATCAAGATAGGCTAAACACAATGCCTGGTTTCTGATCTTTCGAACCACGATCTGCTGCCAAAGTCTTTTCTGTAAGGGTTTTCCTGCCTCTATCTGATATTTCAGAATTTTAAAATGACGACTGTGCCTTACCATTGGAAGCAGTACTGCATTCGGAAGATGCTTTTCATCACAGACATAGACCGTAATTCCCATATCTGCCATCTTCTGGAGCAAATAAGCAGAGACTGTTACTGTCTGATTTTCTATGATGATACAGTTGATATCCTCCAGTGGAATCTGTCTGAGTATGTCTGTTTCAATATATAACTGCTGATTTTTGATAGACAGTTTTACATGACTGTCTATCTTAATATTTCGAAACGCTATTTATCCTATATTTTTTTATTCGGTTCTGATACGACCCCGGAACTTCTGACCCGGTGGATCGAGGCTGCCGTATTTTCTCCGCTGTTTCGAAATC
>ENA-USUM01001883-USUM01001883.1-human-gut-metagenome-genome-assembly--contig:-NODE-1883-length-12885-cov-66.250625_pt1 | contig 12885 bp, 6 predicted proteins | sample MGYA00250063_ERZ773402 | MGnify/ENA primary metagenome ERZ773402 (study PRJEB29103, sample SAMN06112030) | human gut metagenome | biome: human gut; feature: ankylosing spondylitis patient; material...
GAATTGCGGCTTCACACAAGTACGTATCAACGGACTTGACGGTCACTACTCTCAGATATTGATTGACTCCCGCCCTGTATTCTCCGCCTTGAACGGCATTTATGGTCTGGAACAAATCCCGACGAATATGATTGAGCGCGTAGAGGTGGTGCGCGGCGGCGGTTCTGCTTTATTCGGAGCATCAGCCATAGGAGGCACCATCAACATTATCACCAAAGAGCCATCCCGGAACTCTGCAGAAGTGGGGCACTCGTTTATGAGCATCGGCGGAAAAAACTCGTTTGACAACACCACATCAGCCAATCTGTCATTGGTCACAGACAACAACAGAGCCGGATTCTACATATATGGACAGAACCGTTACCGTCAACCGTTTGATTATGACGGCGACGGATATAGCGAGTTGCCCGTCTTGCACAACCAGACATTAGGACTCAACTCCTTTCTAAAGCTGAATCCCTACTCCAAATTGACGTTGCAGTATCATGGCATCCATGAGTTCAGACGTGGCGGAAACATGCTTGACCACATAGCCCATGAGGCCAACACCGCCGAACAAACAGAGCACAACATTCAAGGCGGAGGATTAAGTTATGATTATTTCTCGCCAAACAGGGAAAACCGCGTAAACGCATATTTCTCGTTCCAGTCAACTGCCCGCAAAAGCTATTATGGAGGAATAGGCGAAGGCACGCCTGATGATATTGAGGCCGCACAGAAGGCCTACGGCACCACACATGGCCTCACCTATATTCTCGGCGCACAATATATGCATTCTTTCGACAAACTTATATTTATGCCATCAGACCTGACTCTTGGTGCGGAATACAATCATGACGGACTGAAAGACATCATCCTCGGCTACAACCGTGACTTCCGGCAAAATGCCCGAATCGGAAGCTTGTTTTTCCAGAATGAATGGAAAAACAAACGCTGGAGTTTTCTCATCGGAGGCCGATTTGACAAACACAATTTTGTGGACCGCATAATTTTCAGTCCGCGTGCCAACATACGCTTCAATCCGACTGAGGATGTCAACCTGCGCGCAAGCTATGCCGGAGGATTCCGTGCGCCACAGGCCTTTGACGAAGATTTGCACATCGGCATTGTCGGTGGTGAACGTCTGGTCACTGTTCTTGCTGACAATTTGAAAGAAGAACGATCCAACAGTTTCAGTTTGTCTGCAGACATTTATCACAAGTTTGAGAATGCACAAGTCAATCTGCTTGTCGAAGGTTTCTACACGGATTTGAACAACGTGTTTGCGCTCAGGCAACTTGACCAACCCGACAGCCAAGGCAACACTGTGCAGGAACGCTATAACGCATACGGCGCAAAGGTGCTTGGTCTAAACATCGAGGGCAAGGTTGCACTGTCAAGATGGATTTCGCTCCAGGCCGGCGTAACACTCCAACAAAGCAAATATGACAAAGCCATTGCATGGAACGATGAGGTTCCGGAACAGAAATACCGTAAAATGATGCGCACTCCGAACACTTACGGATATTTCACGCTTACCTCAACCCCTCTGCAACGTTTCACAGCGGCTGTCACAGGAAACTACACGGGCAGCATGCTTGTCGGACACAACGCCGGATCGGGCATCGATACTCCGACAGCAGTCGACACCCCAGATTTCTTCACACTGAACGTAAAGCTTTCATACGACATTCCTGTATACAACGACTTGACTCTACAGATAAACGGTGGCATACAGAACATAACAAACGCCTACCAAAAAGACTTCGACAAAGGATGGAACCGCGACTCCGACTACGTCTATGGTCCGTCTCTGCCAAGAAGTTATTTTGCTGGAATAAAAGTGATTTATTAACATATAAAACTTAGGAACTATGAAAAAGTGTTTATTTCTTACAGTGGCTTTGACACTGAGTGTTTTTTCTCTATTTACGACATCGTGCGACAACAACGATGAGCCGAATGTTTCCAAACCCGTAGCCACTCTCGCCGAAGTTGGCGAGGAAAACAGCAAAACCGCCACGGCGGGCAAAGACATGCATCTTGAAGGCAATCTTGAAGCCGAAGGGCTCATCGCCCGCATCGACGTTGCTGTAACATCAGCCGACGGCTTAACCACTGTGGTCGCGAAGTCATGGACCGATGGTAAATACATCGGTGTGCGCAACACTACTTTCCACGAGCACATTGACATTTCCTCCGAGACTGCTGCCGGTGAATATGTGCTGACGTTCACCGTCACCGACAAGGCTGGACAAAGCTCTGTGTTCAAATCTTCTTTAAAAATAACGACGCCGGTGGAAGGCTCCCCAGAAATAACAATAACGGAAACTGGCGAAGGCAACAGCAAGACTGCGGTTGCCGGCGGAGAGATGCATCTTGAGGCGGAAATCAGCGCGCCAAACAAAATCGCTGAAATAGAAGTGGAACTGCACAATACCGCCGCCGACTACGAGAAGGAATTCAAATACACAGGCAAATATCTCGGCGAGACATCTGCCCATTTCCATGAACATCTAGCCGTTCCTGCCGACGCACCAGCAGGCGAGTACCATCTCCACTTTACTGTAACCGATGCCGATGGCAATTCCACCACAGAGGAAGTTGAAGGCATTCAGATAACTAAATAACACCACCACGGCTTGGCTGTCGGCAATTGGTCGGCAGACAAGCCTTTACAAGAAAAGCAATCGTATTATGAAACGGATATTATATTTTGCATACGCGACATTGACGTCTATCGCAATCTGCTCATGCAGCAACAACGACGATCCGGCAAAAGATCTTGAAAAGCCACAAATCGTTGATGGCGACATTCCTTCCCCGATAAACTGCGAGGTGTATCACAAAGGAGAGACAATTCCTTTCCGCTACACATTCACCGACAATATGGAGCTCGGCAACTTCAACCTCGAAATCCACAACAATTTCGACCACCACTCGCATTCCACATCCGCCGGCGACTGTCCGCTCGACCCCATAAAAACGCCTGTTAATCCGTGGATCTACAACCAAGACTTTGCCATCCCTACAGGGGCGACGTCGTATGAGGCGAAAGTCGACATTCCAATTCCTTACGACATCGACAACGGAGACTATCATTTTATGGTCCGTGTCACAGACAAAGCCGGCTGGCAGCAACTGAAAGCCATAAGCATCAAGATTGCCGACTGAGACACAAGAAATAAAACACAAGAATATGAAAAGATTTTTTTTATTCATCGTCATCATGCTGACGGCGGCAATGACGTCAAGACCACAGCAAATATGCCCAAATGTGTCTATGCTTTTCAACAAACAGAGACAACTGTATCCACAGGAGAAGCTATTCATCCACACCGACCGCACAAGCTATATGCCAGGCGAACGAATCTGGCTGTGCATATATGCTGTCGACGCAACCAGCCTGATTCCCACGGATGCCGACATGTATGCATACGCCGAGCTCCTTGACACGCAAGGCTTCACAATAAAGAGGATCAAAATAGCCAGACACAACGGCGCATACGCCGGATATCTCGACACGCCAAAGGATTTGGCTGAAGAGCAGTGTTTCCTGCGATGCTACACCCTTTATTCTGCAGGACTGCACGGCTACGAATGCCTTACGCCTATCAGCATCGGAAGCAGCCCCGCTCCTATCACTGACATCCAAACAGCCGACGCTTGGGAAAAATCCAATCCACTGCACTGCACCGACACCGGCCAAGCTTTTAAAATCATGCTTGACAACTCGGCCGCGAAAGCCGTCAAACTTGCCGTAATTTCGAGAGGTTGCGTATGCTATGACGGACAGATCAAACCAGGAGAGCCCATAGTTTTCCCCAAAAAGGAGCTGCCCGAAGGCATTTCGCAATTTATTGCAATTGACAGAGCCGGAGCAGTTTTTGGCATAAAATCAGTGTTCTCTCCCTACGGAAAAGAATCTGTGAAAGCAACAATCACGGCTCATGCCGAGTTTTCCGACAGCATACGCCTCAATATATGCCTTCCATCACAGATTTCAGCGCATATGTCGGTAGCCATAACAAAAGGCCACGACAATAAGACACCGTCTATCATCCCACAGATACTGCTCTCGCAAGACGTGCGCGGAGGAGTTGCAGACGCAGACCGATTTTTCGCAAACGGATACAATGCGGCAGCGGTCGACTCGCTGCTGCACCGTTCCGTTTGCGACAGATACTGCGTTGACAGCATTCTTGCAGGACAGTTCACTCAGCCTCCAGTAAAGCACGAGGTCTCACAAACGATTTCAGGCAAGGCTATCGTTACAGCACCGTATCCAAGAGACGCTTCGTTTGCAAAAGTCAGCATCATCTCGCCGAATGCCGACATGTATGCTGTCGCAACAGCCGACAAATACGGCAACTTCGCAATCTCTGGGCTTGACTACCCCGACGGAACGACCTTTGCCGTAAACGCATCCGTCGGCAACCAATACGAAAAGACCGCCGTCAGAATAGACGAGACGACATATCCTCCCGTAGACAGCGCATCAATCGCCGTGCAGTCAGGGCGGCGATGCGGCGATGCGGCAGTTTTCAACGATATCGCATCCGGCAGGACAATACGTCTCCACAATGTTGACGTAGCCGCCGCGCGACGTGACAAGCACAACGGAACGTTCTCCGGCATGGCAGACTTCTCCATGACCGCAGACCAACTTGCATATATCGACGCCACATGCATCCACGAAGTGCTGAGACGCATTCCAGGAATATACATGAAAGGCGACACAGCTTATGTGCGCAGCAAGATCTCAGTCTACGGCAAGTCGCATGCCGCCATCGCAATCGACGGTGTGATTCTTGATGGCGACTACGACCTTGACATCATACAAATGCAGGACGTGGAACGCATCGACGTGTTCAAAACCGGCAGCGCAGCCATCTGGGGAGCCAAAGGCGGCCCGGGAGTAATCTCAATCACGCTGAAAAACGGAGCCTCATCTCTTGACGGCATGACATTGAACCGAGTGTCACGGTTCAAGCCATTAGGCTATCAGAAGCCTGAGCATGTTCACTCTTCCGAGAATGCGAAGAGCATGACCCTTTATTGGAACGGGAATGTCAGGCTATGCAACGGCAATGCAACAATAACCATTCCTAAATCCTCGCTGCCGCGCGGCTCTGCATTTACGGTTCAGGCGGAAGGAGTCTCAGACGACGGCATCCTCCTGCATGGCATTGCACACCTTGAATTTTAACATCTTGGTGACAACGCGTAGTTTTTATTGGCTTAAATTTGCATTCGTTACACAAAAAGTCTAATTTTGCATAGTGGTTTTCACGAAGTTTTGAATTGGCAGTTCAATTAATTAAAAAATTGAAAAATTAACATATTCTATTCTTTAAAATTAACTAAATCCCTACAGCATGAAGAGACTTCTCCTCTTAGCTACCGCAATTTTCCTGTCGACGGCGCAACTTCTTGCAGCTGGACACAGCAATTGCCGTGGCCGCGTGGTTGACGAGCAGGGCGAACCTGTAATCGGTGCCACCATCACTATCCCCGGGACAAAAATCGGAACTGTAACCAACATCGACGGATTTTTCCAGATTGAAGTGCCGCAAGGCTCCAAAGACGTTGAGATCCGCTATGTCGGCTACAAGACAGTGCTTAAAAAGTCGCAAGGCAATTTGGGCGAGGTTCGCCTCGAGGCAGCATCACAGATGCTCCGCGACGTAGTCGTTACACAGTCGATTGCCAAGACACGCGAGACGCCAGTTGCCATTTCGGAAGTAAGCGCCCGCGTCATCGACATGAAACTGGGCAACCAGGAGTTTCCGGAAGTTCTGAAAACCACTCCAGGCGTATGGGCCACAAAAGACGGTGGCGGATATGGCGACTCAAAAATCAACATGCGCGGTTTCCAAGCCGCCAACGTCGCAGTCATGATCAACGGTGTCCCCGTCAACGACATGGAATGGGGCGGTGTTTATTGGAGCAACTGGGCAGGCCTTAGCGACGTGACATCATCAATGCAGACACAGCGCGGTCTTGGCGCATCGATTGTATCGACTCCTTCAGTCGGCGGTACAATCAACATCATCACCAAATCGCTCGACGCCAAGAAAGGCGGCTCTGTATGGTACGGCATGGGCAACGACGGACTGCACCAGGAAGGCGTATCGTTCTCGACAGGCTTGATGAAAAACGGATGGGCAGTGACCGCTTTGTTCTCCCACCGTGCAGGCGACGGATATATCCAGGGCACAGACTTCAACAGCTACAACTGGTTTATCAACATCTCCAAACGCATCAACGACGCCCACCAATTGTCGCTGACCGCATTTGGCGCTCCTCAGACTCACAACAAGCGTAGCTCACAGGACGGTTTGACAATCGAAGGCTGGCAGCAAGTACAGAACTATATGGGCGAGAAGTCGATGTATCGCTACAATCCGACATTCGGATACGACAAGAACGGACAGCGCCGCTCTTCTACAACAAACCAATACCACAAACCTCAGATTTCGCTCAACCACACTTGGCAGATTGACCACAAGTCATCACTGTCGTCGGCAGCCTACCTGTCAATCGCACGTGGCGGCGGCTACTCAGGTCAAGGACGCGGCACGCTGGCAGACGGCACAAGCCTCAGCTACTCGTCTTGGTACGGCGCGTCGAACGGTGTGCTCAACACATTGTTCCGCAATCCTGACGGCACTTTCGCCTACGACAAGATTCAGGAGATGAATGCCAACAGCACAACAGGTTCAAACCTCGTTATGGCAAAGAGCAACAACGCCCATGAATGGTACGGACTCGTTTCGACTTACAAAAACGAGCTTCTCCCTAAGAAACTCACCCTTACAGCCGGTCTCGACATGCGCTACTACGTAGGCCGCCACAACAACGAGATTGTCGACCTCTACGACGGTGAGTACTATATGGACGACTCCAGCAGAAGCGGCGTGTCGGCAGCCAACAACGCAGCGGCAGCCGATCCTAACTGGAAATACGAGAAACTCGGCGTAGGCGACATCGTCTACCGTGACTGGATTGGACACACTCATCAGGAAGGCGTGTTCGGACAGTTGGAATACTCCATCCTCAACAAGAAATTCAACTTCGTGCTTGCCGGCTCAATCAGTAACACAGGCTACTGGCGTGTGGACCACTTCAACTACGACAAGGCTCACGAGAAGTCGGAAAAGCTCAACTTCCTCGGCGGGACAATCAAGGGCGGTGCGAACTACAACATCAACCGTTACAACAACGTGTTCTTCAACCTCGGCTACATCAGCCGCGCTCCATTCTACTCAGGCGGCGCGTTCCTGACATCGGCCAAGAGCAACGCAATCAATCCTGACGCCGTAAACGAGAAAGTAATTTCTTATGAAATCGGCTACGGATTCCACAATTCTGTATTCTCTTTCGTAGCCAACGCCTACTACACAAACTGGAAAGACAAGACATCGACCCGCGGCGGCGAAATCACTTCGGGCGAACACGCCGGCGACCGCTACTCTCTCAATATGCAGGGCGTAGACGCACGCCACATGGGCGTGGAGATGAACTTCACATACCGTCCAGTAAAATGGTTCGAACTCGAAGGTATGCTCTCTGTGGGCGACTGGGTTTGGGACAGCAACGCAAAGGGCTACTTCTACAACCAGAACGGCGAGCCTTTGAAAGACCTCCGCGGCACCGTTGCATCGGGCATACTTGCTGACGACCACGCATGGGCAGTGCTCAATCAGAAAGGCGTGAAAGTGGGCGGCTCAGCTCAGACAACCGGTTCTATCGGCATCAACATCCGTCCGCTCGACGGTTTCCGTTTCGGTCTGGACTGGGTGGCAAGCGGACGCAACTACAGCGACTATCAAGTGTCGTCGTCAAACTACTCTGCAAACTCGACAATCAACGTTGCCGATCCATGGAGAATTCCTTGGGGCAACCAGTTCGACTTCAGCGCAAGCTACAGTTTCAAGATTGCCGGTGTGCGCGCCACACTCAACGGCAACATCAACAACCTGTTCAACCACTACTACGTGATGGATGCCTACAACAACATCACAACTGCCGGCGAATGGGACAATGTCTACCGTGTGTTCTACTCTTTCGGCCGCACATATTCTGTTCGTCTGAAAGTAAACTTCTAAACATCTAACTATTCAAGACAATGAAAACGAAACTATTATATTCCGCTCTTATCGCTTCATGCCTCGTGGCGTTGTCAAGTTGCGACCCCAACGACTGGAACGATAAACTGGACGGCTTCGACGGCGACAAAGGCATCACCAACAAGCAGATGATTGCCTACACGTTTACCGATGCCGACTACACCAACCTTGCAGCAAACTCCGCCAACATCAAGCAGGCTGGCGACACTTTGAGCAAGGAGCTGAAGGCTGTCGGAACACAGCACTATTTCACCGACAAAATCACTGCCCGCGACTACATTCCTAATTTCCTCAGCGATTCTGATTTCGCATATTTCACGCTGAGCGACGGATCGTCGATCAACATCACATACCGCGTGGCTGGCAACGTGCCTGAAGAAGTGACCAATTTCGGCGCCGCTTCGGAATACACTGTCACCGAGACCGACTATCAGGATGCCTGGGGCAGCGAAGAGGACTACATCGAGGCTTTCTCGCCTATCGTATCGGCACAGAAACACATTCCTTCGATCCTCTCCGTTGAATACAGCGACGCCAAGAAAGGCGATATGGTTATCGTAAACTACAAGCAGACCGAAACAGAGCCTTCATTCGGAGGCTCGGGCAACGATCCTGCCCCTGGCTATGAGATGACAAGCGCGCTCGGATCGGTAGCCGTAGGCAGCAACGTCACAGTGAAAGGTTTGGTGACTGCAATCTGCGCCCGCGGATTCATCCTCACCGACAATTCAGGCTCTATCCTCGTTTACTATGCAAGCGGTTTCGACGCAACAGCCTACAAGGTGGGCGACCAGGTTGACGTGACCGGCGAGGTTTCTGCCTACAACAAGGGCTTCCAGATTACCGGCACAACAGCCACAGTTACCGTAACAGGCAACCAAGCCTACAGCTATCCTTCCGCCAAAGTGCTCGACGGCAAGGCTTGCGACGCTTTGCTCGGCATCACCGACAACCAGCTGGCTGTATTCGCCCAGTTTACCGGCAAGGTTACAATCTCTGGCAACTTCTACAACTTCACCATCGACGGCGCAGAGACCGCCATCGGAAGCCTCTATCAGGCCACCGACGAGCAGAAGGCCCTCTTCGAGAACGATAAGACATACACCGTAACCGGTTACTTCACATCGATTTCCGGCGGCAAATATGTCAACTTCGTGCCTACAGCGGCTGTTGAAGCAAAGGCAACAAAATCGCGCCGTGCATTGCGCGCCGCAACTGCCGTTACCTCGAATAGCGTATCGGCTGTCTACGCGTTCGACGGCAACAACTGGAAAGCCAACACGTCGATCAACCTGCTCCAGGCTGCCGACTATACGGCTATGGGCATGAAATACTTCAACCTGGAGAAACCAGACGAGTATCTGCCTACATATCTCAAGGTCAACTTCCCATATGCCAAGGCCGGCGACACTAAACTTGTGGCTTACAAATACTACGCAAGCAGCAAGACGTCGCTCGTATGCGACCAATATACGTTCAACGGCTCATTGTGGCAGAAGACCAACGGCGTGACCGAGGAGTCTGCTCAATTTGTGCGCACCAACGGCAAGTGGATGTATGACCCGAACGTGGAAATCACGCTACCGGGCGGCAAGGGTGTGGAAATCTCCACCAAGTACTATCAGGCTTGCGTCGACTGGGTATATGAGCACATCGACAAGCCTCTCGGATCGACAGGCTTGAAGGACGGCAACTTCTACATCTCCAAATATGGCAACAACGAGTACTACTGCGGAACATCGGCTTACCAAGGCAATGTCGACCTCCGCCCTGCAAAGGCGAAAGAGCAGTATCCTGCCGGCTACGAGGGAATGACCGACGAGCAAATCGAAACGCTCATGATGGACCGCTTCTGCAAGGAAGTGCTTCCTGGCGCACTCGCCACGCTCCACGCCGACGCAGCACCGGTTGCCGGACTCGAAGTGGTCTACACCATCAATTTCGCAGTCTACAACAATGCCACAACCAACCACACCGTGCGCTACAAAGTGACTGCCCCTGGCACGTTCGAGTTTATCGACTGCACTTGGTATGAGAAATAAACATCACATATTAGGTTGATTTTTTAAAGAACCGTCTTGGCTTCAGTTTGAGCCAAGACGGTTTTTTTATTGCGCAACTTGGATTTTTTTCACACTATTTCCTGTTTTCCACATTTTTGCATTAACTTTGTATTTTAATCATTAGAAACAAATTAAAAGTTAGATACACCTATGTCAGAAATCGAGAACAAAGAACTGACACCAGAAAAAGAGTCAGGACTGAACTTCGTCGAGCAGATGGTTGCCGACGATTTGAAAAACGGTAAGAACGGCGGACGCCTGAACACGCGTTTCCCACCGGAACCTAACGGTTATCTCCACATCGGACATGCCAAGGCTATCTGTATGGACTTCGGCGTCGCAGAGAAATTCGGCGGCACCTGCAACCTGCGCTTCGACGACACCAACCCGGTGAAGGAAGACGTGGAGTATGTAGACTCCATACGCGAGGACATCAAATGGCTCGGCTACGATTGGGGCAACCGCGAATACTACGCTTCTGACTATTTTCCACAGCTCTACGACCTCGCAATCCGCATGATAAAAGAAGGCAAGGCCTACGTTGACGAGCAAACTGCAGAGCAGATTGCAGAGCAGAAAGGCACTCCGACACAGCCAGGCACGGCAAGTCCGTTCCGCGACCGTCCTATCGAGGAAAACCTCGACCTCTTCCAGCGTATGAACGCCGGCGAGTTTGAGGAGGGCGCGATGGTGCTCCGCGCAAAAATCGACATGGCGTCGTCAAACATGCATTTCCGCGACCCGATTATGTACCGCATCATCAAGCATCCACACCACCGCACCGGCGAAAAGTGGAAAGTGTACCCTATGTACGACTTCGCCCACGGACAGTCTGACTATTTCGAGGGTGTGACCCACTCCATCTGCACGCTTGAGTTTGTGCCTCACCGCCCGCTCTACGAATATTTCGTAAAGGAGCTTGCCGACGAGACCTACTGCCCGCGTCAGATTGAGTTCAACCGTCTGAACCTCACCTACACCGTATTGTCAAAGCGCAAACTGCTGCAACTGGTGAAAGAGGGTCTCGTTGACGGATGGGACGACCCACGCATGCCGACAATTTCCGGTCTGCGCCGCCGCGGATTCACCCCTGAGTCAATAAAAGCGTTTATCAACCGCATCGGATACACCAAATTCGAGGCTGTCAACGACATCTCGCTGCTTGAGTTCAGCATCCGCGAAGACCTCAACAAACGTGCGACACGCGTATGCGCCGTGATCGACCCCGTAAAGGTTGTAATCACCAACTACCCTGACGACCAAGTGGAACAGATGGAGATGGAAAACAACCCGGAAGACCATACAAGCGGCACCCACACAATGCCGTTCTCGCGCGAAATCTACATCGAACGCGACGACTTTATGGAGAATCCTCCCAAGAAATTCTTCCGTATGACTCCCGACAAGGAAGTGCGACTGAAAGGTGCATACATCGTGAAATGCACAGGCTGCAAGAAAGATGCCGACGGACGTATCGAAGAAATCTACTGCGAATACGACCCAGAGTCGAAGAGCGGTATGCCGGGAAGCATGCGCAAGGTGAAAGGCACGCTCCACTGGGTATCGGCACGCCATTGCATCGACGCCGAGGTGCGTCTTTACGACCGTCTATTTGCCGTGGAGAATGCCTCTGAGGTTAAAGACCGCGACTTCCACGAGCTCCTCAATCCCGACTCAATCAAAGTTGTGGAACACGCTAAGATAGAGCCGTTCCTCGCAGAGAACGCAGAGCCGGGGGCACACTTCCAGTTCCAGCGCATCGGCTACTTCACGCCCGACAAAAAGGACTCTACGAAGGAGCATCTTGTGTTCAACCGCACAATAACGCTCAAAGACAGCTGGCAGAAAATCAACAAATAAAAGAATCTTTATTTCATTTCTACAACCACGACAGCGGCTCCGGGTGGAAGCCGCTGTCGCTTTTTTAGGGCCAGTAGCAAAACTCGGGTGGAATGTAAAAAAAGGGGGTCTGTAGAAATACCGAGAAACTTTTTGGGTATAATAAAGGGTGTAAATCGCATAGCTTGCTGATTTACACCCTTATTAGCGGAAAGAGAGGGATTCGAACCCTCGGTACGGTTACCCGTACAACGGTTTTCGAGACCGTCCCGATCGACCACTCCGGCATCTTTCCTTAAACCGAGTGCAAAGTTACGTCTTTTTTCTGAGAAACATCATTTTTATCCGATTTTTTTCAATCAAAATTACGCTAAAATCTGCCGAATAACTTAAATTGAGCATTCATGAGCTTTTCACAGTCTTAAAGGTAATGATTTGGCAACAGTTCTTATTTCTGCAATCTGCATACGCTTGCTGTCAAACAACTCTTTTCGGTTGCGAAAATACAACTTTTTCTAAATGAACAAAAGTTCGTATTTATTTTTGCAGTTTCTTCACACAAAAACAAAATTCTGTGCGATGAAGTTTTCTTTTGAATTAGCTTTATAGTGAAACTTCATCACGCAGAACTTTGTATGCTGTTAAACAAATCACCTCGAAGAAGTCTGTTGATAGTACTAAAAGCGATTTATCTCATCCTCAGCAGAACCGCTTCCTTTGTATTTATCTTTGAAACTATTGAAGTTGTAACTAATGGAAGCTATGATGCAGCGATTGAAGTTATCCACCGTTCTATTCTGCACCACAAAATTAACCCTCTTTACATCGTTCAACTTAGAGCTATCAAACAAGTCCTCTGCTTTCAATGTTAT
>ENA-USUM01001894-USUM01001894.1-human-gut-metagenome-genome-assembly--contig:-NODE-1894-length-12830-cov-39.395985_pt1 | contig 12830 bp, 11 predicted proteins | sample MGYA00250063_ERZ773402 | MGnify/ENA primary metagenome ERZ773402 (study PRJEB29103, sample SAMN06112030) | human gut metagenome | biome: human gut; feature: ankylosing spondylitis patient; material...
TGGTAGCTGGCCCAGCCGCTGCCGGTGATGTAGCCGCGCACGATGCACTCGATGGGCAGCATGGTCAGCTTGCGGCACAGCATGCTGTTGCCGTCGAACTGGGGCTGTCGGAAGAACTCCGGCATATCCTTCACGTCCACGCTCAGCATATGGTTGGGCAGCAGATCCTTGGTGTAGTCGAACCAGAACTTGCTCATCTGGGTGAGCACAGTGCCCTTTTTGGTCACCTTGTTTTTCAGGATGACATCAAACGCAGAAATGCGGTCGGTGGCAACCATGATCAGGCTGTCGCCATTGTCGTAAATTTCACGGACTTTGCCTTCTTTGATGGGCTTGAATGCAGTCATAGTCAAACACTCCATTTCCCTTTTTCCGGCCGCCGGGCGCGGCACATCCTTACAGCACTATTGTACCATGCCGGGTGCCGGTTTGAAAGAAACAGATGGGAGAGATTTGCCCCGGGTTTTGCAAATTTCTCGTGAAAAATGTGCAAAAATCATCGGATGAATTCGTCGTTTTGACGATAAAAGTCGTACTTTCAGCGCGAATGAGACAAAAAACGACCCGCTTTTTTGTGGAATGCGCAGATGGACACAGCCCGGCGGATAGGGTATGCTGAAAGGCGGCAGCTTTGCTGTACAGAAAGGAAAATTCTGCTTATGATACCTCAGATCATTGCGCACCGTGGTGCATCCTACCTGGCACCGGAAAACACGCTGGCGGCCTTCCGCAAGGCCATGGAGATCGGCGCGGACGGTGTGGAAATGGACGTACAAAAGACGCTGGACGGCGGCCTTGTGATCCACCACGACTATATCATCGACCTGCACACCGATATTTCCGGCCGTATCTACGATATGACCGAAGGCGAGCTGAAGGACCTGGACTTCGGCAGCTGGAAGGACGCTGCCTATAAAGATGAGAAGATCGCCACCCTGGCCGAGGCACTGGCCCTGTGCAGGAGCATGGAGGGCTGCGCGGTCCAGCTGGAAATGAAATCCACCATGGACAACGACCCGGCTTTTGTGTCCGGTGTGGTGGATGCCATCCGCGCGGCAGACATCGCCGACCGACTGGTCCTTATTTCGTTCAACCACGACCTGCTGCGGCAGGCCAAGGCGCTGATGCCGGAACTGCGGGTGGGCGTGCTGCTGTACGGCGCATTCGAGAGCATGGTGCTGCCGCCGCCGGTCATCTGGAAGGACCTGGGCCTGGTGAACGGCATGGAGGATGAGGAAGCGGCGCTGGACGAAGAGCTGGCCGCCCTGCCGGTGGATGCGGGCATGGACCCGGATGAGGAAAACGGCTGGATGACCCGCTGGGTGAACGACAAGGTGAGCATGCTGCGGGCAAACTTCCCCGGGGAGAGCCTGCAGGCGGTGGCAAAGCATCTGGCCGACCAGCACAACCCGGTGGCCTATGTCAAAAGCCTGGACTTTGCGCCGGAGTACGTCAGCTGCGAATACCACACCGCCTACAGCAACCCAGGCTTCATCGCCAAGCTGCAGGCCATGGGGGTCAAGGTGGCCCTGTGGACCGTGGACACGGAAAAGGCTGTCCGGAGCCTGCTGCCCCTGGGGCCGGACTGCATCGTGACCAACCGCCCGGACCGCGTGCGGGAATGGGTGGAAGAAAATCAGTGACACAGAGATCGGAAAGGCTTCTCCTTTGGGAGAAGCCTTTTTTTGCTGCCCTTGACAAACAGGGACAGTGGGATTACAATAGTCTCATATCGAACAGTTTTATAGAAAACAGTTTGAGCAAAAAACAATTCAGAAGGAACCGATCGTATGTGTGACGAAAAACAGAACGAATGCAGAGACCACGGGGATCCGCCCTGGGAGGGGCCGCAGGTCATCCCGGCCCAGATCCGCCGGGTGGACAACCTGATCTTCCGCAAGATCAACCAGTTTGCCCGCGCCAACGGTGTGGAGCAGGCCACCCCGATGCACGGTTGGATCATCGGGTATCTTTACCGGCACCGGGAGGAGCAGGTGTTCCAGCGGGACATTGAGCGGGAGTTTTCCATTACCCGCTCCACCGTGACCAACATCCTGCAGCTGATGGAGCGCAAGGGCTACATCCAGCGCCAGAGCGTGCCGCAGGATGCCCGGCTGAAACAGCTGGTGCTGACGGAAGAGGGCGTCCGCTTCCATGAAAACACCATCCTCTCCTTCCACCAGACGGACGACTATGTGGCCGGGTTGCTGACGGAAGAGGAAAACGCCGAGCTGCTCCGGCTGCTGAACAAGCTGCGGGACGCGCTGAAGTAAACCCTCTCAGCTTCGCTGCGCTCAGCAGCTCCCCCGAGGGGGGAGCTTTTTGGGCGATATTTTTGGATTTTCTTTTCCGGTGAAAAGCTGCTTTCCCGGAACAGACAAAAGCTCTCCCTTTCGGGAGAGCTGGCACGGCGCAAGCCATGACGGAGAGGGTTCGACTCTTGTCAAAACGCCGAAAAGATACTTGTGAAAATGTTAATTATGAACAATTTCCAAAAGTTTTGCAAACATCTTGACATTAAATCTGTTTTGTATAGAATTGTTTTGTACCAAACAAATAAAATTAACAGGAGGTAACTCAGATGATCAAAAAGCTCGTGTCACATCTGGGCGAGTACAAACGCGCCGCAGTCCTGACACCGCTCTTTGCAGCCCTGGAAGCCGTGATGGATGTGCTGCTGCCCACCATCATGGCCTTTATCATTGACCTGGGCATTGAAAAGGGCGATATGCACGCCATCGTCAAGTATGGTCTGCTCACCTTTCTTGTGGCAGCCATTGCGCTGCTGCTGGGCGTTCTGGCCGGTAAATATGCCGCCGAGGCATCCACCGGCTTTGCCGGCAATCTGCGCGATGCCATGTATGAGAACATCCAGCACTATTCCTTCTCCAACATCGACAAGTTCTCCACGGCGGGCCTTGTCACCCGTATGACCACCGACGTGACCAACGTGCAGAATGCGTTCCAGATGATCGAGCGCATGTGCGTGCGTGCCCCGGTGCATCTGGTGTTCGCGCTGTTCATGGCTGTGGTCATCGGCGGCCCGTTGTCGCTGGTGTTCGTGGTGGCGGTAGTCTTTCTGGTGGCGGTGCTGGCCAGCATCATGACCCCCACCTTCCACATCTTTGACCGGGTGTTCAAGAACTACGACAACCTGAACGCTTCGGTGCAGGAGAATGTGTCGGCCATCCGCGTGGTCAAGAGCTTTGTGCGCGAGGGCTTTGAGAACGAGAAGTACACCAAGGCCTGCGAGAGCCTGTACAACCAGTTCGTCAAGGCCGAGAGCCGCCTGAGCTTCAACAACCCTGCCATGCTCACCGCCGTTTACGGCTGCAACATCGCCCTGAGCTGGCTGGGTGCCAAATATGTGCTGCATGGTGCCATCACCACCGGTCAGCTCAACGCCCTGTTCGGATACATCATGAACATCCTCATGGCTCTGATGATGCTGAGCATGGTCTTTGTGATGATCGCCATGTCGGCCGCTTCCGCCAAGCGTATCGTGGAAGTGCTGGACGAGACCACCGACCTGCCCCCGGCCAAGCAGCCGGTGCAGCAGGTGAAGGACGGCAGCATCGAGTTCGACCATGTTTCCTTTCAATATAAGCATGGTTCGGGCCGTCCGGTGCTGAACGATATCACCTTTTCCATCAAGCCCGGCGAGACGCTGGGCATCATCGGCGGCACCGGCAGTGCAAAGTCCAGCCTGGTGCAGCTGATCCCCCGCCTGTACGATGCCGAAAGCGGTACCGTGCGGGTAGGCGGTGTGGATGTGCGGGATTATAACCTGGACGTCCTGCGCCGCGAAGTGTCCATGGTGCTGCAGAAGAACGTGCTGTTCAGCGGTACCATCCTCGACAACCTGCGCTGGGGCGACGCGAACGCCAGCGAGGAAGAGTGCATCCGCATGGCAAAGCTGGCCTGTGCGGATGAATTCATCGAGCGCTTCCCGGATAAGTACAATACCTGGATCGAGCAGGGCGGCTCCAACGTGTCCGGCGGCCAGAAGCAGCGCCTGACCATCGCCCGCGCTCTGCTGCGCAAGCCCAAGGTGTTGATCCTGGACGACTCCACCAGCGCAGTGGACACCGCCACCGACGCCAAGATCCGCAAGGCCTTCCGGGAAGAGATCCCCGGCACCACCAAGATCATCATTGCACAGCGCATCTCCTCGGTGCAGGATGCAGACCGCATCCTGGTGCTGGACAACGGCCAGATCAACGGCCTGGGCACCCACGAGGAGCTGCTCAGGACCAACGCCATTTATCAGGAAGTTTACAACAGCCAGACCCAGGGCGGCGGCGACTTCGACAAGCAGGGAGGTGCGCAGTAATGGCCGTAAAAGAAGTACATGGCCCCGGCCCGCGGGGCGCACGGGGCCCGCGCCCCAAGGTGGAAAACCCGGGCAAACTGCTCAAGCGCATCATGGATGAGGTGTTCCGCAACTACCTGCCCCACTGCATCCTGGTGCTTATCTGCATCGTGGTCAGCGCGCTGGCCAATGTGCAGGCCAGCCTGTTTTTGCAGACTTTGATGGACGATTATATCGTGCCCATGACCCACCAGCAGAACCCCAGCTTTGCACCGCTGGCCGGGGCACTGCTGCGGGTGGGCTGCGTCTACCTTGTGGGTATTCTGGCCGCATGGCTCAATGCCCGCGTTATGGTCAACGTAACGCAGGGCACGCTGCGCAACCTGCGCACCAAGCTGTTCACCCACATGGAAAGCCTGCCCATCTCCTATTTTGACACCCATCCCCACGGCGATATCATGTCCGTGTACACCAACGATGTAGATACCCTGCGCCAGATGATCAGCCAGAGCATCCCGCAGCTGGTGTCCAGCGTCATCACCATCGTGTCGGTGTTCTTCAGCATGTGTATGCTCAGCTGGCAGCTGACCATCGTTACCATGCTCATGGTGGCGCTGATGCTCTTCTGCTCCAAAAAGATCGCGGCAAGCTCCGGTAAGTACTTCGTGCAGCAGCAGCGGGATCTGGGCAAGGTGAACGGCTACATCGAAGAGATGATGGAGGGCCAGAAGGTGGTCAAGGTGTTCACCCACGAGCAGCAGACCCTTGACGGCTTCCGCCAGCTGAACGACCAGCTGAAGGAGAGCTCCAAGCAGGCCAACAGCTTTTCCAACATCATGATGCCGGTCAACGCCCAGTTGGGCAACATCAGCTACGCCGTCTGCGCGCTGGTGGGTGCCGCCATGGCTGTGGGCGGCGTTGGCGGCATGACCCTTGGCACGGTGGTGGCCTTCCTCAGTCTGAACAAGGGCTTCAATATGCCCATCAGTCAGGTGTCCATGCAGGCCAACAGCGTCATCATGGCGCTGGCCGGTGCAGAGCGCATCTTTAAGATGATGGACGAGCCCAGCGAGACCGATGAGGGCTATGTGACCCTCGTGAACGCCAAGTACGACCGCGAGGACAACCTCGTGGAGACCGAGGAGCGCACCGGCATCTGGGCCTGGAAGCACCCCCACCACGACGGCACCACCACCTACCACAAACTGGAAGGCGACATCACCTTCACGGATGTGGATTTCGGATATGTGCCGGAAAAGACGGTGCTGCACGACATCAACCTGTATGGCCGTCCGGGCCAGAAGATCGCCTTTGTTGGCTCCACCGGTGCCGGCAAGACCACCATCACCAACCTGATCAACCGCTTCTACGATATTCAGGATGGCAAGATCCGCTACGACGGCATCAACATCCACAAGATCAAAAAGTCCGATCTGCGCCGTTCGCTGGGCATCGTGCTGCAGGACACCCACCTGTTTACCGGTACGGTCATGGAGAACATCCGCTATGGCCGTCTGGATGCCAGCGATGAAGAGTGCATGGCCGCCGCCAAGCTGGCCAACGCGGACGGCTTCATCCAGCGTCTGCCGGATGGCTACAACACCATGCTGACCGGCGACGGTGCCAATCTGTCGCAGGGCCAGCGCCAGCTGCTGGCCATCGCCCGCGCCGCCGTGGCCGACCCGCCGGTGCTGATCCTTGATGAGGCAACTTCCTCCATCGACACCCGTACCGAGGCACTGGTGCAGCGCGGCATGGACGGCCTGATGTACGGCCGCACCAGCTTCGTCATCGCCCACCGCCTGTCCACCGTCCGCAATGCAGACTGCATCGTGGTGCTGGAGCAGGGCCGCATCATCGAGCGCGGCAGTCACGACGAGCTGATCGCCAAGAAGGGCAAGTATTACCAGCTCTACACCGGCAACCTCGCCGAAAACTAAATCAAGATATCTCCCCTCAATAACACAGCGCCCCCGCCGGGATCTCTCCCGACGAGGGCGCTGTGTTTTATATCATAAATGTTTTTAGTGGATCAGGTTCACGAATACGGGGCAGAGCACTGCGGTGAGCACACCGGCCACTGCAATGGACAGGCCGCTCATGGCACCCTCTACCTCACCCATCTGCAGGGCCTTGCTGGTACCCACGGCATGGGCCGAGGTGCCGATGCCCACACCCTTGGCGATGGGGTCGGTGATGTGGAACACCTTGCACACCGTTTCGGCCAGCAGGCTGCCCGCAATGCCGGTGAGGATGACGATGGCACCGGTCAGGGCGGCAATGCCGCCCAGCTCAGCGGCCACGTCCATGCTGATGGCGGTGGTCACCGACTTGGGCAGCAGGGTGGCGTACTGCTCTTTGGTCAGGTCCAGCGCCAGGGCAAGAGCAAGGGCACTGCCCAGGCTGACCAGTGTGCCAACCGAGATGCCGGCGATGATGGCGGCGGCGTTCTCCCGGAGCAGGTCCCACTTTTCATACAGCGGGATGGCCAGAGCCACGGTAGCCGGCAGCAGCAGGTAGTTCACCGGGGCGGCGCTGGCCTTGTAGTCGGCGTAGGGGATCTTGCACACCGACAGGAAGATGATGACAAAGATGCTGCCCAGCAGCAGGGGATTGAAGATGGCTTTGCCGGTGATCCGGTTGATCAGGGCACCCAGTGCAAAGGCTGCCAGCGTGAGCAGCACGCCCCACGCCGCCGACCCGGACAGGAAATCATTCAGCATGGTCTGCCTCCTTCTTTTTGCGGCCGGTCATGGTCTGGGTGGTGCGGCCTGCGGAGACCATGACCAGCACGGTCACCGGGATGATGGCAATGATGATGGGCAGCAGCATGTTGCCCATCTCGGCCCACAGCTCCATCACGCCGGCTGCGGCAGGCACGAACAGCAGCGGGAAGATGCCGGTGAGGTAGATGCCCACCTCTTTCACGTCATCCAGCTTCACAAAGCCGAAGTTCAGGGCAGCCAGCAGCAGCACCAGCCCGTAGACACTGGCAGGCACCGGCAGCGGCAGCACGGCGTGCAGCACCTCGCCCAGAAAACAGAAGGCCAGAATGCGTGCAAACTGAAAAATGTATTTCGTAACGGATCGCTCCTTTCACGGTCACCAAAAAATGTGGAATACAGGTGGTAGTATACCGCATCGTCGGACGTCCATCAACCGTGATACTTGCCAAGAATTCCCACACATTTCGCGAGGAACTGTGCAAAAAAGGCGCACCGCAATGTGCGGTGCGCCGTAAGAAGCCGGAGCAGGAACGAGTCAGATCACATAATCGTTGCCAGCCTGATCGGGCAGGGCGAGATCGGCAAGGGTGATGTGGCTGAAATAGTTGGAGATGAGGTCGTTCAGGCCCTTCCACATCTCATAGGTGCGGCAGTTGGCCAGGCGGTCGCAGGGGGATGCACCCGGCGTCAGGCAGGTGACGGGGGCCAGGCTGCCCTCGGTGAGCATGAGGATCTCCTCCACGGTGTACTGGTCGGGGCTGCGGGTCAGGCGGTAACCGCCGCCCTTGCCGCGCAGACCCTCCAGAAAGCCGTTCTGCACCAGCACCTTGAGGATGTTCTCCAAATATTTTTCCGAGATCTCCTGCCGTGCGGCGACTTCCTTGAGGGGAACGTATTTTTCCGCCTGATGTTCGGCGAGGTCGATCATCACGCGCAGCGCATAGCGCCCTTTGGTGGAAACGATCATATTCGTGTACTTCCTTTGATGTCCATAGAATGTTAAACCTATTATACAACAGGGTAAATAATAGTTCAATCCCACTCTTTTGCAAAAAAGCATTGACAAGCAGGGCAAAGGGGACTATAATACCATCAAACCCACAAACAATGTTGGTTTAAAGGTTTGTAGTTCCGGGCCGCACCTCGGGTGCCGGGGCCCGTTCGAGAAGTTGTATCTGTATCAGGAGGGAATTTATTATGAGCAAGATCTATACTGCCGCTGACCAGCTGATCGGCCACACCCCGCTGCTGGAGCTCACCCACATTGAAAAGGAGCAGCAGCTGTCTGCTCACATTCTGGCCAAGCTGGAGTACTTCAACCCGGCCGGTTCCGTGAAGGACCGCATTGCCAAGAAGATGATCGACGACGCCGAGGCCAAGGGTCTGCTGAAGGAAGGCTCCGTGATCATCGAGCCCACCTCCGGCAATACCGGCATCGGCCTGGCTGCCGTGGCAGCTGCCAAGGGCTACCGCATCATCATCGTCATGCCCGAGACCATGAGCGTGGAGCGCCGCCAGCTGATGAAGGCTTACGGTGCCGAGCTGGTGCTCAGCGAGGGTGCCAAGGGCATGAAGGGTGCCATTGCCAAGGCCGATGAGCTGGCAAAGGAGATCCCCAATTCCTTCATCCCCGGCCAGTTTGTGAACCCGGCCAACCCCCAGGCACACATCGAGACCACCGGCCCCGAGATCTGGGACGATACCGACGGTAAGGTGGACATCTTTGTGGCAGGCGTTGGCACCGGCGGCACCGTGACCGGCGTGGGCAAGTACCTGAAGAGCAAGAACCCTGACGTGAAGGTCGTGGCCGTGGAGCCTGCCTCCTCCCCGGTGCTGAGCAAGGGCACTGCCGGTGCGCACAAGATCCAGGGCATCGGCGCAGGCTTTGTGCCGGACGTGCTGGACACCAAGGTTTATGACGAGATCATTGCTGTGGAGAACGACGACGCCTTTGCCACCGGTCGGCTGATCGGTCACAAGGAAGGTGTGCTGGTGGGCATTTCTTCCGGTGCTGCCGTCTGGGCTGCCCTGCAGCTGGCAAAGCGCCCGGAGAACGCTGGCAAGAACATCGTGGTGCTGCTGCCCGATACCGGCGACCGCTACCTGTCCACTCCGCTGTTCGCAGACTGATCACTCTATTTGTAGAACCGTTGCATCCCGCCCGGATTTCCGGGCGGGATTTTTTTGCACGCCGGCCGCCGGATGAATCTATTGACGAACACTCTAAAAAAAGGTATACTGTACAGGTACAATTGAATATTGTCGGGGTGTTGCGCAGTTGGTAGCGCGCCTGCTTTGGGAGCAGGAGGCCGCGAGTTCGAGTCTCGCCACTCCGACCACAAGAAAAGCCGCCCGGAAGCGTCTGAGAACGTTTCCGGGCGGCTTTCTGTTTGTTTTAAAGGACGGAGTTACTTGGGCTGACGGCCGATGTAAGCCAGGATGCCGCCGTCGGCGTACAGGATCTGGCCGTTGACGAAGTCAGAAGCGTGGCTGGCCAGGAATACGCAGGGACCCACCATATCCTCCGGGTCGCCCCAGCGGCCGGCAGGGGTCTTGGCGCAGATAAAGGTGTCGAAGGGGTGGCGGCTGCCGTCCGGCTGGGTCTCGCGCAGGGGAGCGGTCTGGGCGGTGGCGATGTAGCCGGGGCCCATGCCGTTGCACTGGATGTTGTACTCGCCGTACTCGGAAGCGATGTTGCGGGTGAGCATCTTCAGAGCGCCCTTGGCGGAAGCATAGGCAGACACGGTCTCGCGGCCCAGCTCGCTCATCATGGAGCAGATGTTGATGATCTTGCCCTCGCGCTTGGCGATCATGTCGGGCAGAACGGCCTTGGAGCAGTTGAAGGCACCGCCCACATGCACGTCGATGACCCGCATGAAATCAGTGTGGCTCATCTCGATCATGGGGATGCGCTTCATCAGGCCGGCGTTGTTCACCAGGATGTCCACGGGGCCGACGTCGGCCTTGATCTGGGCGATCATGGCATTCACAGCGGCCTCATCGGTCACGTCGGCCACATAGCCGTGGGCGTCGATGCCGGCAGCCTTGTAAGCGGCCAGGCCCTTTTCCAGGCTGCCCTCGTTGGAGCAGTTGAAGCAGACGGTGGCACCGCACTTTGCCATGCCCTCGGCAATGGAGAAGCCGATGCCGTGGGCACCGCCGGTGATCAGGGCAACTTTGCCCTTCAGGTCAAATGCAGAAAGATCCATTGTAGTTCTCCTTTTTTGAAAAAGCCCCGCACCGGGGATGCCGGATACGGGGCCTTGGTTTTATCAGCGCAGGTCTGTGGTAGCGATGTTGTCCATGTCGTCAAACTCCATGTTCTCACCGCCCATGGCCCAGATGAAGGTATAGTTCGAGGTGCCCACACCGCTGTGGATGCTCCAGGAGGGGCTGATAACAGCATCCTCGTTGTGCATCACGATGTGGCGGGTCTGGGTAGGCTCGCCGCACATGTGGAACACGACCTGTCCCTCCGGCACTTCAAAGTAGGTGTAGATCTCCATGCGCCGTTCATGGGTGTGGCTGGGCATGGTGTTCCAGTTGGAACCCGGGTCCAGTGCGGTCATACCCATGCTCAGCTGGCAGGTCTTCAGCACATCCGGATGGATGAACTGGTTGATCGTGCGCTTGTTGCAGGTCTCCACGCTGCCCAGAGGCCGATGGTTGGCATCGGCCATCTTGATCAGACGGGTCTCGTAGGCGCAGTGTGCCGGAGCCGACACCATGTAGAACTTGGCGGGGTGCTCCGGGTCGGCGGAAGCAAAGGTCACTTCCTTGGTGCCCTGGGTGATGTACAGGCAGTCCTTATAGCCCAGCTCGTACTTCACGCCGTCGGCCACCACGATGCCGGTGGAGTCCTTACCAATGTTGAACATGCCGATCTCGCGGCGCTCCAGGAAGTAGTGGGTGCCAAAGTTGGCCCACACGTCGATGCCCTTGTCGATGGACACGGTCTCGTGCACCGGCATGCAGCCCAGGGTGACCATACGGTCCACATGGCTGTACACAGCCACGACCTCATCTGCCTTGTACAGGCCGGTGATGAGCATCTCATCGCGCATCTCCTCGGTGGTGTAGCGCTTGAAATCCTTCTGGTTGCAGGAGTAGCGGATATCCATGCGGGATCTCCCTTCTGCTTAGCGCTGGATGCGGCCGGAACCGTCGCCGCCAGCCAGCTTCTCGACCTCGGACACGGTCATCATGTTGTAGTCGCCCTCGATGGAGTGCTTCAGAGCAGAAGCAGCCACAGCGAACTCAACAGCCTCCTGGGTGCTCTTGCCGGTCAGCAGGCTGTAGATCAGGCCGCCGCCGAAGGAGTCACCGCCGCCCACACGGTCGATGATGTGCAGGTCGTACTTCTTGGAGAAGCAGTACTCATTGGAAGCAACGTCGTACAGCATTGCGCTCCAGCCGTTGTCGAATGCACTGTGGCTCTCACGCAGGGTGATAGCGACCTTCTCGAAGTGGAACTTGTCAGCCAGCTGCTTGGCAACGCTCTTGTAGCCCTCAGCGTTCAGCTTGCCGCCGTAGATGTCGGTAGCCTCAGCCTCGATGCCGAACACGTCCTTAGCATCCTCCTCGTTGGAGATGCAGACGTCCACGTACTGGCACAGGTCGGTCATAGCGGCACGAGCCTGCTCACGGGTCCACAGCTTGCCGCGGTAGTTAAGGTCGCAGCTGATCTTCACGCCGTGAGCCTTAGCAGCCTTGCAAGCCTGGCGGCAGATCTCAACAACGTTCTCGCCCAGAGCCGGGGTGATGCCGGTGAAGTGGAACCAGTCCACGCCCTCGAAGATCTTGTCCCAATCGAAGTCGGAGGGCTGAGCCAGCTGGATGGCACTGTTGGCACGGTCGTAGATGCAGACGGAACCGCGCTGAGAAGCGCCCTTCTCGTTGTAGTAGATACCAACGCGATCGCCGCCGCGGGTGATCATGCTGGTGTCAACGCCGTAGCGGCGCAGGCTGTTGACAGCGGCCTGACCGATGGCGTGAGCAGGGAGCTTGGTGACGAAAGCTGCATCCAGGCCGTAGTTAGCCAGAGAAACAGCAACGTTGGCCTCGCCGCCGCCGAAGCTGAACTCCAGGTTGTTGGCCTGAACAAAACGCTCGTAGTTGAAGGGCTGCAGACGGACCATCAGCTCGCCAAAAGTAACAACTCTCATTGGTATTCTCCTTTAATTTACAGGTGGTTTTAAAATCATCCTGCTGCACCGCTTCCCCGGGGCAGCAGGGCTTTTACGAAACAGGGATAGGCTTAGGCCTGGACCAGGTGGAAGGCAAAGCCAGCGATCTCGTCTGCAAAGTAGCAGGCGATGGTCTTGCCGTTCTTCACGACCTTGCTGTCCAGATCGAACTTCACGCCACGCTGAGACAGGTGGTAGATAGCACGGTCCACGTTGTTGCAGCCGATGGCGATGTGGCCATGGGTGCCGCGGCCGGGCTTCTTCATGATCTCGAACTCCTTGCTGCCAACAAAGATGCTGGAGTTGCCGGGAGCGACCTTCATGTTCAGCAGGCTGCCGATCAGGTTGGCCACCTTCATGGCCTCTTCCTCGTTGCCGGTGTTGATGCCGACGTGCATGAGCTTCAGGCCCAGCATGGTGTCAACAGCTTCCTTGCTCTGAGCAGTGATCTTTGCCCAGTCGCCGGCCTTGATCACATCGCTCTTGCACATCCAGGTGCCGCCGACAGCGAAGATCTGGTCGTAGCCCAGGTAGTCGTTGACGTTCTTGGCGTTGACGCCACCGGTGCACATCCAGCGAGCGCTCTTCAGAGCAGCGCCGATGTTC
>ENA-USUM01001897-USUM01001897.1-human-gut-metagenome-genome-assembly--contig:-NODE-1897-length-12822-cov-7.686230_pt1 | contig 12822 bp, 20 predicted proteins | sample MGYA00250063_ERZ773402 | MGnify/ENA primary metagenome ERZ773402 (study PRJEB29103, sample SAMN06112030) | human gut metagenome | biome: human gut; feature: ankylosing spondylitis patient; material...
GTCTTTGTTGACACTCCCCATGGCTAAAGCCAGGGGATTCTTGGTTCGACGACCGCAACCTCACGTCACAGAAGTAACACGAGGAATTACACAGTCTCCCCAAGCGTATAGGTTCGGGCGTGTCCCGCCCTATCATGAAATTGCTCTTTGCGCCGGAAGGCCTATTTTACCGAGGCCTTCCGTGAGAATGTTCTCTGCGGCGTTGATATCGCGGTCATGGGCAGCCCTACAATTCGGGCAAACCCAATACCGGATACCAAGGTCCTTTGTAGCAGGATTCTTTGCTCCGCAGCAATGGCAAATCTGCGAGGATGGAAAGAACCTATCGACGATAACGAGCTCTTTCCCATACCAAACAGTCTTGTATGCAAGCTGCCGCCGCACTTCACCCCAAGAGGCGTCCATGATGCTCTTCGCCAGCTTGCGGTTCTTGACCAGGTTCTTCACAGAGAGGTTCTCCATACAGATGACATCGTTTTCTCGAACGAGTTTCGTTGTCATTTTATGAAGCGCATCGTTTCTCTGGTTGGCGATTTTCTCATGGAGCCGAGCAACACGAAGCTTTGCCTTCTCGCGGTTATGACTCCCCTTTGTTTTTCGGGAGAGCTGCCGCTGAAGACGCGCCAGCTTCTTCTGGTTCTTGGCATAGGTGTGAGGGTTATCGAATTTCTCCCCGTCCGAGGTGATGGCAAGGTCCTTAAGTCCAAGGTCGATACCGACCACGTACCCTGTCGCCGGCATCGAGGGCAGGTCTACATTCTTGCAGTTGATAGCAACATAGTATTTGCCGCTTTTGGCTTGCTGTACAGTCGCAGAAAGGATTTCTCCATTGACCTGCTTACTGATGCGGCAATCCACATAGCCGATTTTCGGGAGACGGATACTGTGTCCCACGATAGCGACCGTCCCTTTGTTGTTGGTGGCTTTGAAACTGGGAATATCCCGTTTCTTAGCTTTGAACTGCGGATACCCAACGCGGCGTCCAGCCTTGAGCCCAGTAAAGAAGTTTTTGTAGGCCCTATCGAGGTTTTTAAGAGACGCCTGCAGCGCGGTCGCATCCACTTCTTTGAGCCACGGAAGTTCCTTTTTGAGAGCTGTAAGCTCCTTACTGCACTCTTTATACGAAAGGCCCGTTCCGGTTTCCTTGTAGGCGGTCTTTCGCCTATCCAGGAAGCGATTGAACACATATCGGCAACACCCAAAGGTCTTAGCCATCAGTTCTTCCTGTGCTTCTGTAGGATAGAGTCGAAATCTGTAGCTATATTCCATTTGTGTGCTCACCTCCCGATTGACATTCAATATGCTTTTATTATACCGCTATCAAGATACCATTGCAAACGGAGACGCCTTATATCCCCATATCTAAAGATAGGGGTTTTACGGCACTTTCGATAATATCTAATGGGGAAGACATTTCAATTCCCTTTTCTGCGAGAGCAAGAACGGTTTCCTTATTCGTTTTTCCCTCTGACAGTAACAAACGTTCATAGAGAGAAGTGGAAATCTGCCGTTTTAATTCGCGTATCGACCAACCGGAGTTGATAGTTTCCTTTTCATAGAAGCTGCGTTTGTCTTGGTCTGAAATTGTAAACAGATCACAGTAATGCGACAACGACAATTTTCCAGACACCGTCTGGAATTTTTTGTGGTGCATATAGAATAGACGCATATTGTACAGATTAGAAACAGAAAACCCTTTTCCAAATTCTTTTGTTTAGTCTTTTGAAAGCTGCTTCAAGGTCTTCTTTCCATAATCTGCCCGGTCTTTATTTTCCTGTTCGTGCTCAACAATAATCTTTCCTACATTCCAGCAGGTAGACAGCAATTCAGTATTTACTTGCACCGCCACACGCTGACGCGCAGCTAATAACAATTCTCTGATTTCATCCATCATAGAAATAGAATTGTGATGTGTCAAATCGCTCAATTTTAACGCCCCTTTCAAGGTAGAGAACAATCTCGCATGACGCGATTTGTTAAACTTTCCCATGCGTCTATTATACCACAACAGAAAACTATGTGCAAATCACAAGACACAAGGAATCCTTCGGCCTTTTACCTTTGATGACTGGAATGCTCACGAGGAATTCTACATGAGCATCCTGCGTGAAGACGCAAAGATTCTGGAACGGTATGATGCCGGCAAAGGCAAAAAAGCGTAATATAAGCAAAAAAGAGGGCAGGTCGCCATGCGCGGTGACCTACCCTCTTTGTATAGCTACTTGATTGCTGATAGACCAAATCCCACAACTTCTGTTGTAAGAAAGCAAAAAGCCCTCCATTTTTCGGCTCTTCAAAGAAATAATCCCATAAACTTTGAATCGGGAAAGCTAAATTCTTCTCCAGACTACCACTACTGCACTTTCTCAGAAACTCGGCTCCCACACCACGAATCCCGCCGAACGTCGTCGAGAGAATTTGTTTGACGCATCCACACGCCGTGAATATAATGGTATTGCAATCGAACTGCGTGTGTTTGAGTGCAATTCCTACATAGGAAGCCGCTTGGTGATAGACAGGCGGCTTCCTTATTTTTTTCTTCAGCGCAACGCAGGAAAGGGGAATAGAGAGCCTCTGCAAAGGGCGTCATTCCAACACAAGCCAGCAAATCAAATATCGAAAACCGCACGAAGCCGCTCATCTCAACGAATACGAGAGATTCAGGGAAGAGCGGCTTTTCCATCTTCACGGTGCAGAAATCCCGTTTCATCCCTTGTGCTATTGTTCCAATAATGGTATAATGACATCAAAATAAGAATGAAAGTGAGGAAATCGGGATATGGAGCCATCCTCCGAGGCTGTCACCACGAAGAAAATCGTGCGCTTCAATGCCTCGTGCGGCATTTTCACGCGCTCTATGGTCGCCATCTACGATGAGCGCAACATTTCAACAAAGAAAGCGCTGCATCTCATCGAAACCGGCGAGTACAACCACAACATCCTAAGGATGCGAGCCGAGCAGTTCGACAGCATCCTTAGCGATATCCTCATTGTCGGAGAGGAGGCGTCAAAGTCATGAGCAGCAAGAAAAAGCAGACTCTTGTGCGCGTCACCGCGCTCGTTCTGTGTGTCATCATGCTGGTGTCGCTCGTCGTCGTCGGACTCAACATCGTCTGACGATTCGTCAGTATTACGAAATGGGAGGGGAAGCGAACCATGGACACAGCACATAGCGAGATGCCTACCGTACTCATGCCCATCAAGGCAAACTTCGCGGAAGCGATTTTGAACGGCACGAAAAAGTGGGAGCTGCGGCGCAGAGCGCCGCGCATTGAGACGCCGTTCCGCGTCATGCTCGTCGTCAGTGGCACGGATGGACAGCTCTGGGGCGAATTCATCTGCGACAAAATCTGCCAGCTCACGCCGAAAGAGGCCCGAGCCATCATCGACGAGTGCGGTATCACTATGAGGGAGCTCTACGGATATCTCCGCGGCAGCTATCACTTGAACTTCATCCACGTTACAGAGCCAAAGTGGTATGTCGGCGTCGAAGGAGAGCATCAGTATCCGAACATCAGGCAGTTTGGCTACGTCCGCACGCCGCAGACATGGCTGTATCTCAAAAAAGAGGCGGGTGCTTAAGATGGGACTCACTATCCGCGTTAAATCCAGCAAAGCGACCGCAAGGCCCATCGACATGGGCGGAGGCGGGTTCCTGCGCCTGCGCAGCCGTGTGGCTATGCTCTACGGCGAGCCGTGGGCCAGCCATTATGAGTTGCTTATGGAGCATCCCGGCATCTCTTCGGATGATTCGTTCTTCGATGATTTCAACAAGAAAACGGAACAGCTCATCAGAGAGAAAAAAGTTTCCATCAAAGTCGTTGATTTCTGCCTTCAGTCGGATATTGAGGGCTCCATCCACTACGGGGCCTGCAAGGAAATCCTCAAGACCATCGGCGACTACAATGACAATGTATGCTATGGCTATGCAGGACTTCCAAGCTGCGCAAAATTCCGTGATTTCAAGGCCATCCTCGAAGACTGTGTGCGGCTCAAATGCGACATGGTATGGGATTGACAAAGGGAGAAAAGTATGAGAAAGAGGCCTTCGGCCCCGGCGGTCGCCGGGGAAGAACAGAATATTGCCGACGGACAACCGCCCCGAGGAATCCTCTCCACCATCTTCATTGAGCTCGGATGGGCCGTGGCAGAGTTCGCTCTGCTTGTCGTAGGGACAGGACTTCTGGACTTCTACGTCGACACCAGAAACATCTACTGCGTCATCATCGGGACCATCCTGGTCGGGGGCGCGGTCATCAGCGGCATCGCCTTCGTCAACTGGACCATTAACATTATCATCCTGCTGCTCAATCGCAAGCACCCACATTCCTGGTTCCGCGTCGCGCGCAAGAGTGAGTGGGACGCTATGCTCTCCGAGCAGGGAAGACACAGCAACGTAGACTCCACGGAAGAGAATCCTGCCGAAAAGGCAGGGCCGGATGCGGAAAACAAATAGGTCGTAACAAACAAATGCAATACATCGCAAAGGGGGGAATCATAGTGCGACACAGCAAGCACGACATTTTTCCCAGCCACTTCAGCGGACTCACGAAAGAAGAGAGCGCGAAGCTCGAAGAAGACCTTCTCAAGCACATCACGCAGGCAGACGGCTTTGAGAGCTTTGAGGATATGGAAATGGAGCTTCTCTGCCCGAACTGCGGCGGCTCCCATATCGTCCGGCGCGGATACCGTGGGAAAACCATGACGACCAGACGGTATTTCTGCCGTGAGTGCCGCAAAGGCTTTCAAATCTCAAACGGGCCAATCATCACTGACAGCCGCTACGGCCCCGAGCGCTGGAAGCCCTTTATCTACGCCGTGCTTAACGGTGAAGACTTACAGCACTGCGCCGCTGCCGCGCAAATCGCCGTCCCGACGGCCTGCAACTGGCGTCAGCGCGTTTGGAACGCCGCAAGGGAGCTGTCGGACGCCGAATCCGGAAAACGCAGCAGAGCGGCTCTAAACGCCGAAGATGAGGACTCAGACGAACGCGAGCGCTGTACAGCGTAGCCAATCCACTATAGAACGGAGATAAAGAAATGCACTTCAAACCGGACATTGATACAAGAGAGCAGTTGCCGGATATCGCAACGCTCAGCGTTGACGACATTGCCGTGCTTTCCCGCACGGTCCGCAGCACCGCCACCGGCAGCGGGGACAATAAGGTCGTGACCTACCGTCATGGCATCACCACGAAAATCGGCAACATCGAGCGCGAGCTCTGGAAGAGCGTCACGTCGGAAATTGTCGACCGTGAATGCGGGGAGGGGATGCTTGCCCGCATGGTAGAATATCTCAGCACAGGAAAGGCAAGGAGCCGCGCCGCGGACGACATCTTCGAAGAGGCGCTGGAGCGCTGTGCGGAGCGTGATTTCGACTCGCCTAAATGGCCGTACTACGTCGATTTCAACGAGAAATACCGCCCGGAGGCGCTCAACGATGATGACCTCGTCACCATTCTGCCTCTTTGCTGCAGCAAGCCGATTCGCGCGACAAAAGAGCAGCTCGGCGACTCCTACTGGTTCTTCTGCCCGCGCTGCAACCGCCGCACCGCCTACACGCAGCCGCGAAGGACTGGGACCACATGAGCGAGAGCAGCAAGCAGAAAGTCCTGCAAGGCATCAAAGAAGCGCCCGTCAGTAATAGCGTCCCCGCAGGACCGAAGGATGCACCCAAAGACGTTGAGAAATGGCGGAAGTTCCTTAAAAGCACCTCAAAAAGTTTGCCATAAATCTGCTGAAAATCGCCTGCCTCTTCCTGTTCTTCTACCTCATCCGAGGTTACCTTCGATAGTTCAAAAGCGCCGGAGCCCCCGGCGCTTTTGCTTTGCAAAAACGGCCTTGTCCGGTTGAGAAGAGCGCCGCGATATGGTATAATACAGACATCGAAACAAGGAGGATTTCAGCATGGAAATCGCGACCAAAGAACAGTATCTCCAGCTTGTCAAAGAGGCTGCGCACCACAGCTTTTTGTACTATAACCAGGATAACCCCGAGCTTTCGGACTTCGAGTACGACCAGCTCACGCAGCGCATCAAGAGCGTGGAAGCAGAGCACCCCGACTGGGTTGTCAGCGAGAGCCCGACGCAGCATGTCGGCGGCGAAGCCGTCATGGAGGGTGCAAAGAAGGTGCAACACCGTGTGCAGCTTGCGAGCCTCAACGACCTTTTCTCCTTTGACGAGGTCAAAGCCTGGTACGAAAGCATCGGCGCGCCGGAAAAGACCTCCGTCCAGCAGAAAATCGACGGCCTTTCCATGGCAGTCATCTACAGAAACGGTAAGCTCGTGCAGGCCGCGACCCGCGGCGACGGCTTCGTCGGGGAAGATGTCACGGCCAACGCGCAGCACATCGACGGCATCCCACACTTCCTCAATATCCCTGATATCGCAGGAGTTGACAAGGAGAACACCCTTGCAGTTCGCGCTGAGGTCTATATGCCGGTAGAGGAATTTGAGCGCGTAAATGCCGAGCTTGAAAAGGAAGGCAAGAAGCTTTTCGCGAACCCGCGCAACTGCGCAGCCGGCAGCCTGCGCGTCAAAGACGCCAGCGTCACCGCGAGCAGAAAACTCGGAGCCATCAGCTTCAGCATCCTCTACGCGGACGGCTGGGATGCTGTCGACGAAAAAGTCCTCCCAAAGCCAGGTGTCAGCGAAACGGCTGACCTTGAGCTTCTCAAGCGTATCGGATTCAATCCTGTAAAGGCTTATCCCTGCGCGTCTTTTGATGAAATCGTACAGGCCATCAACACCATCGGCGAGACGCGCGCAGACCTTCCGTATTGGACAGACGGCGCTGTCGTGAAGACTGACGATAAGAAACTGCAGACAGCGCTCGGCAGCACGGCCAAATATCCGCGCCATGCGGCGGCATTTAAGTATCCGCCCGAGGAAAAGGAGACTGTCATCCGCGATATCGCCGTACAGGTGGGCCGCACCGGCGTCCTGACGCCGGTCGCCGTGTTTGACCCAATCCAGCTCTGCGGTACGACCGTCACCCGCGCCACGCTCCATAACCAGGGCTTTATCGACTCGCTTGGCATCGGCATCGGCTGCACCTGCCGGGTCTACAAGTCCGGCGAAATCATTCCGCGCATCTCTACGGTCGTCAAGCGCGGAGAAGAGGTCTTCAAAATCAAGAAGTGCCCCGTCTGCGGCGCTCCTGCGGTCGAATATACGGATGATAACGGAACGGAAAGCGGCGTTGTCGGCTGCTCGAACATCAACTGCCCGGCGCAGCACGCCCGCAAGATTCAGTTCTTCTGCTCGAAGGAAGTCATGGACATTGACGGCATGGGCCCGTCCATCGTCGACAAGCTCATTGAAGCAGACCTTCTCGACTCTGTGACGGATATCTACCGCCTCAAAGACCACGCAGACAAAATCGAGAAGCTTGAGGGCATGGGGGAGAAGTCCGTTGCGACAATGCTCAATGCCATTGAGCAGTCGAAGACGCGCGAGCTGGCCCGCTTCATCAAGGCGCTCGGTATCCCCGGCATCGGTCAGCACATCGGGAAGAATCTCGAAAAGCTCTACCCCGATATTTGGGCCATCGCCGCGGCGTCGAAAGAGGAGCTCTGCGCCATTGACGGCATTGGCGATATCAGCGCCGAGGCCATCTGCAGCTTCTTTACAAGCGAAGAGAACCGCAAGATGGTTGAGGAACTCATTTCCCTCGGCGTGAATGCCAAATCGACAAAGTATGGGAAAGAGGAGGGGCCCGGTAAGCTGACCGGCCTCACGTTCGTCATCACCGGCACGCTGCCGTCCATGGGCCGCGATGAAGCCAAGGCACTCATTGAAGGCAACGGCGGCAAGTGCTCCGGTTCGGTATCGAAGAAAACGAGCTATGTTCTGGCAGGCGAAGCCGCCGGCAGCAAACTTACGAAGGCAAACGAGCTCGGCATCCCCGTCATCGACGAAGCCACGCTCAAATCTATGATTGAATGAGGCACAAAAGCGCAGAGAAAAATCTCTGCGCTTTTTCTTGATTTTCTGTTGACGCTCATTCCAATTTGGTGTACATTATACCTGTATTAAAGTCATCATTCTGCCGCAGTATCTGCGGAACGTCATCATCTCGACTCCCGTGAGGGAGCCAGTCATCACAACACCAATATGTTATCAAGACACTTATCTCTTACGAGGTAGGTGTCTTTTTATATATTCACTACTTAATCGTCAGTATTAGGGATTCGAGCACGAAGTCCTAATACTGGCAAATCAAAAACAAGGAGGATTTCAAAATGAAAACTATCATCATCAAGGAAACGGCAGACAACAGCTTTTCCGACAGCGACATGGTCCGCATGCTCGACCAGCTCGGTGAGGACTTCGAGACCAACGATTTCGTGCCTCTTACCATGAGCGGCGACACGCACCTGTTTGTTCTTCTTCCGGCGGCACTCGTCGACAGCGGCGATATCGACGAAGAAGAGCTTGCGCAGTTCCTTTACCGCCGCTCTATGGGCGACCCGGAGCTGACCTACGAGATGGGTGACATCGCCTTCCGCATCGAACCGTGTGAAGAGAAGCGTCTTGCCGGCGCGAAGGCGGACAAACGCTTCAGCAACATCTTCGACATCTGCGTTTCCCACGGGGTAGACGAAGAAACCTCTCAGGCGATTGCTGAGGAAGTGCTCTCTATTCTGTAACAACAGGCAAATTTTCATAAAATAAGGAGGATTTCAACTAATGGAAAAGAAGAATACACTGCTCCGCTACGCCGGTATTCGCGACGACGGTTATAGAGACTATCTTGAGGTCGTTCTCCTCGGAAACATGACCGATGCACTAACCGAGCGCATGCGCAAGGCTATTGCGGCAAGCGGATTTGACTTTGACCCGATGGAGCTGCATCTGCCGTCTTGGCCGGATAAACCGACCGTCTACGAGATTGTAAGTTTCAGCGCTACTGCTGATTCTGCCGACGGAGACATCTCCTGCGAGGACTTTGTCTCCAGTTTCGAAAAGCCTTGCACATCCAAGGAAGGCGAGAAAAGCGAGACAGCGGAAGATGATGAGTACATCGACTCCGGTACGCGCGCGTACAAGCTCAAGCAGCTTCGCATGATGCTGGCTCAAGAAACCGCAGAAGGGGAAACGCACTATGGTGCAAAGCTCTCCCACTGGCACAGCGATGTCAAGACCATCGACATCTCTGCCGGTGCGCTGCGCGCACTCATCGCGTATTACGAGTCTCTGCCCACGACTAAAGCGTGAGCACCATGTTTTTCAGCAGCGAGCCGGATATGCGGCCCGCATAAAATCGAAAATAAAAAATCAGGAGGATTTCAATTATGTCTATGGTTTTCGATGTCTGCACAAATCTCGCTTTCGTCAAGAACAACTGCACGACGGAGGTCGCTGACGCGACACCTCGCACGAAGGGGCTCACCCCGCGCCGCATGTCCGATGTGTATGCCAACCCGTGCGATGCCTACAAGAGCGGATTCTTCGTCCACTCTTCCGGCGGAAAGAACATTTCCAACATTGCGGACAAGCTCATTCGTCTGGCTGCAAAGTACACCACCCGCTATGCAAGCGATATGTACTATGAGCTCTCTACGCTCTTCGACGCCGCTGAGAATGACAAGACGCTCTGCCATGTGCTCAGCTTCCGCAATGACGGTATCGACTCCCATCCTGCCGGTTTTGACGCCAAGGGCAACCTGTACGTCTATGTGCCGGAAGGGAAGGGCGCGGATGAATTCCGCTACTCCGCCTATCAGCACTGGCTGCTCGCTCTGACTCCGGAAAAGGAGCGCGACCGTGTCACGGTGGTCCTCTACTACTGTGAGCCGAGCGCATACCACTGGACTGACAAGCCCGAGAGCTTCGAGGGAGGTGCCTCCCATGTATGAGAGCGTCCACTTCCACACGGAGCAGGCCGGCGGCAGAGAGTATCTCATCGTCGAGCAGCACAACATGCCGACGCACAAGTTCGAAATCGTCGACCGTGTTCCGCTTGGTTACCATGTGTGGAACATCGGCGAGAACATGCCGGACGGATACCTTCCGCTCTGCCGCCTCTGTGCGTCGCAGCCCTTTGAAGGCGCGACGGCCATTGACCCGTCCACCCTCAAGGCGATTCGCTCGGACGGCAGCAAGGAAATCTTGCGCGCCGCAAACTATGTCAGCGCTCCATTCAAGGACCTTGTCTCCAAGATGGAGAAGGCCCTTGCAATCGCAGAAAATCGCCTAAACAGCGCATCGACGAAAGAGACCACAAAGCAGAGTCTCGCCGTGCGTGCAAAACGCATCCGTGAGGCGCTGCCGCACCTGAAAGCGCTCAAGATTTAAGACAGAACAAACCAATTCGTCAGTATTAGGATTTCGGAGACGAAGTTCTAATACTGACGAAACAAGAAAATCAAAAATTCAAGGAGGATTTCAAAATGGAAACCGGTTATCTCAACCACTACGTCATCACGCTCAACAGTAATGCGATTCGCGATGCGCAGCTCTACTGCGGCACATCTTCGGAACCTTGGAATGACGAGGACGGATGGGACGACATCAAGCATGTCACCCCGTATCTCGGCATCCGCCGCTTCCGCGATGCTGCCGACATGGAGGAAGCACGCAAGGACATTGCCGAGGAGTACGGATGCGCGCCGGAAAAAGTCGATATCTGCCCGTTGACGCTTCTTCCGAACGAAGAAGCCTCCGCTGTTCTGAACAGCAAGGCAGACAACGCGGCGGATTTCGCCCGCACCATTCTCTCGGAGGCGGAAGATAGCTTGACTTCGTACGCAGCGATGGGCCGCGCCATCCTGGAGGCACTTGCTTCCAACGATGCCGATAAGCTCCTCACTGCGCTGACCGGATGGTCGGCACATGACCTTCTTGTCAAGGTCGGCGCTCTTCCGGACGAAGAGCAGGTCTTCTCTTCGGAAGAAGAAAAGACGCTTCTCGTCCGTGTCCGGCAATGGCGCACCCGTCAGGAAGGCTTCCGCATCGAGACCTATGTGACGGAAGTCTACATGACGGTCCCCGCAAGTCTCTCCGGCACCCAGATGACGGAGTCCTACCTCCGTGACCGCTTCATGGCTCCTCTCAAGGAGTTTATGAGCACGGTTGCCGGACAGAAGGCGTGGAGCGCAACATGCAACGACTTTAACTGGGGAGACTGGTGTACGGAGATTCCGACCGAGCTTCTCAACAAGCACGGGATTTGCTGGTCGGGCGATGCCTCGTCCGTTTCTGATTCCCTCGTCTGGAATGTCAATCAGGCCGAAACCATCGGATATGGCGTCGACGAAATGAGCGATGAGGAACGCAGCAGCTTCTATCAGGAGCTCGCGGCAAACTTCATCGACATGGCCGCCGATGAAGTCGAGGGGCACCCGGACAAGTATCCCGATGTCAACGCCGACGAAGTCGACCTGAATGCCTTGCGCCGCGAGGAAAACAAGGACTTGCGCTCTATGGTCGCTGACGCTTTGTCAGACGACGACTGCGGCGTCGCTATCCTTTCTTCCAGCGACACGAAGGAATGCGTCCACTGCGTGTGGGAGACCTACAAGCGCTGGCGCAGCGGCCAGCCGGAATAACCAACGATTCCATAACGGAGGGGAGAGGCAGCTCTCTCCTCCGACCAACAAAAAATATAAGGAGGATTTCAATATGAAGTACAATTTTCGCAAACTGTTCGGCAAAGAAGCCATTATCTGTACGCTGACCATTTTATGGGTCCTGCTCGTGAGCCTTGGTCTCACGTATGGATGCTTCATGGTCACGATGGCAGACCACAGCTTTATCCGCTACGGCGGTATCTATGTCAGCCTCGTTGTGTTCGCCGTCATCATGCTCAAGACTTCCGTCTGCATCTTCTGCGCGGAAGACGCAGGGAAGGAGGTCTGACCATGTCTCTCTATCTAATGACAAGTCCCTCTGATTCCATCGTAGTAAAAGGAACGAAGGTCACTTTCACGTACATGGCTTCGTCCATGCAGGCCGGCATCTGTGTCGATGTTCTGACCATGTTCCGCGACATTGTCTCCTGGGCATATTACAACTCGACTGACATCAAGGCTGTCGACCGTCTCAGACCGTTCCTGAAGGACAATCTGCCGAGCTACATCAGGTGGCTTAATGCACTCGTGAGAAAGAAGAGCGGCGGCAAAGTCTATCCTCCGACGCTGATTCTCCGCGGCGACATCGTATTCCATGAAGCACCGGACGCAAACGGATGCGTAAAGGCAAGCGTTTCCGTCAAGGACGCTCTGGAAGCGATTGGTGAGTATATCGACATCTACCGTTCCGACCCTTCGCGCATCATCCTCTGCGGGGACGGCAACGGCGGATACACGATAGAGCAGCAGGTGATTCTCAGTATCGAGAACGACCGCCGGGATACCATTTCCGTCGAGAAGGCATCGGAAGAAGAGGTCGATGCTTACCGCGATTTCCACACCGTGCTGGATGCCGTCAACGACATCCTTGCGGGAGGTGACTAATGTGGCTGAGAAGTCTCTCTACCTCTACGAAGGGGCTGTGAAGATTTTCAACGACATCGTCATTTCCAGGTGGAAGGGGAAGACGTATGCAACATCTGAGAAACGTGCGCGCGTCAATCTTGCCTATCAGTGCAAAAAGCGTCTCGGGCGCTCTTCGGATACACACATCCTGCTTCCCGGAAGCATCATCGAGGTGCCGAACACCTACGGAAAGCTTTGAACAAAACAGTTTATCATTAAAAAAGGGAGTCGCCTGCGGGCGGCTCCTTTTTTCTTTTTGTATTTCAAGAAAAAAGCATTGACGTTCATTCAGATTTGGTGTACATTATACCTGTATTAAAGTCATCATTCTGCCGTGCTATGCA
>ENA-USUM01001903-USUM01001903.1-human-gut-metagenome-genome-assembly--contig:-NODE-1903-length-12802-cov-43.293988_pt1 | contig 12802 bp, 6 predicted proteins | sample MGYA00250063_ERZ773402 | MGnify/ENA primary metagenome ERZ773402 (study PRJEB29103, sample SAMN06112030) | human gut metagenome | biome: human gut; feature: ankylosing spondylitis patient; material...
GTGCGGTGCAGATCGGCCTGTTTGCGGGCAACATCCGCACGTCGCGCGTGGCAATCCTGCGCGCGCTGCCGTCCGTCCGGTCTTCGGCTGGCGCGCCTGCCGATCCAACGCCAGACGTATACGACCAGCTGATGGAGATTATCAAGGGACTGGGTGGCGCAGACCCGGATGATATCGCCAAGGCGGTTGCTGATTATCTGGCCGCGCACCCGATCGAGGAGACCGATCCGACCGTCCCGGAGTGGGCAAAGGCAGACATCACCGGCGCGACGGTTGGCCAGATTGCCAAGATCGCCGCCGTGAACACCGACGGCAAGCCCACCGCGTGGGCACCGGTGGATATGCCGGGGGGCGGAGGCGATGAGTGGGTAAAAGTTGTAGAAGCAACTCTAACAGAGGTCGCCAACGAAATAAGACTTAACTTTGCCCCTTGCAAGGCGATCTATATTGAATTCCAGTATGGAGCAGTAGAAAACGATCTGGGCCTTATTGGGATTTATCCCAATCCAAAAACGCCAATCTACACGGTAGAGGATAGAGCTGCCGCTATTACGCAGAAAACATCAGATACAAATAAGCGGGGCTATATTTTTTGCGCGATCGACCGCCAAAAAGGAACGCCGTGGATGGCAACATCACAGATTTTCCACCGCGGCGACGGCACATTTGGAAGCATTGAACCCGGCGCCCTGATGAATTGCGAGATCAGATGTTTCAACGATAACACGTGGGCCAGCCTTATAAATCCAATGTACTTGACGAGTACTGACTATATCAATGCTGTAAGTGCTTTTGGGGCCGGCATGAATATTGGAACAACACTGACAGTTTGGGGGGTCAAGGCATGAAAAAATACGTGAACGGTGAATACATTGACATGACTGCCGAAGAAATCGCGGCCATGCAGGAAGCATCTGCGAAAGCCGAAGCCGAAGAAAAGCGCCGCCCGCTGTCTCTGGGCGAGGTGCAGGAGATGATGGTGCGGGCGCAAATCAACACGCTGGCCGTGGACGACGCGACCGCGCTGCGCATGGTGGCGTACTACCCCGAGTGGACGGCTGGCACGGCCTACGCAGTCGGCGACAGGCTGGTGTACAACGGCGGCCTGTACAAGGTGCTGCAAGCGCACACATCGCAAGAGACGTGGTTGCCCGGAACCGGCACGGAGAGCCTGTACACCCGCATCGACGAGCAGCACGACGGGACAAAGTACGACCCCATCCCGTACAGCGGCAACATGGCGCTGGAGGCGGGCAAATACTACAGCCAGGGCGGCAAGACGTACCTGTGCAACCGCGACACGGGCAACCCCGTGTATAACGCGTTGGCTGATCTGGTGGGACTGTACGTCATCGAGACGGAGGTATAGTCACACATCCAACGCCCTGACGGACTTAATTTATACGCGCAATGCGCAGAGAGGAGAAATTATGAAAGAAAACGCAATCAAGGCCGTGCTTGCGGCAGCGCTGGGGGCGCTGGCATCCTACGGCACGCAGCTCATCGTCCCGGCGATCATCCTTGTCGCGGTGATGGTGCTGGACTACATCACCGGCATGGCCAAGGCGTGGCAGGCTGGAGAGCTGAGCAGCCGCGTCGGCATCGGCGGCATCCTGAAAAAGGTCGGCTATCTGGTGATCGTCGCGGTGGCCTGCGTGCTGGACTGGCTGGTGCGGTATGGTGCGGATCAGATGGGGCTAAACTGGAAACTGGATTTTCTGATCGCGTCCATTGTGGTGATCTGGCTGGTCATTAATGAGCTGATTAGTATTTTGGAGAATGTGGCCGCGCTGGGCGCGCCGGTGCCGGGATTTCTGCAGAGCCTGATTAAGCGGCTGAAGGTGTCGGTGGAGGACAAGATTCCGGCGGGCAACGAGGAGGAATAAGATGAACATCGTCGAAAAAACCTACAAATGGGCAAAGCCACTCAGCAAGCGGGGCACGACGGATCTGCTGATCCTGCATCACTCCGGTACGACCACCTGCACGCCGGACGGCGTCCACAGCTGGCACGTCGGCAATGGCTGGGCGGGTATCGGCTACCACTATCTGGTGCGCAAGGACGGCACGATCTATCGCGGACGCCCAGAAGATACCGTAGGCGCGCACGCTTACGGCGCGAACAGCCACAGCATCGGAGTGTGCTTTGAGGGCAACTATCAGGTAGAGCAGACCATGCCCGCCGCGCAGCTGGCCGCTGGACAGGCGCTGGTGGCCGACATCAAGCGGCGCTGGGGCATCACCAAGGTGATCGGCCATAAGGACGTCGCCGGATCTACCACGGACTGCCCGGGCAAGTATTTCCCGTTTGCGGCCATTGTCTCCGGCGCTCCGGAGGACCAGAACAAAAACACGACCGAGGAGGACATTATCATGGTAGCAACTCAGATGATTGGCAATGGCGACCGCGGCAACGCCGTGAAGAGCATGCAGGGTGCGCTCATCGCGCAAGGCTACAATTGCGGCAGCTACGGCGCGGACGGCATCTGCGGCGCGGCAACCGTCGCAGCGATCAAGGCTTGTCAGCGCGCAAACGGCCTGACGGCGGACGGCATCTGCGGTAAGGATACTTGGGGAGCGCTGCTCAAAAAGTAATCTGGAGAACCGGAAAGGAGGGAGACACGGGTGGCGTTTAGCTACAAAGACTATGAGGAGAGCGAGCGCGTCAGGGATCTGTACAATCAGCTCCAGCAGACGGACGCACGGAAGCCGGGAGACTGGAGCGGCGGCACATATGGACAGCAAATGCAGGACGCTCTCAGCAAGCTGCAGAACCGTGAAAAATTTAAGTACGACCTGAACGGCGACGCGCTCTATCAGCAGTACAAGGATCGATACGTCCAGCAGGGCAAGCAGGCCATGCAGGATACGATGGGACAGGCGGCGGCTCTTACGGGCGGCTATGGCTCGACATACAGCCAGAGCGCAGGACAGCAGCAGTATAACGCATATCTGCAGAGCCTGAACGACGTAGTGCCTGAGCTGTACCAAATGGCGCTGGATCGTTATAACGCAGAAGGCGACGATCTTAAGACGCAGTACTCCCTCCTCGCGGATCGTTACTCGCAGGAGTACGGCGAGTACCGCGACAAGGCCAGCGACTGGCAGAACCAGCGCGATTACGCCGCAAACCGGTACGACGCAGAGCGCCAGCTCGACTATAGCCGATATGGCGACGCGAAGAGCTACGCCTATCAGGACTACAGAGATCGGATCTCGGACGAACAGTGGCAGAAGCAGTACGACGAAAACGTCCGCCAGTTCAACCAGCAGATGGCACTGGAACAGGCACAGCTTGCGGCGCAGAAAGCGGCGGCAAGCAGTTCCAGCCGCAGTGGTTCGTCCAGCTCTCGCAGATCCAGCAAGAGCTACGACACTCACGGGTACTCGTCCGATCAGATCAAGCAGATCCAGATGGCGGCTGGTCTCACGCAGGACGGCATTTGGGGCGCTCAGACTCAGGCGGCATATGAGAGCGGCTATAGGCCGATCAACGAGTATACCATCACAAATCGATCCGGTAACGGATGGATCAAGCTTGAAGGCGGAAGCCGATACGGTGAAACTGAACTGATTAAGATGCTCCAGAACGGAACTGCGACCGCAACGTGGGACAACAGCAAGAAGACAATCACGTTCCACAAGAAGAAGTAACGCGAGCGAGGGAGGCATATATGACCAACAACGATCTGGCGGTGGAGCTGCTGCAGCAGCGCAGGAAAAAGCGCGAGGAATCGCAGTCTGCGGGGGCGCAGACTACCACGCAGAGCATGAGCGGACAGGCCGCTCTTGCGCAGGAGCTTTTGTCTCAGCGGATCCAGGCGCGGAAAGAGCGCGAAGCGACGCAGCCCACCGTCAGCCTCCCGTCGCAGCGGATCGACCCCGCGAAGGAGCGGCAGGAGAGCAAGGGCAAGTTTAACGGCTGGAAGTATTTTGAAAACCTCGGCAAAACGCTCCTGACTGGGGCGGCAAGCATCTCTGCGGCTACGGGAGCGATGGCCGAGGACGCCGTGACGTCTGTAATAGACACGATCTTTCAGGGGGCGAACACCAAGGGAAGCGGACTTTTTAACGCGCTGTACCACGGACGGCCTGACTGGAAATTCCTCGGCGAGAACGGTCTTGTAGGTATCGAGCAAAATAAGGCATACCTTGACGCGGAGCGCGAGGAGGAGGTTTCCAAGATCAACGACTCCTCCATCGCCGGGAAGGCCGCGAAGAAAGCGGCATCTTATGGCGGTGACATTGCATACGGCGTTGGCGGCGCGATTCCGATGGCAATGACTGCCGGAGCGGCAGCCGTCGCACCCATTGTCAACGGCGTGGCAACGTCGACAGAGGCACTCGCAAATCTTGGGGCATCCGTTGTCGAAAGCTCTGGCATCCTCAGTACGCTTGGCAAGGGATTCCGCGACACGCTGACGTCTAAAAATTACTGGACGGCGTTTGCGTCCGAGGTCGGGTCAGATTATCAGGAAGCCCTGTCCGACGGAGCAAGCACGTCCGAGGCCATGAACTACGCCATCGCCACGAGTCTGCTCAACTCGGTGATTGAGATTGGCGGCGGTATCCAGAACGTGCCGAAGAATTTCAGCGTAAAGGATATCCTGCGCAGCGCCGCAGAGGAAGGCATGGAGGAGATCTGGCAAGGCCCCGTCGGGCGCACGATGCAGAACGTCGTTTACGGCGCAAACAACCCAATCGTGTCCACAACGGATGACCGCGCGATCTTTAACCCTGTGACGTCTGCACAGGAGTTTGCGGGCGGCTTTACGGTCGGCGGTATTCTGTCCGGCGCGCAGATGGCCGCTGGCAAGGCGGCGAACAGCATCTACAGCAAGCAGGTCGAGAAGCAGAGCCAGCGCTATGAACAGGCACAGGCGCGCGTGAAGGAGCTGTCGGGGGTCAAGGGGACGTACCAGACCGGGGAGAACGGGAAGACCACTGTCGGCGGGAATGAATCGGCGATCAAGTCCGTTGTGAAGGGCGGGCAAATCGAGATGGCAAACGGCGAGGTCGTGTCCCCCGACAAGGTAAAGTTCGCGGATCGGAACACCGCCGATCTCTATGAGGGCGCGATCAACCGCGCGGCAAATGCCGGAGCGGCGAATGTCTTCGTTGATTCCTATACCGGCGGCGATGTGAGCCGTTATCTGCTGGGGATGCAGGAGGCGTATGAGGACGGTCGCGCAGGAGTCGTAACCGAGAAGCGCGGTACGTTTGCCGATGATCTGACGGATGCACAGCGTACGGCGGCGTGGAATCAGGGCGCCGCAGATGGGATTCAGTCCTTCCGGTCGGACACCGGCCTCGGTGAGAACGGGAGCGACGCGTGGACGCAGGTACAGCAGAATCAGGCCGTAAAGAGCAATCCCCGTCTGCGTACGGGCTTTACAGCGATGTATCAGGCTGGCCTGAGCGGTAAGTCGCTGACTGACGTAAAGAGCGATGCGGCGCGTTACATCCCCCCTTCCGTACAGACGGCGGCGTATCAGGCCGGTCTTGCCGATGCGGCAAGCAGCTTGGCGCGGGAAAAGGCTGGCGTAAAGTTGGTTACGAAGTCCAACGAGGCCGGCCTTGTCGACAACGATTACAGCAAAAAGCTCGCAAACAACGATACAGGAACTGCACGTGTGCTGGGATCTCTCGCAAGCGACATGGGCGTTCGAATCGAGATCGTGCCGCAGGTGCAGGGCGGCGCGGCGAGCGGCAAGTACGTCAAGGGTACGAATACCGTCCTGCTTGCGGCTGATGCGGAAAACCCGCTTTCCTTTGTCGCGGCGCATGAGGTGACGCACCGGATGCAGGATGCCGCGCCCACGGAATACCACGCGTATCGCGACGCGGTGATGGCATACCGGGCGAACGAGCTGGGGGATGACACGGCGGCGCATATGGTAGAGCGCTACCGCGACGCAAGCCGCGAGGCTGGCGTGACGCTGACGCAGGAAGAGGCCATGGACGAGATCGCGGCAGATTTTACCGCGAAGATGATCAACGACACGGATCTGTTCGGGCGGTTTGCCGACAAAAACCGCTCTGCGGCCGGCAAGTTGCTCGATGGGCTGAAAGCGTTTATTTCCCGCGTGAAGACCCTCTTCACCGGCAAGGCACGGGACAAGGCTGCGCAGGAAGCCTATGGCAAGAACTTCGCGGATCTGCAGAAGGTCGCAGACCTTTGGCAGACGGCGTATGACAAGGCGGCGAAGACGATCCGCGAATCGACGAATGCCGTAACTGCAAATGCTGATGAATCTGCGAAGCTGCAGATTCGCCGTAAGTATTGGAAGCCGCAACTTCGCAGTGACGAATGGGCATTGCTGAACCGAAAACTCGACGAGGAAATCGGGAGCAGTGAACAGTATCTTGACGAATCAACGAAATGGCTGTATGCTGATGAAAAAGGCGTACAGGTGTTCGCGTTGTATGGGATCGGAGACGGTACGGAAGCTACGCCGCTGTATGCTTCTGGGGGTAAAGCCGCATTATCTGACCATCAGACGCTTATGGTAGCCGGGAAGGAGTTCGATTATGGTTTTAACAGAGGCGCAGAAACTCTTAATCGGGTGTTTAAAACACTTCGAGATAAGCAAAGGAAAAGCTATGGTAGTGTGTTTGCTTCTGAAGAAGGAAGTTCAGCAGATGGATATGGTCGAGTATCTACTGTCAAAGGAGACGGTAACGGACGAGGAAGTTCTGGAGCAGGCGCACAGGATCAGCGGGGAGTAAAAGAAAAGTTCCAGCTCAAATCCCCAGTTGAGGAGACAAAGAACCTCTTAGCCCTGCACAACAAGGATGAGGAGAGCATTTTGGCTGCGCTTCGGTTAGGGGGTATCCCCATGCCGTCTATCGCGATTGTCAAGGCGCAATCCGGGCATAGCAAGTATGGCCCCATTTCTCTCGTGTTCAACAAGAGCACGATTGATCCGCAGGCTGATGCGCGAAACAAGGTGTACGGTGGAGACGCTTACACGCCGACAAAGGTGAGCGTAGAGTATCCGGTCAATACGCGCAAGGTTCTCAGCCTTGAACGGGAGATTTCAGACCTGAGCAGGAAGACTGCTGGAGGGAGTTTTTCAAGTTCCAGTGCTATCAGAGCACTCGGCGTGGATGATATATCCACGTACAGTGTGGATGAGCTTGCAAAGAAATTGGCCAATTCCGATGCGGTGCGTGCGGCCTATTTGGCAGACACGGGAAAAACACTCGAACCCGTTATGAAGGACAAGGTTTTTTCCGAAGCATACGGGAACGACACGCTGCAAGCGATTGTGGATAAGGTCGGTGTGCAGCGGCTTGCAGAGATAAATGCGGATATTGCTACTGGGGCGCCCGTTAACGATGCAGTCGGGACGGACGTTTCGGCCATTCGCGAAATCCTCGAGAACTATTATCGAAATCGTGGGGAGGCGATACTCCAGCGTGCCGCCAAACGCAATGGGTGGACGCAGGACGAAGTCTCACGAAAACGTGAGGAGCGAGTTGCCCGCGCGATGGAAAACAATGTGTATCCGGCGGCAATGGAACGGCTTATTCAGGACGCGTGGGCGTTTTATGAGGACGGTGGGACGACAAAGGGCGAAATTGACTACTGGGGGACGAGGGAAACCCTTCTTAAATCCACAAATCCGGATGACGTGCAGAAGTGGATCCGAGGGAAACTGGATGGCGTATTGGGAGATGCCGGTATTTACAACGGCAAAGACCCGTATACAGCCAATGGGAATCGCCGGAGTTTTCACTCGACTCATTATGACTATACGCTCGAAAACATCGTAAAGGCCATGAGTGAAACGCAGGAGGAACGCGGCGGGCAGGTATCTGGCGTTACTGCGGGAGGCTTGCAAGCGAGTGCTGTTCCTTCGTACAATAGCGTCGGCGAGATCAAGGCAGACAGTGGGCGGCTCGGAAGTGTGGAGAGCGATTCATACAAAACCCAAATTCAGGCCGTTGAGGAGCGTATTCGCGGTGTGGTTGATCAGATCCGGAAGGAAACCAAACCACACTCGGACAATTCCTATGAAGAGGGCGAAATCATCGGAACTGTTTTGATGGAGGCCGCCAAGGGCAAATGTACGGTTGCATCTATCGTTCGGACGTTTGCGAAAGAGGATTATTCGATCAGCCAAAGTACCGCGAAAAGGATCCAGAGCCTCTATAATGCCGCCGCAGAACTGCCTACTGAATACTTTGAAGCGAAGCCTCAACGCGCCGTCGGGTTTGATGAAGTACTTGCGGCAGTGATTCCCGATAATTCAAGTTTGGCGATTCGCGAGGCGCTGTCGGATGCGGGAGTACGCACCATCGAGTATCTCGCAGGGGATGAGACGGCACGTCTGAATGCAGTAAACAGCGTTGCCGATGCTCGCTTCCAGCTCAAGTCGCAGACGCAGATCGAGACGGAAATGCGCGACATCAAGAAGGAACGCGACCGGCTCAAGACGCGCGTGAAATCGCTTGAGCGGCAAGTGGCACGGTGGAAAGCGGAAGTCAAGCCCTCTATGCCGAGCTTCCGCGAGGGAGATCTGAAGAAACTCGGCAATCGGCTCATCAACGACTTCGACAGCTCGACGAAGTACAGCGAGATCAAGACGGATATGGAGAACCTCGGCAAGGCTCTTCTATCGCAGGATGTCCCTGACACAGACCTCCACGCTTATGCAGAGTATGTGGCAGAAAAGATCATCCAGAATTCCCGTGTGCTTGAGGAGGGCGGCGAGGACTTGCTGGAGATCCAAAAACACCTCAAGTCCGTCAAGCTTGCGTACACGGATGACGGATCCATCCCGGATTTTCCCGAATGGAAGAAGGAACACCGTGACATTAAGTTTGCAAAGGACGGCGGCCTGCCTGTTGACGTGGCATATAACGAGCTGACAGAACTGTTTGGCGGCGGCTATTTCCCGGAGAGCATCGTGCATCCGGCAGATCAGCTTACGCGCATGGGCGAGATCTTGGAGGATATCGACAACATTTGGTCGAATCCGTATGACGAGTATCATGACATCGCAGTAACTGCCCTTGGGAACTCCTTGATTGAGAGCATGATCAGCGATGATGTCCGGCAGACCAGACCGACCTATGCAGATCGGAAGGAAAAGGAGATCGCACACCTGAAGGATCTACTCAGCAAGACGCGGGCTGGTCGCGACGAGAAGATCAAGCAAATGCGGACGGCGTACGCCGAACGAACCAAATCCGGGGCAGAAAAGCGCAAGGCCAGGGAGATGCGCGCACGGATCGCAAGGCACACCGACGCGCTGTCTCAGAAGTTGCTCCATCCAACCGACAAACAGCATATCCCCGAACAGCTGCGTACTCCGGTTGCCGCACTCCTCCGCGTCATTAACACGGAAAGCTCCATGAGCTACGATGAAAGCGGAAAACTCCGCAAGGGAACCACGGGATCTCCGACAAAGAGAACACAAGAGGCAATCCGCCTCCGCGAGGCGTATGACGAAATTCTCTCCAGCGATCCCAATTTTGTGGTTGATCCGGCTTTGTTCGGCGAGGGCGGACAGAGTGGTTTCATCGATCAGCTTGTCGAGCTGGGGAGCCAGCGGATCGGCGACATGAACAGCGAGCAGCTTAACGTTGTCTGGAAAGCAATCAAGGGCATAGAAACGACCGTATCCAGCTACGACAAGGCACTTTCGAGTGGGAAGTATATATTTATCTCCCAGTGGGCAAATGATCTCAGGAGCGGCGTAAGTAGCCGCAAACGGGCGAACAAGAAAGCCGTACTCAGCCTGTACGATCCGCGCACATTTTTCAACGCATATGGAGACGCTGGTCTGGACGTGTTCCGCGCTCTGCGGAATGCGGAGGACACGCAGAACCGCAGGGTCGCAGAAATTGCGAAGCTGGCGGAGAAGTTTATGAGCCGCGATGTTTATAAACAGCGAAACGATCGGCATACGTTTACGACCGAGGCCGGACAGACGATCACGCTGACGAATGACCAGATCATGAACCTTTACAACCTCGCGAATCGCGGGAAGCACTCGATGCAGCACCTCTCTGTCGGCGGCGTTATACAGCCCTACATCAAGCGTGACGGTAAGTTGCCGGCCATCGAGCGCGGCACGAAGAGCATTCCTCTTACTGCAAACGATGTGGCTCAGATCACTGATGTCCTGACGGATGAGCAGATCAAGGTCGCAAAGGGACTGCAGAAAATCGCGTCTACCATGCTTGCCAAGTGGGGCAACGAGGCCAGCATGGCCGTGTATGGGTACAACAAGTTTACCGAGGAGCATTATTGGCCGATCAAGTCGGCGCGAGAGGCAATCGTGCAGAACGCTGAACGCGGCGAAAATATGCCGCGCGAGATCCGCAACATGGGCAGTGCGAAAGCCCTGAACGAGAACGCCAGCAACACGATGGATCTTGGCGGAGTGTTTGACGTTTTCACGAAAAACGCAAGCGACATGATTACCTACAGCACAATGCTCGAACCGATGGAGGACATCAACCGGCTTTTTAACTATCGCTACCGCGACTCTGCCGGGAACCTTACCGGCAAGAACGTCAAGAATGTGCTGACGGATGTTTACGGCGAACAGGCGCTGAAGTACTGGCGAAACCTCATGAGTGACGTGCAGAACGGCATCGCCCACGATGATGAACCGATCACGCGCATGATCGAGAAGTTCGTCGGCAGGACAAAGGCCGCAAGCGTCGGCATGAACGCCCGCGTGGTGCTCCAGCAGCCAACGGCATTCTTCCGTGCGGCGGCGATCCTCGATCCCAGCGACATGGCAAAGGGGCTTGTCAAGGCTCCTACCAAGGGCAATGGCTGGAAGAAGGCCAAACAGTATGCGGGCATTGCCGCCATCAAGGACTCGTCCGGATTCGATCAGGCCGGTCAGTACACGATCATGAAGGACATTCTCAACGGCGCGGATCAGACCTTTATGGACAAGCTCAGCGATGCATCCGGCGCGGCGGCGGCAAAGGCAGACGCTGTGACGTGGGGCAAGATCTGGAACGCGTGTGAGTATACCGTGCAGAAGGAAGGGCGCTATGAAGTCGGGAGCGAGGATTTTTACACTCGCACGGCAGAGGTGTTTTCCGACGTAATCGACCAGTCACAGGTCGTTGACGGCATCCTCCAGCGCACGCAGATCATGCGCAGCGGGAACGGCCTGACGAAACAGGCCACCGCATTTATGGGCGAACCGATGAAGTCCCTGAATATGCTCCTTAGATCTTATGACGCGTGGCGTTATGAGACAAATCCCAGCAAGAAAAGCGCGGCTCTGAAACAGTTTGCTCGGACGAGCATCGCGTTGCTGGTTACCGACGGCGTAAACGCGCTTGTCCAGTCCCTCGTCGACGCGGCGCGGAAGGATGACAAGGACAAGGATTACTGGGGCAGATACTTCGAGGTTCTGACCGGCGTAACCGGAGAGGACGACACGGTCGTCAGCGTCCTGCTGGGCAGTAACCTGTGGGACAACATCGATCCCGTAGGACGGATTCCGTTCGCCAAGGACATCAAGTCCATGCTTCAGGGCTACACGGTGTCCCGCATGGATGCAGACGCGGTTTCGGACTTTATTGCTGCGGCGCAGCTGTTTACAAAGGCCACACAGGGCGACGGGCAGAAGACCACGCTCTATGCATTCAAACAGCTTCTGGTAACCGGCAGTAAGATCTTCGGCATTTCCGTCGGCAACATCGGGCGCGACACTTGGGCGGTGGCACGAAGCATCGCGCAGGAGACCGGCAGTTACTGGGCGATGTATCAGATGGAGCAGATGATTTACCGCGTCGCTCCGGACGCGAAAAACTCATCGCGGTACTACTCAATCCTCTATCACGCATTGCAGGATGACAAGGCCGCGTACGACCGGATTTATGCCGACCTTATCAGTAAGGGCTATACTGATAAGCAGATCAAGACCGGCATGAAAAACGCCATCAAGAACGCTGGTGGAAGCGATATGCTCTCACAGCTTGAAGACGTCGGGTTCAGCCGCGAGGATGCAGAAACCGTTATCAAACAGCAGGAATTCAAGCAGTCCTACGGTTTCTCATACGATGATCTTGCCGATGAATATGCTGACGGGAATATTTCTCGCCGAGAGGTAATTCGGGCGTTGCAGAACGTCGGCGGGCTGTCTGCGGAAGATGCGGAGCTGAAGGCTACGGCGTACGACTGGAAAAACGCTGGAGTGTCTGATGCGACGAATGCCATCGTCAAGGCGTATCAGAGTTACGGTTCCGATGCAGGATTCGACAAGAAATCCTTTGCGGAGGCGTACAAGGATCTTAACGCGGTTAAAGGCGAGGATACCGACGGCGACGGGAAGATCGAGAAGAAGCAGTTTGTGCTGGAGGCGATCAACAAGATGAACATCTCCACGGCACAAAAGGACGCGCTCTATCGAATGAAGGGCTACGGAGAAAAACAGCTGGCAGACGCTCCGTGGCATTAACCCTCTGGGCGGGGAGTGGGCAACCGGACGCCGCCCCACTCCCCCGCGCAAGCTCCGCAGGCTCACGGCGCGGGGGGAAAGCAATGAATAGCCAACATAAGGAGATCCGCGCGAGATTGTCGCGGATGGCTCCGCTCCGGGCGATCAACTACGTCAAGGCATTTGACTTGCCGCCCATGGAGGAGGCGTGCATCATTGAGTGTGATGTGCGCGGCCGAAGCTGCGTAGACGTGGCGATGGCTCTGTTTGTGTCTCCCGACACAATCAAAAACTGCAGACGCAGGGCATATGGCAAAATGGCCGATGGGATCTCGTTTGGGATTTGCGGCACGGAATGAGGAGGGCGAAAGCCCTCCTTT
>ENA-USUM01001913-USUM01001913.1-human-gut-metagenome-genome-assembly--contig:-NODE-1913-length-12749-cov-31.293482_pt1 | contig 12749 bp, 10 predicted proteins | sample MGYA00250063_ERZ773402 | MGnify/ENA primary metagenome ERZ773402 (study PRJEB29103, sample SAMN06112030) | human gut metagenome | biome: human gut; feature: ankylosing spondylitis patient; material...
TAGAATAAGCTATCTGATCTGTGTGCAAGAAGTCTTGCACCATTAATAATCATCATTACACCTGCACCGATACCAAAGAGTATTATCAGGATACCAAATACAAGATTAGAAGCTCCTACTGACTTTAATTTCTTATAAAGATTCTCTTCCATAATGATCCTCCATTCTTGCGCTGTTATGCATTCTTAACACCATATTCTGCGTAATACTTGTCAATTGCTGCTTTTAGTGCATCATCAATAACTACCTTACCCTCACACTCTTTATTGTAAAGGTGTTCTACAACATCTGCCATAGATACAATTGCGCTTGTTGGGAAACCATATCTTTCCTTAATCTCCTCAAGTGCACTCACCTTTCCGCCAAGGCCTACTTCCATTCGGTTAAGTGAAACCATAAGTCCTACAATAGTAACATCTGCTGCCCCTCTTACCTTAGGAACTGTCTCTTCCATCGACTTACCGGATGTTGTTACATCTTCTATCATAATGACTCTGTCGCCATCCTTTAACTTGCTTCCGAGAAATCCGCCCTTATCAGCACCATGGTCTTTCTCTTCCTTACGGTCTGAGCAGTATCTTACTTCCTTGCCGTAAAGCTTTGCATATGCAACTGCTGTAACTACGCTGATTGGAATTCCCTTATATGCTGGTCCGAACAGTACATCAAAATCATCACCATATGTTTCATGAATAGCCTTTGCATAATACTCACCAAGTCTTGCAAGCTGTGTTCCTGTAACATACGCACCTGCGTTCATGAAGAAAGGTGACTTTCTTCCACTCTTTAAAGTAAAATCTCCAAACTTTAACACATCACTCTCTACCATGAAATCTATAAATTCCTGCTTATACTGCTCCATTATATCCTCCTTATTCAGCGCCACTATCCGGCGGTGCTGCTTCATATTCAATATTGATTTTATTTTATCATAAATGTTTTCTCGTTTCAATGCGTCTTTGGAACATTAAATCTGCATATTAAAATCTGCTCATCAAAATCCTATGTATGCTTTTCCTGATTATCTGGCAGCCGGAAATCACTAAAACCCACTAACCATTATCAAGTTAATAATTCAGCAGCTTCATGCTTACTCCCACAACACACCTTTAACCCCTATATATCTGTGCTCCTGTTACAAAAATATCATCAAAGTCCAAGCCTTTCTGCATCTCTCACAAATGTTTTAAAAAATGCAAAACATATAGAACATATGTTTGTTTTGTGTTATAATACTTATAGTTATTTCAGATATCATTATTTCAGCATATGATAACTATATTTTTCAAAATAATGATTATCTGAATAATCCGAATGACTAGAAGATATAAAATAAGAATATCACACGCAGAAACGCATAAACTATTATTGCTGCTAACAAAATGCTGTTTGACATCAATGGATATCAATGGTATATTAAATGTAGTGGTTGTGCTACGGAAACTTGCGATGCCCGTAGCCGGTGGAGTTCCATGCGTGGGCTCCACTTTTTTTATGCCTGTTTCAGAAAGGAAATACTATATGGCAAAAAACTTTCTCACCTATGAGCAGCAGCTACATATTCTTGAATATGACAAACAACTTGCTATTCCTAATCACGAATATGCCACTAAAAAACTGGAAGAACTCAGTTACTATTCTCTAATAGGTGGATACAAATCTCTTTTCAAACACGCTCCGTCAAATAAATATATTCATGGCGTTACTTTTGATGAATTGGTTTCTTTCTACTACTTTGATGAAGAGTTGCGCACTTTATTTCTGAAATACATTCTTCATGTAGAACGCCATATAAAATCCATGTTTTCCTATCACTTCTGTGAAAAATATGGTGAACAGCAGTCCATGTATCTTAATATAAATAATTATAATCACACCAGAAAGAACCATCGTGAACTGCTTCGCCTGACTCATTCATTACAAAAAGTTATTGCTACACCTAGCAAATATGCCTATATTGAGCATTCAGTCAATACATATCACAATGTACCATTATGGGTTGCAACAAATGCTTTAACATTTGGGCAGATTTCCAAAATGTATCAATATGCAACTACTGATATTAGAACCAAAATCAGCAAAAACTTTCAGAATGTTTCAGAAAAACAATTGCATCAGTTTATCAACATTATAGGCAAATGCCGTAATGTATGTGCCCATGGGGAGCGTCTGTTTTCATTCAGAATAAACGAGACAATTCCTGATACCCTGCTACACCAAAAGCTTCAAATCAATCAAAACAATAATCACTATGTATACGGCAAGCAGGATTTATTCGCAGTTGTAATTGCCCTACGCTACCTGATAAATAATGATGAATTCAGACTCTTTAAAACTGCTCTTTCAAAACTTATAAAAACTGTAATTAAGCAGTGTCCTCATCTTACAGAGAAACAATTGCTTGATAATATGGGATTTCCTGCTAACTGGGATAAAATCAGCCGATACAGGAAAATATAATTCAATATCTAACATGAGTTTATTGACATACACATCTTGTAATGTTAATGTACATATGGTTGCGCTACGGAAACTTGCGATGCCCGTAGCCGGTGGAGTTCCATGCGTGGGCTCCACTTTTTTATTTTTCACGATAGTACCTTAAACTTACTACTTGTGTCAATAATTTGCATTCAATGCTCTCCCCTATCATTCCCAATTTCATAAGGCATGAATTAGGATCAGAAAAGCAATACTTTTCAGCCTGACAACCAAATGTTGCTAAAACCGGAAACTCTGATTGTAAAAAGTCAAAGTTTGAATTCATAAGAGTTACCTCCTCATTCCACCATTTTGTCCACTTAACTTCTCATAATATAATATTATATCATGTATAATAATAATTTTTCAATCTCATCCTGAGTTTCTCAAACACTCTAAAACACTATATCTTATCGAACATTCGCTACACATATAATTAATCACATACCTTGGCAATCCGATTGATTTCGTATTTCCAATCCGACAGATTTCTAATTTTCAATCCGATAGATTTCCAATTTCCAACCCGATTATTTTTTCAACATCATTTCCTTATAGCAAATAGTTTAAAACTCCCAACATATTTCTCTTGACCTCAACCTGACTTTAGGTGTTATCATATAAAATGTAATAAAATATTAAGACAAGGAGTATCAGAAAATATGTATATTGAGAATATTAACAGTCCCGCTGATGTGAAGAAGCTTAACATCTTGCAGCTTAATGTCCTTGCAGAAGAAATGCGTCACGCCCTTCTTACAAGAGCCAGCAGACACGGTGGACATTTCGGTCCTAACTTCGGTATGGTGGAAGCTATTATTGCCATGCATTATGTATTTGATTCGCCTAAAGATAAAATCGTATTTGATGTATCACACCAGTGCTATCCTCACAAAATGCTCACTGGAAGAAAAGATGCATATCTTTATGAGGAGCATTATGATGATGTGTCAGGATACACTAATCCGGACGAAAGCGAACATGATTTCTTTACTGTAGGTCATACTTCAACTTCTATAAGTCTTGCCTGCGGTCTTGCCAAAGCAAGAGATTTAAACGGTGAAGATGGTAATGTAATCGCTGTTATAGGTGATGGTTCTTTAAGCGGCGGCGAGGCTTTGGAAGGTCTTGATTTTGCTTCTGAATTAAATAGCAACATGATTATTGTTGCTAATGATAACGACATGTCTATTGCTGAAAATCACGGTGGTCTTTATGGCAACTTAAAGCTTCTTCGTGAAACAAATGGACAGGCTGAATGTAATCTTTTCAAAGCAATGAACCTTGATTACATCTATGTTGATAAGGGTAATGATATCGCTTCTTTAATTGAAGCATTTGAAAAGGTTAAAGATACTAAAAAAGCTGTTGTTGTCCACATTAATACTCTTAAAGGCAAGGGTTATGCACCTGCTGAACAGAACAAAGAAAAATGGCACTGGCATATGCCTTTTGATATCGCAACCGGTGAATCTCTTTTCAAGGACGAAGAGCCTGATTTCTCTGACGCTTCTTTAGAATATCTGTTAAAGAAGATGGACGAGGATAAGAGTGTTGTTGCAATCACAGCCGGAACTCCTACTGTTATGGGATTTACTGCTGACATGAGAGCTAAAGCAGGAAAACAGTTTGTTGATGTTGGTATCGCAGAGGAAACTGCTGTTGCATTAGCTTCCGGTATCGCTGCTAACGGCGGAAAGCCTGTATTTGGCGTTTACAGCTCATTTATACAGAGAGCCTATGACCAGATTACACAAGATGTATGTATCAACGGAAATGCAGTAACATTTGCAGTATTTGCAGGTTCTGTGTACGGGATGAATGATGTTACACATCTCGGACTTCAGGATATCCCTATGCTTAACAGCATTCCTGGCCTTGTATATCTTGCACCTGTTACTAAGGAAGATTATATTGCTATGCTTGACTGGTCTTTAACACAGAATGAGTATCCTGTTGCTATTAAAGTTCCGGGCGGCAGAATGGTATCCACAGGCACACCTGTAACTAAAGATTTCAGCAAGCTTGGCACTTATGAAGTTACTAAGAAAGGAAGCAGAGTTGCTATTCTCGGACTTGGAACTTTCTATGAAACTGCTGTAAAAGCCGCTGATATTCTTAAGACTTCACACGGAATTGACGCAACTGTTATCAATCCTTACTATATCTCGGGTATTGACGCAGACACTCTTAATGAATTAAAGGAAGACCACGCAGTAGTTGCAACTCTTGAGGACGGCTACCTTGAAGGCGGCTTCGGAGCTAAGATTGCAGCATACTATGGTTCTTCTGATATGAAGATATTAAACTTCGGTATTAAGAAAGAATTTATCGACAGATACGATGCATCAGAAGTATTAAAGGACAACCACCTTACTCCTGAACAGATTGCAGAAGATATCGCAGCAACATTATAACTATATTGTTTCATTATAATCGAAAAGACATGGCAATCATTTTTATCAATGACTGTCATGTCTTTTTAGAATTTATCCCTGTCTTTAGTTTCCATAATGGCTGTGGCATGATTAAATACATGCATATTTGACGTGATACCTATAGATAGTCGCATTAGTCAAGTTCTTATAGGACAATTTCAGCAAAATGCCTGCTAAACCAGCCATTTTATCTCTCAATCCACCTATCAAAAGCTTCCTCGTGCCAACCTTATAGGTAATTCCGCACCGAAAACACTTTTTCTGTCTGAAAACAGCCTATAAAACCTCTATAAAAAACAATCTTATAGGACGCGCCAGCCTGAGCGCCACATTACAGTTATCTCACCAACAGTCTCAAGCGCCACGCCTCAGCACGCCTCAGCATTCCTTTGCAGCCTCCACAAACTCCACAGCCCAGTGTTTCCACGACCACATATCTTCTGCATACTGAACGCCTCTTGCCGCCTTATCCTTCATAGAACCCACATCAGCCACAAGGCTTTTAATCTTCTCTCCAACATTTTCCAGTTCATCAAGTGAATAATATTCAACTCCTGAATCCATAGGAATCTCACGCCGCATATAAATACTTCCGTCTGTAATACTAACGCAGCCATTCATTAACGCAAGTGGCGTCCTGTCATGTATTCCTGCCTTAAACCACGGAAGCTGGTTAATCGACAGACGGGCATTATTATATATATTTGGAAGCTCTCCATACATTACCTCTCCACAGTCCTTAACAAACTCTTTAATAAATGGCAAATCCTCTTTCATAAGAACCTCTGCCTTCATAAGAAAAGTATCCCAGTTATGTCCATACAGCTTCACAGGCACATGATTTCTTATAAGTTGAACCACAATCTCCTGTCTTATGGCCGCCTGAATATAAACATCCGCCATGAAATTCTCCTGCAGCTTCTCCGCTGTCTGAACTCCACTAATACCTGGATACATCTGCCTTATGGCTTCCTCCTGCGTAAGCTCTGGATTATCAAACAGTCTTTGTGTAAATGTATTAAAAAAATCAACGTTTTCACTATCCTGCTTCTTTGCCTTAAAATACACCATATCAGGGTCAGTATAGGACGCTGTGAATATCAGGTCATTATCACGCATATCATATGGCTTCAGACCGCCCTCTGCCTGCTTTGCAGCAAGCGGAAGAACAATACAGCTGTTAATATGAGGATAGGTTTCATCAACAAACTTCTTATGCATCTCATCAAGACATATTACATTCATGTTTTTTAAAGGCACTTTGAGACTGTCATGATGATAGAACGGATGGTCAAGAATATAATGCCATACCGCTTTTCCAAGCCTGTCAAAGCAGTATCTTCCCGAATCATCACATACTGCGTCCAGCTTTGTATTAATATCAAACACATAATCAAAAGGCTGGGAGTCATACTCATCAGCCAGCACACACAGCTTATCCTTCTGTGTGGCTTTATCTAGTCTGATATGCATGACTTCCCAGCCCATAGCTTTTAATTCTTCACTTATACAGTCAATAAAGTAAGTTGTTGAGTCATAGCATATAGAACCATTACTTAAGAAAAGTATTCTATCTGACACAACCAATCAGCTCCTTAATATCTGCTACATTATTCTTTTCCATATATTCCCTGATTCCATCAATAACCTTAATAGTTGTATATGGATCATTAAAATTCGCTGTTCCAACAGCAACTGCACTCGCACCAACCATAATCATTTCAAGTGCATCCTCTGCTGTTCTGATTCCTCCCATTCCGATTATAGGAAGGTTAATTGCATTGGCAACCTGATAAACCATTCTTACTGCGATTGGATGAATAGCAGGTCCTGACACACCCGCAGTCTTGTTAGCTACTGCAAATGTTCTTCTGTTCACATCAATCTTCATACCTGTAAGAGTATTGATAAGTGAAACCGCATCAGCACCACCTGCCTCTACAGCCTTTGCCATCTCTGTGATATCAGTAACATTAGGACTTAACTTCATAATAACCGGCTGCTTTGCTACCTTCTTAACCGCCTTTGTAATAGCCTCTGCAGAAGATGGAACCTGTCCGAAAGCAATTCCTCCCTCTTTTACATTAGGACATGAAATATTGATTTCAAGAAGGTCAACCGGCTGCTCACCAAGCTTTTCCACAGCGTCTACATAATCTGCCTCAGATTTTCCACATACATTAACAATAATCTTAGTATCATACTGCTTAAGGAATGGAATATCTCTTTTTACAAATGTATCAAGTCCCGGATTCTGTAATCCGATGGCATTCATCATTCCACCGTAAGTCTCAGCAATTCTTGGTGTAGGATTGCCCGGCCATGGAATATTGGCAACACCCTTTGTTGTAACAGCTCCAAGTCTGTTAAGGTCAACATACTCTCCATACTCCATGCCTGAACCAAATGTTCCGGAAGCAACTGTCACAGGATTCTTTAATTCAACTCCTGCAATATTCACTGACATATTGATATCGCTCATTACAGTTCTACCTCCTTAACATTAAATACCGGACCTTCCTTGCACACTCTCTTATTCTTAACCTGAGAATGGTCGTCAATCTCAGTTGATTTACATACACATGCAAGACATGCACCAATTCCGCATGCCATCTTCTCTTCTAATGAAACATAACACGGAATATCATTCTCAAGTGCATATGCCTTAATTGCACGAAGCATAGGAGTTGGTCCACATGCAAATATAACATCTGCCTCAACCTTTTCCTGTTTTACAGCATCTAATACATTACCCTTTGCTCCAACGCTTCCATCTTCAGTTGCAATATACACATCTGTATCAGCAACTGCTTCAAAATCTTCCTTAAGGAAAGTCTGGCTGTTTCTGTAACCGACTACAACATTCTTGTGGCAGTCTAATCTTCTTGCAAGCTCAAGCATAGGAGGAACACCTATTCCGCCACCGAAAAGAATAGCCTTATCAAAGCTTCTGCCTTCTGCCTTAATCTCTGCAGCAATTTTTCCCAGATCATAACCATTGCCAAGGGGTCCCTGAATATCAAGATATTCTCCTGCCTTCATCTTAGAAAACTCTTCTGTTCCCTTGCCGGCAACTCTGAATACAATTCTTAAATTATTATTCTCAACCTTACATATACTGATAGGTCTTGGTAACATTCTTGAACCATCATTAGAATATACTGATATAAACTGTCCTGCCTTAGCGGCCTTAGCAATATCCTTTGTTTCAAACCATATTTCATAGACTCCGTCAGCAAGACAATCTGCCTTAAGAATCTTCGCATTTTCTCTGTACGCCATAATAATCTCCATTATTAACCTGTGTGTAAATATGTATAATTACTTGCCAAGTGCTCCGTTGATATCAGCAATCATATCAAGAGCAGCCTGTCTTGAAGCTTCTCCGAAGTTCTTCTCACCAAACTTCGCATACTGCTCCTTAGTATATGCTGCAATAATTCCTCTTGAGCTGTTTACAATAGCTCCAAGTCCGTCAGGATTAAAGAAATCAACAAGATCCTTGCCCTGTCCGCCCTGTGCACCATATCCTGGTACAAGGATATACGCCTTAGGCATAACCTTTCTTAATACTCTTCCCATCTCTGGGTAAGTAGCTCCAACAACCGCACCGACATTACTGTAATCTCCGTCCATGCTTGAAGCTCCCCACTCATTAACCTTCTCACCAACTAACTCGTATAATGGTCTTCCGTTAATAAGCTGATCCTGGAATTCTCCACTTGAAGGATTAGATGTCTTAACAAGTATAAATATACCTCTGTCCTGCTCATTACAAACCTTAATAAATGGATTGATACCATCAGAGCCAAGATATGGATTAACAGTTGCAAAATCTTCGTCAAAAGGAGTAATTGCCTTAGAGCCAACATTTACCTTTCCAAGATGTGCTACCGCATAAGCCTCAGAAGTTGAACCAATATCGCCTCTCTTAACATCACCGATAACAATCATGCCTTTCTCGTGACAGTAATCAACTGTTTTCTTGAATGCCTTAAGTCCTTCAATTCCAAACTGCTCATACATTGCAATCTGTGGTTTAACAGCTGGAACAATGTCATATATATTATCTATAATGCCTTTGTTATACTGCCATATAGCCTCTGCTGCTCCCTCAAGCGTCTCACCATACTGCTCAAATGCAACATCTGCAAGATGCTTTGGAAGATACTTCATCATCGGATCAAGTCCTACAACTATTGGTGCATTAGTCTCTACAATCTTATCAACAAGCTTCTTAATCATTAATCTACTTTAGCCTCCTTAATTCATACGCAAAATCACTTTATTCTACAACTTTGGAACTTCTCTTTCAATAAGAATTTCTGTTCCATTATGGTCTGAATACACAACTCTTCCATTAACAAGCGTATATAAAACCTTTCCATACACATGCTTTCCTTCAAATGGAGTATTCTTTCCCTTTGAAGCAAATCTGTTGCTGTCAATATCATACTCTTCTGTAGGATTAACAACTGTTATATCAGCAACTTTTCCCGGTGCAAGAACTCCTCTGTCAATTCCAAGTATCTTAGCCGGATTATAACTCATTTTCTCAACCATCTGTAACGGAGTAAGCACTCCTGTTCTTACAAGCTCAGTAATAGTAACCGGAACTGCTGTTTCAAGACCTACTACACCAAACGGTGCTTCGTCAAAAGGTCTTTCCTTCTCAGTAGGATGATGTGGAGCATGGTCTGTTGCAATAACATCAATAACCCCTGATGCAAGCGCTTCTTTAAGAGCCTTTACATCATCTGCCTTTCTTAAAGGAGGGTTAATCTTAAAGTTTGCATCATCCCCGTTCACCGCATCCTCTGTCAGTGTGAAATGATGTGGGGCAACCTCTGCTGTCACTGGAATCCCCTGTTCCTTGGCAATCTTTATAATAAATGCTGATTCCTTATTAGACACATGACTTATATGCAGCTTTGCACCTGTATTCTTTGCAAGAAGAATATCTCTTGCAACAATAACATCCTCAACGGCATCCATTATTCCGAAAAGACCAAGTTCCTTGGCTCTCTCTCCGGCATTCATAACACCTCTTGCAGCCAAGTTAGTATCTTCACAATGTGCAAATACCGGAATGTCAACCTCTGCCGCCTGCCTCATAGCCTGCCTTGCAGTTCTTGCATTCATAATAGTTCCGCCATTGTCACTGACTGCAACAGCACCTGCATCCTTAAGAGCCTCAAAATCAGTAAGATATTCTCCCTCCTGACCCGCAGTCATGGCTGCTATTGTATACAGATTAATGTCAGTAACCTCTTCTGCCTTATCTGTTACATATTGCAGCATATCAACATTATCAATTACAGGTTTCGTATTAGGCATCATGCAGACTGTTGTATATCCGCCTCTTGCTGCTGCTCTTGAGCCTGTTCTGATTGTTTCCTTATGCTCAAGTCCCGGTTCCCTGAAATGTGCATTAAGGTCAACCAGTCCGGGCATAACCATACAGCCTGATGCATCAATCACTTCATCAGCCTGTGACTCATCAATATTCTCTTCCATTGCTGCAATAAATCCGTCATTAATAAGCACATCAATAACTTTGTCTGTTTTACTTGCAGGGTCAAGTACTCTGCCTTCTTTAATCAGTATGTTCATTCGCCCAATCTCCCCTCTAAGTTTTTCTCTTCAAAAATATTGGCTGGTACAGGCTTTCCAAAATAATATCCCTGTATATAATCCACACCAAGACTTTTAAGCAGTTCAAACTGCTCCTTATGTTCAACACCTTCGACAACAATCTTAGTACCGATAGTCTTGGAAAGGTCGACTATAAGCTTAATAAATGCCTGTGCATAATCATCTTCAACAATATCATCAATAAATGTCTTATCAACCTTAATGATATCAAGAGGAAGTTGCTTTATATAGTTAAGTGAAGAATAACCTGTACCAAAATCATCAAGTGCAATCCTAGGTCCTAACTTCTTAAGTCCTGTAATAATATCCATAACTCTCTGCATATCATTAATTGCAAATGATTCTGTAATCTCAAGTACTATATTCTTAGGATTAACACCTGTTTTATCAAGAATTCTTTTAATATTCTCAACCACATCCTTCTGTAAAAGCTGCACTACTGACAGATTCACATTAATATAGAAATCTGGATGTCCATTATCATTCCATAGCTTACATCTTCTGCATGCTTCCTCAAGGACATAGTCACCAATTGAAGTAATAAGTCCAAGATATTCTGCCAGCGGTATGAACTCACCCGGCCCCATAAATCCCAGTGCTTTGCTGTCCCATCTTACAAGCGCCTCACAGGAAGTACACATCTGTGTATTAACATCAACAACGGGCTGATAGAATACTACGAATTCATCAATTCCTGTAGAAACTGCCTGTCTCATGTTATTCTCGATATCAAGCCTCTTGGCTGTTGAATTCTCAACCTCACTGCTGTAATAAGTATAGCCGTTCTTTCCTGACCTCTTTGCCTCATACATCGCAACATCTGCCATTCTTGTTATTTCATGAACATCAACACTGTTATCCGGGAACACAGCAACTCCCATACTCATTGTACAGAAATATTCAGTTTCCATAAGATACCACGGCTTATTAAACAAAGCAGTTATATTGCCAATAATATTATTTATGTCTCCAAATATTTCAGGTTCAACTATTATTACAAATTCATCTCCACCCATTCTGTAACAATGTCCACGCAAACCTGGAATTCCCGTAAGTCCTGCCGCAATCTGCTGAAGAAGTATATCCCCATACTGATGGCCAAGTCCATCATTAATATGCTTGAAATCATCAAGATCAATAAACAGTACCGCTCCTTTAAGTCCTGCCTTTTCCGTTCTTCTTATAACTTTTCTTAAATCGACTTCACATTTCATACGGTTATACAGACCTGTAAGAAAATCATTATGTGCCTGATATTCAATCTTCTGCTGATTCTTTTTCTTCTGGGTAATATCTACGGCGGTCACAACAATAACCTCACTTCCGTCAATCCACTCCAATTCAGAAAACCTCACCTCAAACCACAATCCTGACTCTGTATTATAGCGTTCCATGGATGCTCCGATGCTTCTATGTACATCTTCGCATGTAAACACATCCTCCAGACATTCCCTTATTGTATCCCGAACCTCCTGTACATTAGCTGCCATCTCATTCTCAAACAATATATTGCCAGAATACCTGCTGCACACAATAATTCCAGAGCCTATATTATCAAGAATCTTCTGTAAAACATCATAAGATGATATAAGTGAATTATTAATTACCTTGCTCTGTGCTATACCATGAAGTACCAGTGCCATGTCGCTTATGTATTCCTTAATCTTATTATCTGATACTGCCTGTACATCATTACTAAGAACTATAAGATACATTGCTTTTACATTATTAATTAAAATCGGTACTGTTATACTCAGTTTTACTCCAAGTCTGTCCAGAAGCCCTTTCTGTGCTGTATCCGCATTTCCTTCGTATGTAATCTTAATTGCATCTGAACATAATACAAACTCTGACCGTTTAACCGTGCCTGATTCATCTTTAAAACAATTTCCAGTTTCAGATATCACATGCATAGTGTCACTTTCCCTGTCTATCTGCATTACAACAGCATCACATATATCCATGCTGTCAGTTATGCATTCAAGAACACTATCTGCTGCCTGAGTAAATGTAACATTATTTTCAAGCATACGTATAATCTCTGAAAGCCCTATATTTCTGTTATTATCACTACTCAAAATATTCCTCCAGCAATACACAAATCTAATAATATTATAGCCTATTATAATCTTTTTGGAAACTGATTTTTGCATGATTTTACAATCATTTCAATAT
>ENA-USUM01001916-USUM01001916.1-human-gut-metagenome-genome-assembly--contig:-NODE-1916-length-12747-cov-5.942936_pt1 | contig 12747 bp, 10 predicted proteins | sample MGYA00250063_ERZ773402 | MGnify/ENA primary metagenome ERZ773402 (study PRJEB29103, sample SAMN06112030) | human gut metagenome | biome: human gut; feature: ankylosing spondylitis patient; material...
CTGCAGGAGAATCTGGCCATCATAAAAGATGCTTCCCCGGGTACGCTGACCTGGATCGAGGCACAGCACAATGTTGCCAGCCGCGCGGCGTATTACAGCCTATGGTTCTCCAACACGGTCAGCTTTCAGCTGCGCACATCGCGGGGCACCACATACAGCCACTTTTTCCGGGTGTCCATCGGCGCGGACGAGCTGACCGATGAGCGCATGGCCGCAGCTGCCTGTCGGCAGGGCCGGTTCATCTGGCTGACCGAGGAGAACGGCGACGCCTCCCGTCTGTTTCTGGTGCGCGAGATCCGCGAGATGGAGAACATAACGCTGGACAACCTCGGCTATATGCTCATCGAGGTAGATTTTCCCTCGTTGGTCGAGCAGTACAGCCAGGCCATGGGCAGCCTGGGCGTAGAGCCGCGCTGTGCGGTCTATAATAAAGGGATCTGCCTGTACGCCAGTGACGAGGGCATCCGTGCGCTGGGCATGGGTGAGGACGGCTACACCTATATGAAATCCGATGGCAAGCCGGTTCTCTGCGTGCGGTACACCGCCACCAACGGGCTGAAATATGTGACCCTAGTGGATTACAGCGGCATCCGCACCACAACGCTGGCTGCGGTCAGCGTCACCATCCTCTGCATCCTGGGGGCGGCGCTGCTGGTCGTGGCCGTCAGCACCGGGCTGATCAACAGCATTCTGGTTCATTTCCAGGTGTTGATGCAGAAATTCGACGCCTTTGCCGTCAGCGGCGAGCCGATCTCCGCCCAGGAGAGTACCTGCTACAAAGACCGTTTTGATGAGATCGGCGATTTGCACCGCGGCTTTGACTGGATGACCCGCGAATGGACCCGCGTCAACCACGAAAAAGAAGAACAGCAGCACCTTTTGCAGGAAAAGCAGATGCAGCAGCTGCGCGCTCAGGTGCGCCCGCACTTCCTATACAATACGCTGGAATCCATCTACTGTCTGGCGCAGAACTCCGGCGACAAGCGCATTGCCGTTATGACCTCGTCGCTGGGAAAACTGCTGCGCGCCTCGCTCAACGACAAGCGCGATGTCGTCACCGTGCGGGAGGATCTGCAGACCGTGCGCGACTACCTGAGCATTCAGGAGATACGCTACGGCGAGCGTTTGCAGGTGGAGTACGCCGTGGACGATGCCGTCATGCCCTGCCACATCCCGGCCATGACCGTGCAGCCGCTGGTGGAAAACGCCATCCACCACGCCGTCGAGCATATGCTGGACACCTGCATTATCCGCATCAGCGGCAATGTAGTTCCGGACGGCATAGACATTATCGTGCAGGACAACGGTCCCGGCATCGACGAGGATATTCTGACTAAGCTGGAAAGCGGCGAGGTCCAGCCCGAGGGGCTTGGTATCGGGCTGCGCAACATCCACAAGCGTGTACAGCACACCTTTGGCAAAGAGTACGGCCTGCGCATCCGCTGCGAGGACGGCTGCACGCAGATCATCATCCATCTGCCGGATACAAGGCCGGAGAAACCTGAAACACCCCGGGCGGATTCCTCAACGCCCCGCAGTACAGGAGAGAAGAAGGGAGAACACCGTGTACAAACTGTTATTGGTCGATGATGAACCCATCATACGCGAGGGATTGGAACGGATGATCGACTGGGAAAAGCTGAGCTTAAAAATGACAGCCTCCTGCCCGAACGCCATTGCCGCGCTGGACAGCATGACCGATGATATGCCCGATATCCTGCTGACAGACATCCGCCTGCCGGGCATGACCGGTCTGGAACTGGTGCAGCGTGCCGTGGCCCTGCACCCGATGCTGCAATGTATCGTGCTGTCGGGGTATGATACCTTCCAGTACGCGCAAGAGGCGCTCAAATACGGTGTCATCGAGTATCTGCTTAAGCCCTGCGATCAGGAGGAATTGGAGAACGCCTTGCGCCGTGCTTGCACGAACATTGACAAAAACCGCAAAAAGGTTTTGTATCTCTATGATGAGCGTCGCCAGCGCATCAAATCGCTGGTGGACAGCTTCAACGCCCTGCGGGAGAGCGACCTGAATGCCGACCAGATCAAGCGTCAGGTTGGCGAGCTGGTCAAAACAGTGGAAGACCCCAGCCTTTTGCAGGAAACGCTGATCGCCGTTGTAACCGGCAGCATGGGCAGCGGCCAGACTGAGTGGGGTATGAATGTCATCACCGACGCACTGCGCGACCGTGAATCGCTGGAAGACCTCATCGTGCGCAGCCTGCTGCGCCTACGCAAGGAAGGCGGTGCTACCCGCAGCAATGATTTTGTGCAGCAGATGCTTGCCTATATGAACGCCCACTATGCCGACGAGGCGCTGTCCCTGCAATATATTGCCGACAATGTAGTATATATGAACGCCGACTACATCGGCCGCGAGTTCACCCGCTCTGTGGGGCAGAAATTCAGCAGCCAGCTTTTGAGCATCCGCATGGAACACGCCAAGCTGCTGATACGCAGTGATCCCTCGCTGCACAGCTACGAAATTGCCGAGAAAGTCGGCCTGGGCGATAACCCGCACTATTTCAGCCAGCTGTTCCGCAAATACACCGGCATGACTCCCAAGGACTACCGCAAGCAGCTGGACGAGCAGACCGGGCAGGGGTAAACCCGCACCGCCCACCCAAAAGCCGCCGATTTCCGGCGGTTTTTCTGTTTTTCTGGGTACATCCCGGAAAAACATACCAAAAAATCGAAAAAGTGAATTCAGTTTAGCAAAAATTTTAAATATAAAGATGAAAAAAAAAAGAAACACATGGAGGTGCTTCACATGAAAAAGAAACAAGTACTCGCAACCCTATGCGCCGGTATGATGGTCGCCAGCGTTGCCACCGGCTGCGGCTCTGCTGCCGAGTCCGCCGCGGATTCCACCGCAGCTTCCACTGACAGCACGAATGCCAGCACCGAGGCTTCTTCCGCCAGCACGACGGCGGACGGCAAGACCCAGCTGAGCATCCTGTGGTGGGGTTCTCAGACCCGCCATGAGCTGACCACCCAGATGCTGGAGAAATTCCAGGAAGAGAACCCCGACATTGAAGTCGTGACGGACTACACCGACTGGAACGGCTACTGGACCAAGCTGCCCGCTCAGGTCGCCGGCGGCCAGACCCCCGACGTTATCCAGATGGACTACGGCCAGCTGGAACAGTACGTTGAAAACGGCGTTATAGCACCGCTGGATGATTACGTTGCCGACGGCAGCCTTGACCTGAGCAACGTTGCCCAGAGCGTCATTGACTCCGGCTCGATCGACGGCAAGCTGTACGCCGTCTCCACCGGCACGAACACCCCCGCCATGCTGTACCGCAAGGACATCCTGGATGACTTGGGCATCGAGATGCCGATGAACCCGACGATGAGCGAGTATACCGACATTGCCAAGAAAGTCTATGAGGCCACCGGCTTGCGCGATAATTTCGTGACCAACTGCAATGCGGATAACCTGCGTCTCCGCCTGCGCAACTACGGCATGAACCTTTACAATGACGACGCTTCTGCTCTGGGCTTCGACGATCCGAAGTACATCGTAGATATGTGGCAGCTGGCACTGGATGCTCAGAACGAGGGCTGGGGTCTGATGATCGGTGAAGCGACCGACGTCACTGGCTTTGACTCGATGGTCGTGGACACCTGGAGCCGCTTCCAGTACTCCAATGAGCTGCAGGCTTACCGCGATGCTACCGGCAAGGACATCAGCATGGCCATGATTCCCAACGCCGATGACGCCACCGCTTCCTCCAGCTTTCTGAAGCCCTCCATGTTCTGGTGCGTTGCTGCAGACAGCGATGTCAAGGACACCGCGGTTCGCTTCATCAACTACTTCACCAATGACACCAGCTGCTACGATATCGTTGGTGTCGAGCGCGCCGTTCCCATCTCCTCTGAGATTCGCGAGTATCTCGCCCCCACTCTGGACGAGGTCGGCAAGCAGGTCATTGAGTTTGTTGACTACGTCAGCCAGCCCAACATGGCTTCCCCGCTGATGAACCCCGACCCGGCAAAGCACTCCGAGATCTATAACCTGCTGGGCCAGTACTCCGATCAGGTCCGCTACGGCGAGATCACCGACCTGCCCGCCGCCGCCCAGCAGTTCATGGATGAGGCAAACGCCATTCTGGCCAGCGCTGAGGCTGAGTAAGATTTGATTTTCTTCCTTATCTCCTTCTTCTTTTAAAAGTTTTCTTCTCCTTGCTCGCGTCGGAGGTCTTCCCCTTCGGCGCGATTCTTTGAATCACCCCACATTCCATGAAAGGAGCCATTGCCATGAAAAAGAAAGACGGCTTTTCCCACAAGCTCAGCAGCTGGCTTGATCGGGACAATGTTGCAGGCTATGTCTTTATTCTCCCCTTTATCATCGGTCTGATCGTGTTCACCGCCATTCCCTTTTTCACCTCGCTGTACCTGTCCTTCACCAACTACAACATCCTGTCCGCCCCCAAGTGGGTGGGCCTTGACAACTTCAAGAAGATGTTCTTTGAGGATGATCTGTTCTGGACATCCTTCAAAGTCACTTTCAAGTTTGCACTGATCCAGGTGCCCATCAAACTGACGGTCGCACTGCTCGTCGCGCTGGTGCTGTCCCGCTCTACCCGACTGACCAGCTTCTACCGCGCCGCGTTCTACATTCCCTCCCTGATGGGCGGCAGCGTTGCCATCGCCCTGCTGTGGAAACAGCTGTTCTCCCCCAGGGGCGTTCTCAATCAGGTGCTGGGCTTCTTCGGTCTGCCGGACCGCACCGCCTGGCTGGGCAACCCCAAGACCGCGCTGGGCACCCTGATTGCTCTGGGCGTGTGGCAGTTCGGCTCCTCGATGCTGATTTTTCTGGCCGCCATCAAGAACATTCCCCAGAGTTACCACGAGGCCGCCATCGTGGACGGTGCCGGCCCTGTGCGCCGCTTCTTCTCCATCACGCTGCCGATGCTGACCCCCATCATCTTCTTCAACCTCATCAATCAGGTCATCGGCGCGTTTCAGGCGTTCAACTCCAGCTACCTCATCACCGGCGGCAAGCCGCTGAACACGACCCTGTACTACGGTGTCCACCTGTACAACAAGGCCTTCAACCAATTTGAGATGGGCTACGGCAGCGCCATGGCATGGTTCATGCTGTTGATCATCGCCTTCTTCACGGCTTTGATCTTCCGCTCCTCCAGCGCGTGGGTCTACTATGAATCGGAAGGACGGTAATTGACTATGTTGATGAAATACATTTCCCCCAGCATGTCTCGCCAGCGTGCGGTCAGTACCACCATCTACCATGTGCTGATGCTTCTTGTCAGCTTCCTGATGCTCTACCCGGTGCTGTGGCTGATCGCCTCGTCCTTCAAGCCCAACGGTGATATCTTTACCACCGCCACCACCCTTATCCCTGACCAGTCCACGCTGGAACACTACATCAATGGCTGGCAGGGTTTTGGCGGCTACACCTTCACGGTGTTCTTCAAGAACTCGCTGTTCATCGCCATTCTTTCCGCCATCGGCATGACGATTTCCTCGGCGCTCGTCGCCTTTGGTCTGGCGCGCATCCGCTTCAAGGGCCGCAACGTCTGGTTCGTGCTGATGATCATTACGATGATGCTGCCCGGCCAGGTCATGATGATCCCCCGCTTTGTCCTGTTCAACAAAATGGGCTGGGTCGGCAGCTATCTGCCGATGATCGTACCGTCTTTCTTTGCCAGCGGCTTCAACATCTTCCTCATCATGCAGTTCATCCGCGGCATCCCCCGCGATATGGACGAGGCCGCCAAGATCGACGGCTGCAGCTGGTACGGCGTTTTCTTCCGCATCATCGTCCCGATGATTGTGCCCTCCCTCGTCACTGTCGGCGTGCTGACCTTCATGGGCAGCTGGGAAGATTTCATGGGTGCGTTGCTCTACCTGAACAAGCCCGCCACTTACACCGTTGCCTACGCTTTGAAGATGTTCAACGACAGCTCGATGTCTGACTACGGCGCAACATTTGCCATGTCCACTGCCTCCCTTGTCCCGGTGCTGACCCTCTTCTTCTTCTTCCAGAAGAACCTTGTCGAGGGTATCTCCATCCAGGGTCTGAAAGGCTGAGTTTTCCACATTTCAACAAGGAGAATTTGCGTATGTTCTGTATCGACAGACTTCCCGCCATCCCACTGGTGGCGTCTGACCCCTATCTTTCCATCTGGATGCCTGCTGACACGATGACCCAGACCGACACCTGCCATTGGAGCGGCCCGGCCAAGCCCATCCGCGGTGTGCTGACCGTGGACGGTGCTGCCTGCCGTTTCCTGGGCGAGGGTGCAGAGCCGGAGGCCGCGCTGACCGAACTGAAAGTCACGGCCACCCGCACCCGCTTTGTCAGCGAGTTTGGCGGCGTGCAGCTCGAAACCACCTTTGCCACTCCCGCCCTGCCCGACGATTTGGATCTGCTGAGTATGCCCCTGACACTGGTCACATTCAGCGCCAAGGCCACCGACGGCAAGGCACACGACGTGCAGGTCAAGCTGCACCTGTCCGACAAGCTTTGCTATGACGGTGAGCTGCGCCCGAATATGATCGATGGCGCGTATACGCTGGGCACAAAGCAGACCGTCTACATCGGTCAGGAGACCCAGAAGCCGCTGAGCCACTCCGCTGACCACATCACGATCGACTGGGGCTACCTGTACCTGAGCGCCGATGGCGTTGTCAAGGCCGTCGGCGACGGCGTGCAGACCACCTGCAGCCTGACCGTGGGCGGTGCGCCCGCGCAGGCCGTCATCGCCTATGACGATATTGCCTCCATCAACTACTTCGGCGATCTGTGCAAGGCATGGTATCGCCGTGATGGCCGCCAGATCACCGACGCCATCCTTTACGCCCAAAAGCACTTTGACGAGATCCTGCTGCGCTGCGCTGCCATGGATGAGACCGTCAGCAACGATGCCCAGAAAGCCGGCGGTCAGGACTACGAGGATATCGTCAACGCCGCCTGGCGGCACACCTTTGCCGCGCACAAGCTTATCGCCACGCCCAAGGGCGAGATGGCATTCCTCTCCAAGGAGAACGATTCCAACGGCTGCATCGGCACGGTGGATGTGAGCTACCCCTCCATCCCGCTGTTCCTGCACTACTGCCCCGAGCTCGTCAATGCCCTCTGCCGCCCGGTGCTGGAATTTGCCTCAATGCCGGTTTGGGACTGCGATTTTGCCCCGCATGATGTCGGCCGTTACCCGCTGGCCACCGGTCAGGTTTACGCTGCCCGCAAACCCATTGGCCGCACGGCCAGCCACCCGCCGTACTACCTGTACCCTGCCGGTACGGATGTGTGGGATCCGCGCTACCAGATGCCGGTGGAAGAGTGCGGTAATATGCTGATCATGCTGGAGGCCGCCCGCGCCTTTGGCGCGGACAAGGCACTGGCCGATCAGTACCGCCCGCTGCTGGACAACTGGGTCAAGTATCTGGTACAATATGGTGAGGACCCTGCCGAGCAGCTGTGCACCGACGACTTTGCCGGGCACCTGGCACACAACGTCAACCTGGCCGCCAAGGCCATTGTGGGCGTGGCCTGCTATGCCCGCCTGACCGGCGACGAGAGCTGCACCGCCCAGGCCAAGACGATGGCCGCACACTTGCTGGAAAAAATCGGCGATAAGGGCAACACCCCGCTGACACTGGACGGTCAGGGCTGGAGCATGAAGTACAATCTGCTGTGGGACAAGGTGCTGCACCTCGGCCTGTTGCCCGACAGCTTCTACGCTGCCGAGACCGCCAGCTATCTGCCGCGCATCAACACCTACGGCCTGCCGCTGGATTCCCGCGCGGACTACACCAAGTCCGACTGGATCTGCTGGACCGCCCGCATGGCGGACGACCCGGCTGTGCGTGCCGCGCTGATTGCGCCGGTTGCCAAAGAGCTACACGAGACAACATCCCGCGTACCGTTCTCTGACTGGTACGACACGAAAACGACTCGGTTCGTGGCCTTTATCGCCCGCAGCGTGCAGGGTGGACTGTTTGCACTGATGCTGTAATTTTCCCCTAGCCGCGCAGGGCAGACGTCCCGCGCGGCTGTTCGTGATTTGCAAGCGGCTTTACTCCGTAGCGGCGCACCCATGTGTACGCCCGCAGCCCGTTTGCCACGCAAGGCGGGCGCACACGCAGGTGCGCCCCTACATATACCGAACAGGAGGTTCCCCATGAGAATTTACGCGTTTGCTGATGAAGCATCCCCCGCCATCGACGGCCAGATTGCGGCGATGCGCCGCAATGGGCTGAACGGTCTGGAAATCCGCGGGGTAGACGGCGAGAACGTCTCTACCATTTCCCTGAAAAAGGCCAAAGAGGTGCGCCGCAAGCTGGACGACGCGGGGCTGTGTATCTGGTCCATCGGCTCGCCCATCGGCAAGATCGATATTGAGACCGGCGATTTTGCCGCCCACCTTGAGCAGCTGCGCCACACGCTGGAAGTTGCCCAGGTGCTGGGCGCAAAGCGGCTGCGGATGTTCTCCTTCTACATCCCCGTAGGCAAGGATCCCGCCGACTACCGCAATAGGGTCATCGATCAGGTGGGCGAAATGCTCCGCGTGGGCGAGGGCAGCGGCGTGCTGTTCTGCCACGAAAATGAGAAAGGCATCTACGGTGATATCGCCTCCCGTTGCCTTGACCTGCACAAAGCGTTCCCCCAGATGCGCGGCGTGTTCGACCCCGCCAACTATGTGCAGTGCGGCCAGGAGACGTGGAGCGCCTGGGAAGAGCTGAACCCCTACATTGACTACCTGCATATCAAAGACGCATTGGCCGACGGCAGCGTTGTGCCCGCTGGCAAGGGTCTGGGCAACGTCAAGCGTATTCTGGACGCCTACCGCGCCCAGGGCGGTGAGGACGTGACCGTGGAACCGCACCTGCAAGTGTTTGAGGGACTGAAAGACCTGGAACAGGACGGCAATACCAGCCATGTGGGCGGCTACCGCTATCCCAGCAGCGATGCCGCCTTTGACGCCGCCTGCAACGCCCTGAAGGAGTTTTTGTAACATGGAGCTGCACCTACCGCCGAAACCTCAGCCCGTCGTCGGCCCCGGGGAATTTCAATTTGCCGCCGTGGGGCTGGAACACGGCCACATCTACGGCATGACAAACGGTCTGCTGGAAGCCGGTGCGACACTGACCGCCGTCTGGGATGAAGACCCGGAAAAAGTTGCCGCCTACCGCCGCACTTTTCCTCAGGCGCGGGCAGCGGCCAGCTTGGACGAGCTGCTGGCCGACCCGGATATTCAGCTTATCGCCAGTGCCGCCATCCCCAGCGAGCGCTGCCCCCTTGGCCTGCGGGTGATGGCCGCCGGGAAAGACTATTTTGTTGACAAAGCGCCAATGACGAGCCTGCCCCAGCTGGAAGCAGCCCGCCGCGCTGTGGCCGAGACCGGCCGCAAGTACATGGTCTACTACTCTGAACGGCTGCACAGCGAGGCCGCCACGCTGGCAGATTATCTTATCAAACAGAACACGATTGGCCGTGTGCTGCACGTTGAGGGCTTCGGCCCACACCGCCTGGGCGGCCCGCGCCCGGCCTGGTTTTACGAGAAAGCGCGGTACGGCGGCATTTTGTGCGATATCGGCAGCCACCAGCTGGAACAGTTTCTCTACTTTGCCGGGGTCGAGAATGCCGACATCACCTTTGCCCGCAAGGCCAACTACGCCCACCCCGCCACGCCGGAGTTTGAGGATTTCGGCGAATGTACCGCCACCGCCGCCAACGGCGTGAGCGGGTATTTTCGGGTAGACTGGTTCACGCCGGACGGCCTGCGCAACTGGGGCGATGGCCGGACGTTCATCACCGGCACAGACGGTTACATCGAGCTGCGCAAGTTCATCGACCTGGCCGCCGGCGAAAAGCGGGAGAACATGGTCTACTGGGCTAACCGGCAGGGTGAGTTCAGCACGAATGCCACCGGCAAGGTGGGCTGCCCTTTCTTTGGGCGGCTGATCCGCGACTGCATCGACCGCACCGAGACCGCCATGACCCAGGCGCACGCCTTTAGAGCTGCCGAGCTATGCTTGAAAGCCCAGCAGATGGCCGACCAATAAAAAACACAAATCCCCCTGCACGACAACGTGCAGGGGAATTTTGTGTTGTGCGTTATTCCGCGTCGATGACCAATCTGCCCTGCTCATCAAAATGCGCCGGGGAGATAAAGGCGATGCGATCATTGCCGGTGGCCTCGGTGCGGCCATGGTACCGCCCATCGACAGCACGCAGGATAAATGGATCCGCCGCCGGGAAAGACAGCTGCGCTACTTTTGACATAGCGTTCTCCTTGTTACCAATTCACCTGCCAACGGCGGCTGTATTGGCCGTTGGGGTGCTCTGTATCGGTCTTGGGCTTATAGGCGGAGGTCTTGACCCGCTCGGCCAGCAGCTTATCAAACAGCACGGTATCCGGCGGCAGCGGCATGGCGGCGTTGCCGGTCCACTGGGAGAGATAGGCCGCGTTGGAGATGGCCAGCTCTTTTAGGCCGTCCTCGCCGGGGCTGAGCAGCGGTGCGCCATACAAAATCGCATCCGCGAAGTTCCGCAAAATGCCGATGTGCGCGGATTCGGGCGCGTCGGGGGTGAGCTCCTGATAGTCGCATTCCGGCGTCACAAAGTTGTCGGAGCTGGCAAAGCGGATGGCATCCTCGGGCGTTTTCAACCGCCACCATTTCAGCACACCGTTCTCCAGGACAAGCTTACCCTTTGTGCCGGCAATTTCCAGCCGGTTCGTGCCGGGCATCTCGCCGGTGGAGGTAATGAACACACCAGTCGCACCATTCGGGTACTTGGCAAAAATCGTCGCGTCGTCCTCGACCTCTATGTGGTGGTAGCGAGCCACGTCGCAGTAGCCGGTCACGCTCTCAGGCATGCCGCAGATCCATTGCCACAGGTCAAGATTGTGGGGTGCCTGGTTCAGCAACACGCCGCCGCCCTCGCCCGCCCAGGTGGCACGCCACGCACCGGAATCATAGTAATGCTGGGTGCGATACCAGTTTGTGATGATCCACACCGAGCGCTTGAGCTGCCCAAGCTGGCCACCCTGCACGATGGCCCGCGCCTTGGCGAACAGCGGGTTCGTGCGCTGGTTCAGCATCAGGGCAAACACTTTGCCGCTGGCTTTGGCCTGTGCACACAATGCCTGTGCGACCGAAAGGCGGACGTCCAACGGTTTTTCCACCAGCACGTGCAGACCAGCCGCTAACGCCAGCGAGGCAATTTTGCTGTGCAGCGGATGGGGTACAGCAACGATGGCCGCCTGCACACCGCCTGCGGCCAACAGTGCGTCCTCATTGGCATAGCAGGCCACACCGGGCCACGCTTTGGCGGCGTAGGCCAGCCGCGCAGGGTCGGTGTCGCAAACTGCGGCCAGCGCCAGGCCGGGCACACGGTCATCCCACAGGCTTTGGGCGTGTGCCGTGCCCATGTTGCCAATGCCGATGACCGCCGTTTTTACCTTTTCCATTTTATTTTGCCCCGCCGCCGTAGCTGGACGCAGTGTCCATGACCACGTCAGTGTCCTCTTTCAGTCTGTAGTGAGCGCGGCGCTCGTTGAGCAGGTTCAGGAACTTTTTCTCATCGATGGGCAGCGTGACCGTCTCGCCCAGCCAGGACGACAGGTGGATGGCGTTGGAGAGCATCAGACCGTTGATGCCCTCGCGGCCGTCTGCCACCAGCGGTGCGCCGGTCTGGATGTGGGCGGCAAAGGCATTCAGCACGCCTGCGTGCTGCGGGTTTTCGCCGTCGGTCTCGACCTCGACACGCTCACAGCCGGGCTTCTCAAAGCCCTCCTTGCAGGTGGCGCACCAGATGCGCTCGTCCTCTTTCAGGCGGTCGTAGGTCAGGCCGTTTTCATCGCAAATCAGACGGCCTTTCGTGCCGGTGATTTCCAAGCGATTCGTGCCGGGGGCGTCGGCGGTGGTGGTGATGAACACACCGGTCGCACCGTTGGCAAACTCCATGTAGGCGGTCACGTCGTCCTCGACCTCAATGTCGTGCCACTTGCCCTCATGGCAGAAAGAATGCACGCGCACCGGCAGGCCGCACAGCCATTGCAGTAGATCCAGCTGGTGGGGGCACTGGTTCAGCAGCACACCGCCACCCTCACCGGCCCAGGTCGCACGCCATGCGCCGGAGTCATAATAAAACTGGGTGCGATACCAGTCGGTGACGATCCAGTTCACACGCTTGAGCTCACCCAGTTCGCCCGCGTCCAGCATCTCCTTCATCTTGCGGTAGACGCAGTTGGTGCGCTGGTTGAACATCATGCCGAAGGTCAGCTCGGGGTGCTTGTCGGCCTCGGCGATCATCTCTCGCACCTGTAAGGTGTAGACGCCCGCGGGCTTCTCGCACATGACGTGCTGCCCGGCGCGCAACGCCTCGATGGCCAGCGTGGGATGCTGGTAGTGCGGCACGGCGATGAGAACCGCGTCGCAGCATTTGGCGGCGATAAGGTCGCTGCCCTCGGTGAAAATGCGGGCATCGGGCAGTTTTTCGGCAGCCCACTGGCGGCGGCTCTCCTTGCGGTCGGCCACGGCCACAATCTCGATATTCGGGCATTTTCCGTCCAGAACATTTTGGATGTGGGCGGAGGCAATGTTGCCCGCGCCGATGATGCCAAGTCGAAGTTTCATTGACAGTTCCTCCTACAATCTTGCCCGGAAAAGGGCACAGCTTTCTAGCTTTGATTCTAGCACGCGCCCCATCCCCAACTCAATGCAAAAAACCTATGCATGAAATATGCACTTTTTAGACAGACGTGAATC
>ENA-USUM01001920-USUM01001920.1-human-gut-metagenome-genome-assembly--contig:-NODE-1920-length-12742-cov-62.448164_pt1 | contig 12742 bp, 7 predicted proteins | sample MGYA00250063_ERZ773402 | MGnify/ENA primary metagenome ERZ773402 (study PRJEB29103, sample SAMN06112030) | human gut metagenome | biome: human gut; feature: ankylosing spondylitis patient; material...
ACTCCTGCGAATATCGCATGTTTTGCCACTCCATGAAAGGTTGAAGGGGTGGCGAAAGGTAGTATGACATCTAATGCCTTCGGGGTACTCCGCGGTACAGGCCGGTTTCCCGTCGCCGGTCGAACAGTATCAGGGCGAGAGTATCGACTTTAACGATCTTCTGATCACCAATGCCGCCTCGACCTTTGTACTGAAGGCCAAGGGCGAATCGATGATTGAAGCGGGAATCGATGAAGGGGATCTGCTTGTCGTGGACCGCAGCGTCACGGAAAAGCCCGGTGACATCGTGATCATGCAGGTCAACAACGAATTCACCGTGAAGCGCTTCATGAAGAAAAGAGGAAAGATTTACCTGCACCCGGAAAACAGCTCCGGTCTGTACGACGACATCTTCCCCGGTGACGGTGACGAATGGGTCTGCTTCGGGGTTGTGAAGCACGTCATCAAGTCGATCGGCTAACTGCTTTTTTCGGTTGCTTTTTCGGGCCGCCTTCTTATCAATCGGAAGGCGGCTTTTGTTATCCAGAGAATCCCTGTGAGCGCTGAGAAAAGCCAGTAGGCCACGGACAAAATGAGTCCGAGCGTTTTCCAGGCGGCCTTCGTGGTGATTTTCGTGTAGTGCGCGGCGTCTTTCATAAGCCGAGCGGCGGGCACTTTGTCAAGAAGCCTCACGGCGCCGTCGCCGTAGACCGCCGCCTCTTTGACGACCGTCTTTCCGCAGCGGTTGACGGCCGCAAAAACGTCGGGACCGCCGAATTTAAGAAGGCCCGGCATATCTTCGCCCAAGCTCAGCGCCGAGCGGATCGCGCGCGGCGCGTCTTCAAGCCTCGGCGTACGGGCGAGAACTTCCAGTGCCGGCGCAATGCCGTACTTTCGGGCAAAGTCCGCGATTTCCGCTAAAGGCCCTGCCAGTGTTTTGAGAACAGCCGGTTTGGCTGCGGCGGAAAGTTCCCGGATAAAGCCCGCCGAGAGTTTGCGGGCGCGGTTGGCGACCTTTAAAACCGCAATCCCGCCTTTGGCGGCGGCTCCTGCAGTTGCCTGCGGGCCGATACTGGCTGCGGCAACGGCAAGGCTGACTGCTGAAAGCGCGGCCGTAAAGGTCTCAGGTTCCGTAAGGCTTTGGTTGCCGGCGAGTTTAGTACCGGCCGTGTAAATGTCGCGGATGTCGCCCACAAGGAAAAATTCGCTGGCGGCCTGAGCCGTTCTCCCGTAGTCCTCATGACTTTCTCCCAGGAAAAAGCCGGCCGCTGTTTCTTTGGCGATATAGGACGGATCACTGCGGATCGCTTGGGCTTCTTCCGCGAGTTTTTCCATTGCGGGTGTCGGGGTGAGGCCCGGCACCGAGGCGTAAAACGCCACGTAGTCAGCGAGATCCCTGTAATTCTTTTCCGCAAAAAGAGTCTGACAGTAGTTTTCCGGATCACGCACGGCAGCCTCCGCCAAATAGTCATAGCGGTCAAAAAGCACGTAATGCGCGCCGACGGCCGCGAGGGCTGCGGCCGGAGAAGCAATGAAAAGAAATTTCAGAAGGCGCATGACGGACTGTTAGTGCGGGAAAAACCGGGACGGCTTCAGTGTAGCCAAAGCCCGGTGCAGGCGTTACAGAGTCCTTGAGCCCGTTTCAAAATTTTCCGCGTTTTCACGCGACATTTTGTGTCGCAGTCCTTCAGATAATGATTGTCCATAGAAAGGAAAAAAGTGACGGCGGTACATTGGATGATGACAGACAAGCGTTTGAAAACGGGGTTTGATACCCGTGCGGTTTTGGCGGGCCTCTCGCTTCTTGCTTGTATCTGCGCAACAGAGGTGCAAAAGCGCGTGCTCGCTGCTTTTCTGCCGGGCATGAGCACAGACGCGGAGACTGAGAAAGACGCCCGGGCCGTGAAAGCAGCACAGGCCTTAGGTGACGCAAAAGCTGCACAAAACCTTCCGGAGCAGTCCTGCGTCGTTGCCTTTGTGCTCGATTACTTTGATACGGCTTACCGGCCCCGGGCCGAGGCAGCGGATGCCTTCGGCTTTTTGACGCGCGTATCGGACGAAAAGCAGGCGTTCCGGAAGAGATTCGCCTCAAAAAGCGGGTTTTATTTTGACGGCCTGATTAGGGACAGGGCGAGGAGCCAGCGCTGGCGCGTGCGCTCAACGCATTTTGCGGAAGTACGGTTGCTGCGGCGGTTTCTGGCGCTTTTCGGTTTTTCATTCCCGGGGACCGCGGATACGAAAGGGATCTTTCTGGTTGAAGACACCGGGGATGCCGGAGGCGATGCGGTTGCCGTGATGGCTTCGTTGGCGGCGCATACGGCCGGTATTTTTCAGATTGAACGGGTGAACGGCGCAACGACTGGCCCTGAGTCCGGCAGGGAACCTTCGTGCAATGAAGCGCCGGATCCTCTGGCGGCGTATTTTCTGCCGGAAAACGACCGTCGCGGCACGGACTTTGTCTCGGTTTTGACGGCGGCCGGCCGGGCGGTGACGGTCATTACATGAGAAGAACAGCCGGACGATGCAAAGAGAGCGGCAACTGCGGCATGCCGCTGCGATTTCCGGGCGGAGGATCAGTCTTACGACTGGGAAGCTGTGACGGAAGCCCTGTTCTCCCGGCCCGGAAAGAAGCAGGCCGCGCATTTTGCGGCGCTTGAAGTGCTTTTGTCAGAGCCGGATGCAGACGAGCGGATCCCCGCTTACTGTCGGGCCGCCGGCCTCATTGACGGAGCAGAGGATTCCTGGCGGGAGGCGTTTGAAAGTCTCATTGCCGCGAAATCCTTTGCCGCGGACGCCGTGGCTGTTGAAAGCGTGCCGGCAATTGTGCTTGAAGCGTATGCCGCGTATTTTTGGGGCAGGATTGTCTGCTGTGAAAGAGCGCGCTGCAGGCTCGGTGCAAAAAGCAAGATCCGTGAACAGCAACCTTAAACCATTCAAAGCGCGGGAAACCTTCGTAGAATCGGATGTTTCCCGCTTTTGTTTTTGCTTCGGGCCGCCGACATGCTTTATACCGTTTTCAGTAATTCTTTTGAGGTCCTCAGGGAAAGCCTGGCCGTGAACCTCGCGGCAGACAATAAAAAAGACACCGGATTTGTCTTTAAGGACACAACGGTCGTGGTCCCCTCGCAGGCCGCGGGCGACATGCTGCGGCGGTTTTTCGCCGACCGCACGGGCGTGTGCGCGGGGCTTTCCTTTAAAACGCTCGGCCAGTGGTTTATTAAGTTCGGCAGACCCTTGATCGGCCTCGGGGAAGCGGGAACGGAACTTGAGTTTCTGATCTGGGATATCTGTCATTCGGATCTCCCCGAAAGGCATCCGCGGCTTAAAAAATTTCTGGACGGCAAAACCCCGGCGGAGCGCTTTGAGTTTGCGATGCACTGCGCGGCCGTGTTTTCGCGCTATGCAACATACCGCCTTGACTGGGTATTGCGCTGGATGGGGAAACCACCCCGGGCGCATGCTGAAAATGATCCCCGCTATGTCGCGGAGGAAGCGGCTTTAAACCGGCATCCCGACTATGCCTGGCAGAAGGATATGTGGCGGGAGCTTGCGCGGCGCGTCACCGACATGCCCGAGGCCCGTGAGTTAAATGACCTTTTTGAGATAGAAGACCGCATGGTGCGCGCGTGGCACGAAAAGCGTGAGGAGCGCGTGCATATCTTCATGCCCTTTACGGTGCCGCCCCTCGTGCTGCCCCTTATTAAGCAGATGGCAGAAGACGCCGAAAGCGACATTTATCTCTACGTCTTAAATCCGTCGTCGGAATACTGGTATGAGGCACTGCCGCAGGCGGCCTTTGACTGGGATTACGGCTCAGAAGACAACGCGGTGTATCAGTACTTAAGGCGCAACGCCGCCTCAAGCCGCGCGATGATTGAGCGTGTCTGGACCTTTTTAAATCTGGAAGGGGGAGCGGACTTTGTGGGGATGGAACCGGAAACCAAACCGGACGATCCGGTCGCGGTAACCCACACCAGGCACTTTTTTGATCCGGTCATGGAGCACCTGCAGGACTTAAAGCTTGAGAGCCCCCAGGACGCGGACGCTTACTTTGTGGATCCCGGAAAAGACACTTTTTTAAAGGCACTGCAGCGCTCGGTCTTGACGCTTAAGACCGCGCAAGGGGAGATGCCCGATCCCGCGGACGGCTCGGTGATCGTGGGGCGGGCGCCGTCGCTCATTCGTGAGGTTGAGACTCTCGTTGACTGGCTGCAGTACATTTTCCGCACGCAAAAGGACGTAACACCCGCAGACGTTCTTGTCGTCACCCCGGACATTGAAGGGGCGGCAGGCGTGATTGAAGCCGTGATGAATGCGCAGCCCGAGAGCCGGAAAATTGCCTGGACGATAGCGGACGACCGGGTGAGCGACCGCGCGATGGCGCTTGAGACGTGGAAGGCCTTGGCCGAACTTCTCTTTTCCAGAGCGGATGCCTCAGACCTGGAAGCGTGGCTTGAGATGCCGCAGGCGCAGAAGCGCTGGCAGATGACCGCAGACGACCTCGCGCTCATTCACGCGTGGCTTGTTGCCGGGGGCTACCGCTTTGGATTCTCTGAGGCACATATTGAGCGGTTGGTGTCTGAGGGTGAAGCCGATGCGGCGGACACAGACGGGTCGCTCACGCGGGCTCTGGAGCGCCTCACCGCGGGGCTTTTTTTCGGCGAAAGCCGGGAGCGCGTCTTCGGAGACGTGCGGCCCGCGCCGGGCGCGGAGCGCCGCTGGGAGTCGGTGCTCGAGAACGAAGAACTCTTTGCGCGGCTCACCGAAGTTGCTGCACTGCTTGAAACCAAACGCGCGGAACTCGCGGCAATGGGTGAGGCAGCCGACCCGGAGGTACTTAAGAATTTCTTTGTGTCGCTTACAACGGAACTCACGGACTTTACGGAAGACGAAGAAGCCGCCCAGGCGATCCGGAGAAGCCTTGAAACGGCCGCGCGGGCGCTTGAGGCAACCATGAAGGGGCGGCAGGTGAACCCCCGCGTGTTTGCCAAGGCAGCAACAACGCACGTGGCGGACGCGCTTTTTCACAGAACCGGTAACGGCCTTACCTTTGCCGGCATGAAGGAATTCCGGGGGCTGCCTTATAAAGTCATTGCGGTCGTGGGGCTTAACCGTGACAGCGCTTTTCCGGGTACCAATACCGCTGAAGAGTTTGACCTCATGGCGCCCGGTACGAGCGCGGGTACGCGCGCGCGGCGCGGTGACCGCGACAGCCGCAGCGACAACCGCAATATTTTCCTCGACCTCTTTCTTGCGGCACGGCGCTTCTTTTACGTCTCCTATGCCGAGGGGATTGAACGTACGCAGTTAAAGCCGCCCTCCGTGGTGCTGGAGGATTTCCTCAGGTTTGCGGCGGCCGCAAGCGGGATCAGGGATGTGGCCGGGCAGGTGACGGTGCCTGCGGCTTTAACGCCCACGGGGCGCGCGAACTTTGTAACGGGCAAACTTAAACGCTGGAAGACCGTGAATACGGCAGCGGGTGACGCCTTAAACGCTGCCTGCGCCGTGAATTTCCGGGGGGAGATCCCCCGTTTTGCCGATGCCCGGTCGGTGCTTACTCCTGAGCAGAACACGGTGACCGTCAACGATATTGCGCAGTACTTCACCAAGCCCTCAGATTTTGTTTTAAGAAAGTTCGGGGTGGTGCTGCCTGATGCCGGTGAAGCCGAAACCGTGCCCTTAAGTCCTTCTGACGACGGGCTGGGGCGCTATCAGGCGTTAAACGCCGTGCGCGGGCCCATTGCTCAAGGCGTCTCGCCCGTGAGGCTCGCCGCAGCCGAGGCCCTTGATCCCTTAAACGGGGCGCCGGGCGTGCGGGAGTGGATCCGGCGCGGGATGATTGAGCAGACGGCCGCTTTTTACGCACAGATCCGGGATATGAGGATCGTGCAGGAATTCCCGGAAGAAACCGTGGAGATTCCGGCGGACTGGGGGCTGACGTATCTTAAAAAACTGGTGTTGCCGGCTCTCACGCTGTACGAAAACCCGGACGGAGGGGAACCCTTGGCGGTCCTTGTTGCTGTGAGCGGCTCTGAAGTCCGTCGTAAGCTTATTGAGTCGGCGATGATGAATGCGTTCGGGCGGACTTTTTCGCTTCGGGTGATGTACGTGATGAAGGGTAATGCCCCGCATGACGCGATAGCGCCGGGTTACTTCGGGACGATTCCGGGGATGGAGACACCGGTTTGCGACACGATTGCGAGAAGTCTTTTATCCCTTTACGAGTGCCTCTTTACGTCGGTGACAGTCGTTGCCGACAACAATGAAAACGGTTTTTCCGGAGGCGATGCCATTTTGTGGCGGGGGTATGAAGGCAGTGAGAGGCTTGCTGCCGCCGAGCGCTTCAGTAAGCCCTTGGATTATCTGTTTGCCCCGGATCTGTACGTTGGTAAAAAAGACAAGAAAAAGAGGAAGGGGGACATTCCTATTCTCGTAACAGCATTGAAAACCTACGCTGACGCGCTCGTTGCAGCGGTTAAAAATGAGGCTGGTGACGTAAGCGGAGAAAGCCATGGCAACTGAAACGATTTTTGACGCTGCGTCCACCGACCTCAGAGGGCGCCTTGTGATTGAGGCGAGTGCCGGTACCGGCAAAACCTGGTCGCTTTCGCGCATCGTGATGCGGCTCGTCGCAGAAGAAGGTTTCCCGATCGGGAGCATCCTTTTGGTGACCTTCACCAAGGCTGCCACCGAGGAACTGAAAAGCCGCGTGAAGGAACTGCTTGCCGAAGCCTCCGACGCGTTGGCGGGGCTTGACGACTGGCCCGATAATGACGCTTCGGATCTTGCGCCCTTTATGAAACGCTGGAAAGCCGCGGGCCTCACGGTAAGTGACTGTGCCAAGCGCCTCACGGCCGCAGTGGATAATTTTGATGATGCATCGGTTTACACCATTCACGGTTTCTGCCGTGAGATGCTCGATAAATGCCTTTTCTCGCAGGGCGGTCAGTTTGACTGTGAGTTTGGGGCGGATGATGAACTACGCGCACAGGTCGTCGATGAATTCATGCGCCGGGAACTCTTAAACCCGGATTTTGATCCGGCGTTTAAAACACGCATCCTTGAAAAGTCGGACTTTGACGCGGTTTTAAAGACCGTCGTCACGCTCTCGCGCCGGAGCAAGCGGACGCAGTGGGAGCTTTTGGATGCGGAACGCTCACAATGTTCGCCCGAAGAGGAGGCCCTTTTGCGGCGCTTTATCGACTGGGCGCCTGCGCGCCTGGCCGAACTCAAGCACCGCGCCGGTATCCGTACGTTTGACGACCTCTTGGTTGATATGGATTCAGCGCTCACGGATCCTGATTTTGCCCGGGCTGTACGAAGCCGCTTTAACGCCGTTTTAATTGACGAGTTTCAGGACACCGACCCCCTGCAGTACGCGGTCTTTAAAACACTTTTTATGAGTGGAACGGGCGACCCCGCATCACTCGTTTTTGTGGGAGACCCCAAGCAGAGTATTTATGCCTTCCGAAACGCTGATCTGCAGACTTACCAGCAGGCGGTAAAGGATATCGGACGGACGCTGAGGCTTGCCACCAACTTTCGTTCCTCTCAGGCGCTTGTCGCAGGCGTCAACGCCTTTTTCTCGGGCAATCAGTCTGACGGTGAGGACGACCGCCGCCGGACGTTTCTCACCGACACAATCGCCTACAGCCGCGTGGGAGCCGCAGGGCGCGCCGAGCCCCTTATGCGTGACGGAAAAGAAGTGCCCGTGTTTGAAGTCTGGACGATGGCTAAAGACAATGTGTACCCGAATACGGGGTCGGCTGACGGTGCGGAAGCCGCCTTTATCGCCGAAGATATTGCACGGCTTCTGGACGGCAAAACGACACTCAAGGGTAAATCCTTAAAGCCCCGCGATATCGCGCTTTTGGTGTCAAAAAAGACGGACGCCGACGCAACGGTGGCAGCGCTTGCGGCGCGCGGCATCCGCGTGCTTAAAACAGGCGAGGACACGGACGTCTTTCAGACCGAAGCCGCAAGCGAAGTTCTCTCGGTGTTAAAGGCCCTTGAAATGCCGCAGAACCGTGCGCTTTTTGCGGCGGCTCAGGCAACGAAACTTTTCGGACGCACGCTCAAGGTGATCCGGGAGGGGTTTGACGAGCGCATCGCCGACACGCTTTTAATGAAAACCATGACGGAGCGCTGGGAGAAGGGGGCGCTTGCCGCGGCCTTTGCGCACCTTTTTACTGAGCGAAATGTTGAAAACCGCCTCCTGCCGCAGGCGGGGGGTGAACGTTATCTCTCGGACGCCCGACAGGTGGTGGAGTTGCTTCACAAAGAATCCCGCCGCTACCGAACGCTCTCGGGGCTTGTAAGGCGCTTTGAAACGCTCAAAAGCCGCACGATGAGCGAAGACGATGCGGACCGTAAGTGCCGTGTTGAGAGCGACGAGGATCTCGTCATCGTGCAGACGATTCACTCGAGTAAAGGGCTTGAGTATCCTGTTGTTTATCTCCCCGGTGCGGCGAAGATGCAGATCTCGTCGAGCGGCAACACCGACGGCTATGCCGTTTTCCGCGTAAGAGGCCCTTCAGGGAGCGTGCGGCTTTTTTCGCCCTGCCGCGTAAGCCGCTCCACTGTGAAAGAGTGCTTTGCTGATGAGCAGGAGGAAGGCGTCAGAAAGGCTTATGTGGCTTTGACCCGCGCTTCAAGCCGCGTGGTACTGCCGCAAATTTACTGCCAAAGCAAGGGAAAAATTAACCATTACCGTACCAACAACCTCTATTTGCGGGCTCTGGCAGGTCTTACGCGTTGTCCTGAAGAGGCCACGAAGGGTGCCTTTAATGAAAAGGCCTGCGATCTGCTTGCAGAACTTGAGCATCGTTTTGAAGACGAAGCCGGGCCCTTGTGCCGGGTCGTCACCAAAACGAAGGGCGAAGCGGAAAACCTGACCCTGCCGGCAGAAATCACAAAAGAAGCGGCCGGCGTGATGACGGCGGATAAGTCAGCTGCCTATCCTCTCACAAGTCGGGTTTCAAGTTTTACTTCCATCGTAAGAAGAAGCCTCACGCCCGCACGCATGCCCGTATTGGCCTGCGAAGAAACCCCGGTTTTTGATGCCGCTGACGACGTGATTGACTTTGATGCCGACACGCAAGAAGCGCCCCAGGCGGGTCTTGCCTTATTTAACGCCTGCACGATGAGGGGACCCGATGTCGGCACGTTTCTGCACGAAATCATGCAGCGCGCGGACTTCACGGACGACACGGGCCGCCCGCGTCTGATTGACGCGATGATCCGCAAGTACGCCTATCTTTTCCCGGAAGAAAACCGCGAAGAAGCCCAGACGCAGTGGGCGGCCTACATTGAAAGGATGATGAAAGCGGTGCTCTCAGCGCATCTGACGGATGGTGATGCGCCTTTAAAGCTTTCTGATGTGCCTTTTGCGGCCCGTTACTCCGAGTGGCCCTTCACGATGAGCGTTGCCCGGGGCGCCGGGGGAAAGAAGGCTCCGAGGGCAAAGACTCTTGCGGCGCTTTTAAAAGCGTTCGGGCCCGAGTACGCGATTGATGAGCTCGACGATACGGCGCTCACCGGTTACCTCACCGGTACCGCCGACCTCGTTTTTAAGGCGCAGGGCAAATACTGGCTCGTTGACTGGAAGAGTAATTTCATCGGGTCGGGCACGCCCGCGGACTACACGGAAAAAGCCGTTCACGACGAAATGCGGCGGCATAACTACAGACTGCAGTACCTGATTTACCTCACCGCCATGAAGCGCTTCCTGGAAGTCAAAACGGGTGTTGCCGACGGCTGCGATCTGATCGGCGGCGTTTTTTACGTCTTTTTGCGCGGCGCGGGCGAGGGCTCTCCCACGCAGGGGATTTTCCGCGACAGGCCGCCCGCGGAATTGATCCGCGCGCTCGATACATTTTTTAAAACGGGTGAGCGTCCCGTGAAGGAGGCCCGCAAATGACGGACGTGACGATTGAAGCGGCCTGGAAGGCCTACGGCGAACGGCTGCTGGCGGTTGCGGAGCGCTCCAAAAGGACGCTTGCAGAGACGGACAGCACGGCATTTGCCGCTGTGATTGAAGCGCTCGCGGCTGCGGACGCGCAAAAAAGCAGTTGCGCGGAGCTTCCTGCGTCGGTGACTTCAGAGATGCTTGACGCCTGGGAGGCCGCAGGGCTCCTCGTTTCCTACACGGGCGCCGAGGATCCCCTGAAACTTGCGGACGCGCCGCTTGTTGCGGACACCGTGCGCGGGGGCTTTATTTATCAGTTAAGGCGCTTTGAGGAAGAAGCCGAACTCGGACGGCTGCTCGCGCGGGCCGCGCAGTACGTGACGCCTGAAGCCAAGCTCGCGCCGGCACTCAAAACAGCGTTTCAGGCAACGGACACGGCGCTCTGGCAAAAACACAACGCCTGCGCAACGGCTGAGCGCACGGCTCTTTGGCGCGAAGGCGCGGGACACCAGTATGAGGCCGTGGAAAATGCTCTGAAGCGGCGCCTTTCCGTCATCACCGGGGGACCGGGCACGGGGAAAACCTCAACGGTGGTGCGTCTTTTAACCGCGCTTCTGGCACGAAACGGAGCGCTTACGGTGGCGCTCGTAGCACCCACGGGTAAGGCCGCAGGGCGCCTTAAGGAGTCGCTGCAGAAGGAATGCCTGCGTGAGCCCGGGCTCTATGCCCTCGTGGATAAGGGCGTAAAGGAAAAGCGCATCACGGCGCAGACCATTCACCGGCTCTTGAGCACCCCCAACACCTCGGGCGTGCGGCCCGGCCCTCAGGCCCCCGTGGAAGCCGATGTCCTCATTGCTGACGAAGCCTCCATGATTGATGTATCGCTTGCCTTAAAACTCATGCGGTCCGTGGATCCTGCAAAGACGCGGCTGATTTTCTTAGGCGACAAATACCAGTTGGCAGCCGTTGGTCCGGGCTCGGTCTTTGCCGATATGACGGCTTCGGGTGGAGCGCTTTCTGAGGCCGTGACAGAACTTACCTACAGTTTCCGCTTTGGCGCGGACTCTCCGGTGGGAAACCTTTCGCGGGCGGTGAATACCGGGGATGAAGCAACCGTACGCACGCTTCTTGCGCACGATAAAAAGTTTGACGCTTCTTACACGGACGATCAGAACGAAGAAATTTCGCTCTCGTTGCCTAAGCGATTTAAGTTCGGGGTGAATGAGGACTTGAGACAGTGGATACGGCTTGAAATGAAGCCCTATTTGGAGCTCGTTAAAAAACGCACGAAAAAAATTGCCGGGAGGGAAGAATCCGACAAACTCAATGATGAAATGCTTGCGGCCTTTAACGCGTTTCGTGTTTTGTGTGCCCAGCGCCGGGGCCCGGACAGCGTGAGTGCCGTAAACCGCCTTGTTGAGGAGCATGTCAAAAACACGGCGGGGGCAGAAACGGACGCCGTCTTTTACCCCGGGCGCATCATCATCGTGCGCGTGAACGATCAGCAGACGGAGCTTTACAACGGTGACGTCGGCATTGTCGTGCCGAACCCGCAAGACTGTACGGACGGGACCTTCTGGGTGTATTTCGGTGAGGGTAAGTACGTGCCTGCGGCGCTTTTACCGGGGCACGAAACAGCCTATGCGCTCACAATCCATCAGTCCCAGGGCTCGCAGTTTGAGCGTGTGGCGGTGGTGCTTCCGGTTTCAGGGGACTCTGAACTCATCACCCGTGAGCTTGTCTACACGGGGATTACCCGTGCCGTGAAAAAGGCGGCGGTCTTTGCAAATATTGAGGTACTCAAAAAAGCGGTCGCTTCGCCCGTGCGGCGTATGAGCGGGCTGGGAGCTCGGCTTAAAGAGGCGACGCTGCCGTAATTTGTCATCGGTGTGTCATCGACGCAGCGCAAAATTACGGAAATTAAGGAGAGCGCCGGTGCGCGGAAATACAGACTTTTGCGCATTTTCGATAAACTGCGTTTTATCCGGCCGTCCGGAAGGAGACTTCCGGGCGGTGCCGAGGCCGGCTCACAGCCGGCCCAACCAACCTAGGAGCTGCGAATTGAATACGATTTCCAAGTACGCTGTTGCCGCGTGTGCCGTTGCCGCCACGGGACTTTCTGCCGCCGTCTGGGCCGCTGACGCCAATGTTGATGCGCTTTTAAAGGCCGCGCAGAAAGAAGGTCAGGTAAATTCCGTCGGTATGCCCGACACCTGGGCCAACTGGGTCGGTACCTGGAAGGATCTGCAGAAACTCGGCATCAAGACCCAGGACTCGGATATGAGTTCGGCCGAGCAGATCTCCAAAATCATGGCCGAAGGTGAAAACGCCACGGCGGACATCGGTGACGTCGGTTTTGAATTCGGTGAGTTCTCCCGCAAAAAGGGTATCACGATGCCCTACAAGCCCTCGACCTGGGATCAGATTCCCGCCTGGGCCAAGGATAAGGACGGTCACTGGTGTCTCGGCTACACCGGTACCGTGGCCTTCATCATCAATAAGGAACTCGTCAAAAATCCCCCGAAGAGCTGGAATGATCTTCTGACCGGCACCTACCGTGTGTCCGTGGGCGCCGTGGGGTCGGCTGCGCAGGCCAATTACGCGGTGCTCGCTGCAGCAATCGCCATGGGCGGCAACGAAAAGAATCTGAACCCTGCCTATGAGTTCTTTGCGAAGATCGCCAAGCAAGGCCGTCTCTCGATGGTTGACCCGGTGGTCGCCAACCTCGAAAAGGGTGAAGTCGAAGTCGGTATGCTCTGGGACTTTAATGCTCTGAACTACCGCGATCAGATCGACCGCAACCGCTTTGAGGTGTTGATCCCCGCCGAAGGGTCGGTCACGAGCGGCTACACGACG
>ENA-USUM01001932-USUM01001932.1-human-gut-metagenome-genome-assembly--contig:-NODE-1932-length-12711-cov-11.124822_pt1 | contig 12711 bp, 9 predicted proteins | sample MGYA00250063_ERZ773402 | MGnify/ENA primary metagenome ERZ773402 (study PRJEB29103, sample SAMN06112030) | human gut metagenome | biome: human gut; feature: ankylosing spondylitis patient; material...
CGAACGAGAAGCGCTGGATGTTGCGTTGCAGCACTGTCCCATTTTTTTATTCGAGTGTGTTACTTCATAGGCAAAACGATTTTAAAAGGTTAATAAATAGTGATTACATTCTTCTCATCATCTTTCTTGTAGGTAAATTTATTATTCAGTCTGAGGACTCTCAAAACATGTTCTACTCCATCTCCCGTTCTGAATTTACCGGTATAACGATTGTTTAATATTTTGGTATTATTTACAATAATATCTACTCCGTAATATAACTTTAGCTTTTCCAGCATATCTTTGACGGATACATTGTTAAAGCAAATCAAGCCTTCACGCCACAAAAAGTGTTCAGGGTCTTTAATTCGTCCTTTTATCAGTTTGTTTCCTTTCAGACTTGCCATTGTATTGGGTTCCAACTTCATTCCGTTCATTGTAGTACCGGGACTTAAGATTTCTACTGCTCCTTCCAATAAGGCCGTTTCCCAGATACTGTCCGCTGCATAAGCCATGACATTGAATTCCGTCCCCAATACCTTGACATTACATTTATTGGTTTCTACAATAAAAGGCTGTTTTTCATTTTTAGTGACTGCGAAGTAGCCTTCACCATCCAGCTTTACATTCCGGATATCACCATTGAAATGTCCCGGAAAGGTTAACGTACTAAGCGAATTCAGCCATACTTTAGTACCGTCTGCCAACATTAGTTCGGCTCGCTGCCCGGCAGGTACATGTATGGATTGGAGTGATTCACTTTGTTCTGCCTGGTGCTTTTCGGACCAATAGTATGTACCTAATAGAACAACTGCGAATATTGCTGCAATTTTTGCAGTCTCTATCCAAAGTGTGCGCAATGTGAAATGCTTTTTTAACTGCTTATTTTCTGTTTTCACAGGTTCTGTGCGCCATAGGGCAATATCATGTAGCTTGCGCTGTGCCATATATTCGCGCATGTTTTCCGGACTTTCTTGCATCCACTCGGTAACACGTTGTTTTTCGGTTTCAGTGGCATTGCCGGATATATATATTTGAAGTAATTCGGAATTCATTCTTTATTGTGTTTTATATAGTAACGACTAAAGTGAAAACAACCCTAAAAGAAAATTGGAAAAAATGAAAAAAAAGATTTCTGCTCTCAAAAAGGCAGAGATACATGGCTGAATTTAATAATAGAAGAAGAAATAAAATAGAGGAAGATAATCTTTTAAGGTTATCCGTAATGCCTTTAATGCTTTTGATATATGATATTCCACTCCCTTTACGGAAATCCCCATCAGTTCGGCTATTTCCTTATTGGACTTGTTCTCGAACCGGCTTAGTAGAAATATCCGTTGGGTTTGTTCAGGGATTAATTTCAATGTTTCCCGGATGATACTTTCCACTTCATCCGAGAATATTTCATTGGGATCGCATGACTCTAAAGTTGAAATACGAATAGAAAGTTCCTGTTGATGCCAATCGACCATAGATTCAAAAGCCGTGCGTTTGACTTCTTCGTGCTTCAGATAGTCTAAAGCTTTATTCTTTAATATGGTAAGTAGGAGTGGCTCTATATAATCTATTTTCTCTGTTTTTAATTTTTCCCATAATTTAATCAATTACTCGGAAGCAATATCTTCTTCTGCCAAATAATCATGAACATATGATTTGGCAAAGAAGAATGACTTCTTGTAGTAAGAAGTGTATATCTCATTAAAAGAATTTACGATAGCATTGCTCATTGGTATGTCAGTTGTGCTTCTCATTATGTACATTAAAAAGGTATAGCAAAGTTAGCAATAAACATCCATATAACTTTATGCACTGTTGGAAAATCATTTGCTTTGCTAATGATATTTTGTTAATGTGTTAGCTATCAGCGAACTGTATTTACCGACAAGTTACCTCTTTATGTAAAAGCATTTACCGCAGGATGTAACGACCTTTACCCCTTATTGTAACGCTCTTTACCTCGGCATGTAACGGCTTTTACTCCGGCATGTAAATGAAGTTACCATTTGGGGTAAACAGTGTTACCGTGAAAGGAAAACAATTGTTATAGCTTGAAGTAGTTAGCTACTGCTTCTGCACATCGTTCCCCATCAATGCCGGCAGAAACAATGCCACCTGCATATCCTGCTCCTTCTCCGCATGGAAACAATCCTTTAATTCTTACATGCTGCAAAGTTTCCCTATCTCTTATGATCCGTACCGGTGCAGAGGTTCGTGTCTCCACACCAATCATTACCGCTTCATTAGTCAGGAAGCCACGACTGTATTGTCCGAACCGCTGAAATCCTTTGCTGAGTCGTTCTGTAATGAACGATGGCATCCAGAAGTGTAGGGGAGAAGATATTAGCCCCGGAGCATAGGAACTTTCCGGTAAATCATAGCTCAATTTCTTACGTGTAAAATCCTGCATACGTTGTGCAGGAGCTGTCTGACGCATATTGCCTTGTTGCCAGCAATTATATTCTAATGTCTCTTGGAAATACATCATATTGAGTTGAGAGTTGAGAGTTGAGAGTTGAGAGTTAGCTGCGCTATCATGCTGCATAGTCCACTCTCCACTCTCCACTCTCAATTCTCCACTCAATAAGTCTTCTGGCCTCAATTCAACTACCATCCCTGAGTTGCTCCAATGTGATCCACGGTTGCTGGGACTCATTCCGTTGACTACAATCTGTTGCGGACCACTGGCGGCGGGTACAACAAAACCACCCGGGCACATACAGAAACTGTATACTCCTCGTCCGTCTACCTGTGTCACAAAGCTGTATTCGGCGGCAGGTAGATATTTCCCCCGTCCGTTCTTACTATGATATTGTATCTGGTCAATCAATTCCGAAGGATGTTCCAAACGTACACCGACTGCAATACCTTTAGCTTCAACTTCCACTTGATTGGCAGCCAACCAACGGTACACATCCCGTGCCGAATGCCCTGTTGCCAGGATCACCGGACCCAGAATCGTTTGTCCTGTATGGGTTTCGATACCTTTTATTTCATCTTCCTCAATAATTAAAGCATCCATACGCGTCTCAAAGTGCACTTCTCCGCCACATTCGAGAATCGTATTCCGCATATTCTCTATTACACGTGGTAGTTTATCCGTTCCAATATGCGGATGTGCGTCTACTAATATAGCTGTAGAAGCACCATGTTGACAGAATACGTTTAATATCTTATCTACATTTCCACGTTTCTTGCTGCGAGTATAGAGTTTCCCGTCCGAATAAGCACCTGCGCCTCCCTCACCGAAACTATAATTAGATTCCGGATTCACTGTGTGCTCCCGGCTGATCTGAGCTAGGTCTTTCTTCCGGTCACGTACATTCTTTCCACGTTCTACAATGATTGGGCGAAGTCCCAGTTCTATCAGTCTCAGCGCAGCGAACAGCCCACCGGGACCGGCACCCACGACGATGACCTGTGGCTTTCCTTCTACATTCTTATATATAGTAGGTTGATATTCATTATCTTTGGGCATTTCATTCAGATATACCCGTACATTCAAATTGACGAAAATAGTCCGTTGCCGGGCGTCAATACTGCGTTTCAGGATTCGTGTTGCGTTGATGTCCCGTACATTCAATCCTTTTTCCTGTACGAGGTACTCCTTCAATCGTTGCTCATTGGCGGCTACTTCGGGCAGCACGCGTAGTTGGTATTCTTGTATCATTTCATTTTAAAATAAGTGACAATGCCTGCGCTGACACGTAGTCCGCTCCAGTTTGCGTCATAAGAACTCTTTTGTTTTCTATCTCCTTTCAGGTGCAAATTACCAACGGGGTCCCATTCGTAACCGACGCTTGCGATAATGGCTGCAAAGGTAGTGATTTTATAGCGCACTCCTATGGCAGGTTGAAAGAAGACATTGACACCGGTCAAAGTTCCATTTTCTTCCTGTACTTGTGAGTCTACACGTACGTATTCTTCCATCTTGCAAGTATTGAAAACGAGCCCTGTGGACAATTCAAAGAATGGACTGAATCTTTCTGTCAGTAGATGAAAGCGATAGAATGTTCCCAGTTGGTTTCCGCTATTCTTTATTTTTAGCCTGTATTCTCCGGTAGCATCGGCCAGATGATTCTGCCCGCTTGTATTCTGGTGGCTGAAAGTGATACCTACCTGATGCTGCTGTATCTGTACACCAACCCGAAAGTTATGTGTAAAGTTCCCCGGAAACTTATCGGTGGTTTTTACTCCTTTCAGGCTACTGCCGGCTGCATTACTCAGAAAATCTTTCATCTCGGACATATTGTATAACCCATACCCGATATTATATTCCAGTGTAAATTCCTGTGCTTGCATGCCGGTTATTCCCAGTAACATGCAGGCTAATGCTATTATAATCTTTTTCATGGTTTCTTTAGATAAGGTTCTACGTTTATGGCTGCTCCTGCCCAACAAGTCAGAATATTGTTTGCCAGATATGGACTGGTATCTTCACTTCTCATCCGGAACAGTTCATCTCCATTCTCGTTCGTAATGAGAACATAATAAGAATTCCGGAACAAATAGTTTCCGGTTACCGGATCAATGTTGCAGAAAGCGTATTCTTTCCCTTTTGAGATGGTACGAACAATCTCTCCACTTAGGCAATTAAGGATAGAAACCTTGTTGTTCTCAGTGCTTACTATTATAAGTTCATGCGGGTGGGTTGGGTGGAAAAAGTAGTTGCTGTAACCATGTGGGTAGAAAACAGTTTTTCCTTTTTCAAAATTCTGCAAAGGGGTAAGGTAGAAACCGTAATGTTGCACAGGCTCGCACAGGTAGTTCTCGCTTATCTGATAATACCAGGTTGCCGCAGAGTGTTCTTCTGGGAAATCGGTTTCCGGCAGAAATATATTCTTCTCAAGTTGTCCGTTATCTGTATTATAAATATAGACCTTGGAGAGGTGATTATACTATAGTACTAATTTATGATTTGATGTAAATAGTATATCTTTGGGAGCATAAGCCACTTCCGGATAGTTTATTGTGGCAATAAGTTTTAATTCTTTTCCGGAAAAGATACATATTTCGTCAGAATAATCTACCGCTATCTTGTCTGAATTGAGTGCTGCGGCAATAGGGGTTCCATTGCCTTTGCCATTTTTATATTCACTGATTGTGGTAAGTGACGGAATAGCATAAGAAGTCACCTCATTGTATGAACTGGCATATAATGTATTAGAGTAAGAATTGTATAGACTTTTCATTTGGCTTCCTTTTAATGAGACGCCAGGTCCTGAATACGTGTATCCTCCCGTTATGGAATGGAAAGGTTCATTGCCGGCTTCATCTACTATCCGTACTTCTATATAATTCTGTTTACCAAAGCTGGGAGCTGGCAAAGTGATACTGGTTTCTTTAGTCTTTGCAACTACAACCTCTCCTTTGTCTATAACTTTAAAGTAGAAGTTCTCCAAGTTGAATGTCCAATGAATGATAATATTTTCCAAAGAACTTTCTTCGGGAATTTGATAAACTGTTAATTTTGGAGTGGTGAAGCGTGCCGGCCAACTCATTTCACCCATGTATGTTTGTCCTCCATAGGCTTGATCACGTATGCTTTCGCCTTGCTTTAGTGATTTTGTGATAATCTCGCATTTCACCTGATTGTTTCCCGTCAAGTTATTATTGTAGACATCAAAACTGCCTTGTGGACTGTTTGTTTCGCAAACCAGATTATTACCAATGTAAAAAGAGGCAGAGATCAGCCGGGATTCCGGTGTGTTTATCTGAAATCCTACTTTAAGGCCTTCTATTAATAGAAGTTCTCCACTGCTGTTTTGCTCTGCGTCCAGCTTTATTTCTATAGGGGTTTCCAGTGGCAGCGGTTCCGTTTCCACGTAGTTGTCGTGCAATGTTACCTCGCAGCCGCAGAGCGACAGCAGGATTAAAAGTGATAGATAATGTAATTGTTTTTTCATAGTAGTATTATTGATTGTTTCTATTTCTCTTTATCCGAATAGTGCTCTGAATGCTTCCTCTACCTTTCTTACCGGTATTAGTTCTATCTTGAGTTTCTTCGTATCAATTCCTTGTAAATTGTATTTCGGCAGTACAAACCGTCTGAATCCCAGCTTCTCCGCCTCGCCGATTCTTTGCTCAATTCGGTTTACCGGACGGATTTCGCCGGACAAACCTATTTCCCCTGCCATACAGACTTCCGGTTCGATAGCCGTATCCATATTGCTGGACAGTATGGCACTGATGACAGCCAAGTCTATCGCCGGATCATTAACTTTCAATCCTCCGGCAATATTAAGGAACACATCCTTCTGAGCCAGTTTGAAGCCTACCCGTTTTTCCAGTACTGCCAATAGCATATTCATTCTTCGGATATCGAATCCCGTGGCCGAACGTTGCGGATTACCATATACCGCACTGCTCACTAATGCTTGAGTTTCAATCAGGAACGGACGTATCCCCTCTATGGCTGAAGCTATGGCTATGCCGCTCATACCTTCGTGATCCTGGCTTAACAATAACTCCGATGGATTGCTGACTTGGCGTAAACCATCCTGTCGCATTTCATAAATACCCAGTTCGGCTGTGCTGCCAAAACGATTCTTGATACTACGCAGGATGCGATACATATAATGCTGATCACCTTCAAACTGCAACACCGTGTCTACGATATGTTCCAAGACTTTTGGTCCGGCAATGCTGCCTTCCTTATTAATATGTCCGATGAGCAATACCGGTGTATGTGTTTCTTTAGCAAAGCGCAGGATGCTTGCTGAGCATTCGCGTACTTGTGCAATGCTTCCCGGCGATGATTCAATGCTCTCTGTAGAGATGGTCTGTATAGAGTCAATGATTACCAGTTCCGGACGGGTGTTCTTGATATGTACGAATATCTGCTCTAATGATGTTTCGCAGACAATAAGGCAATCGCTGGAATTGTGCGATAACCGGTCGGCGCGCAATTTTAATTGGCGGGCACTTTCTTCACCCGATACATAGAGAACGCGCTTTTTGGGTATGTGGAGCACAGTTTGTAGCACCAAAGTTGATTTACCGATTCCCGGTTCACCGCCAATCAGTACTAGGGAGCCCGGAACCAATCCACCTCCCAATACCCGGTTCAGTTCTTCATCGTGCAGGTCGATACGTGGTTCGTCATCCGCCTCTATTTCACTAAGAACAATAGGTTTTGGCTTTTCTGTTTCTATTCCGGAGACCGGGCGTTTGTTGACGACTTCCTTTCGTATCACTTCTTCCACATATGTGTTCCATTCTCCGCACGACGGACATTTGCCTACCCATTTCGGAGACTCTTGTCCGCAGTTATTGCACACATAAACCGTTTTTTCTTTTGCCATAAGGGAATTTACTTGCTGAATGATTGGTCAAAGATACAAATTTAGCTGTTCGCTTGTCCGATTTAGAAGGGATTTATTCAGGTAATGTATATGGATCGGTAAGAATTCTTGCTGCATTTAGGTCATACTAAGGGCTTATCAAACTCTTAGTTGCTCCGTACCTTTCCCGCATAGGGGTACCTCTATAGGGAGATGGTACGGAGTTGCTACGGTCCAGCTATGTTTCAACTACAGTCTTGACCTCTTTCGGGCACAAGGATAAAACCTTGTTTGCCGCTAATGGGTTGCTTTTTTAAATGGTAGTAATTTCTCCCGCCATTGGAGTACGCATTCTCTTTCGTACCTCCTCAGGCGTATAACCGTGGCCCAGTAGAAACATCAGTTTAGTAACGGCAGACTCCGTTGTGCTGTCATATCCGCAAACTACTCCCGCCTGCATCAGCTGATACCCCGTTTCATAACGTTCCATCTCTACGGTTCCGGCACTGCACTGGGTGACGTTGACGATGACTATCCCTTGCTCGCAAGCATTCCGCAAGCGGCGTATGAACCACTCTTTGCGGGGAGCATTTCCCGAACCGTAAGTTTCGAGCACGACAGCCTTCAATCCCTCAATGCCCAATATACTCGATACTACATTCTCCTGAATACCCGGAAAGAGCTTTAGGACAGCAACATTGGTATCTAATAGATAATGTGGCTTCAGTTCCCGTTCAACTTCCTTAAAGCGGATTTGTACATTATTATATTTAATATGAATACCTGCTTCTGCCAATACGGGATAGTTGAATGAACGGAATGCATTGAAGTTCTCTGCGTTCATCTTGATGGTACGATTGCCGCGCATCAGGTGGTTCTCAAAAAAGATGCAGACCTCGGGTACAAGCGGATTGCCTTTTGCATCACGTGCACTGGCTATTTCAAGACTGGTAAGAAGGTTTTCTTTTCCGTCCGTGCGGAGTACTCCGATAGGGAGTTGTGAGCCGGTGAGGATGACAGGCTTACTCAATCCTTCTAACATAAAGCTAAGGGCGGATGCTGTATATGCCATCGTATCCGTGCCGTGCAGAATTACAAAACCTGTGTATCTATCGTAATGGTCACTGATGATGTGCACCAGTTTGCGCCAGGCTTCCGGGTCCATATCCGAAGAGTCCATCGGAGGATCGAACTGATAAGTATCGATATGGAATGTGAAATTTTGCAGCTCCGGTACGTGCTTTTTCAGTTGCTCGAGATTGAAATTCTCTAAAGCGCCTGTTTCGGGGTTTTCTATCATTCCGATGGTTCCACCGGTATAGATTAGCAAAATGGAAGTTATATTTGGACTCATACGCATTCTCTTACGATAATTTAGTGCAAATATAATGATATATCTTGGATTTAATATCAAAATGTTATAAAACTGTGCCGTTGGTACTTGATTTTTTTGTGTTAATGTGTAAAAATGACACTTCGTACTTTTGCATATTTCTGCCTCTTTTGAGGCCTTTCTATATTTTTATTACAAAAAAACCGCAAAATGTGATAGATTGAATGTTTTTATTATTACTTTTGCGACACTTATCAATAATGAAAGAAACAGAGAGTATGAACAAGTACTATCAACATACAGTCACATCCATGTGCATGACCATGACCCTTAGGGGTTAATGGATAGTATTTGTGTTTCTACGTGTTACACTATTTTTCAGCAGTTTTTCTTATTTAATTCAAGTCAATACAGGTATATACGTCCTGTTCCCGACACATTGTATCAACCTTATCAATAGTAATAAAGGATATGAAAGTAATAAAATTCGGCGGAACGTCCGTAGGTTCCGCGAACAGTATTTTGAGCGTCAAGAGAATTGTAGAAGCAGTAGAAGAACCGGTAATTGTGGTGGTTTCCGCACTGGGGGGCATCACAGACAAGCTGATAAACACGTCGAAAATGGCGGCTGCCGGTGATGCTGCTTACGAAAATGAGTTCCGCGAAATTGTTTACCGCCATGTGGAAATGATTAAAGAAGTGATTCCTGCAGGTGAGGGGCAAGTGGAACTGCAACGCCAGATTGGTGAACTGCTCAATGAACTGAAAGACATTTTCCAGGGTATTTATCTGATAAAGGACCTTTCACAAAAGACTTCCGATACGATTGTCAGCTATGGCGAGCGTTTATCGTCCATTATCGTTGCAGAGTTGACAGGAGCCAAATGGTTTGATTCACGCAAGTTTATCAAAACAGAAAAGAAGCACTCCAAGTATGTACTGGATACCGAGTTGACGAATGAACTGATTCGTGAAACATTCAGCACTTTGCCGAAGCGTGCGCTGGTACCGGGTTTTATCTCTACTGATAAGGCGACAGGAGATGTTACGAATCTGGGACGTGGTGGTTCCGATTATACGGCTTCGGTTATTGCGGCGGCATTGGATGCCGACCAATTGGAAATCTGGACGGATGTGGATGGTTTCATGACTGCCGATCCGCGTGTGATTTCTACCGCTTATACCATTAACGAACTGAGTTATGTAGAGGCAACGGAGCTTTGTAACTTCGGTGCCAAGGTAGTATATCCGCCGACTATTTATCCGGTTTGCCACAAGAATATTCCTATTTTAATAAAGAATACATTCAATCCCGAAGGAAAAGGAACGATTATCAGACAGGAAGTATCTGATCCGCGTACGAAAGCGATTAAGGGTATTTCTTCTATCAATGATACCAGTCTGATTACTGTGCAGGGTCTGGGTATGGTAGGTGTGATTGGTGTGAACTATCGCATCTTTAAGGCACTGGCAAAGAATGGCATCAGTGTGTTCCTTGTATCTCAGGCATCTTCGGAGAACTCTACGTCTATCGGTGTGCGTAATGCGGATGCCGATCTGGCATGTGAAGTACTGAATGAAGAGTTTGCCAAAGAGATTGAAATGGGAGAGATCTCTCCTATACAGGCGGAGAAGAACCTGGCTACGGTAGCTATCGTAGGTGAAAATATGAAGCATACGCCGGGTATTGCCGGAAAGCTGTTCGGTACGTTGGGACGTAACGGTATCAATGTGATAGCTTGTGCTCAGGGTGCTTCGGAAACAAATATCTCATTTGTAGTGGATTCCAAATCATTGCGTAAATCATTGAATGTTATCCACGATTCATTCTTCCTGTCGGAATATCAGGTACTGAACCTCTTTATTTGCGGTATCGGTACGGTAGGCGGTAGCCTTGTGGAACAAATCCGTTGCCAACAGCAGAAGCTGATGATGGAGAATGGATTGAAGCTACATATTGTGGGTATCGCTGATGCCGACCGGGCTATGTTTAGCCGTGAAGGCTTCGATCTGACAGATTTTCGTGCAGAACTGGCAGAGAAGGGTAAACCGAGCACGCTGGAAACTTTGCGTGACGAGATTATCGGTATGAATATCTTCAACTCAGTATTTGTAGACTGTACGGCAAGTGCGGCAGTTGCTTCCTTGTACAAAGACTTGTTGTTACACAACGTTTCTGTAGTAGCTGCCAATAAAATTGCCGCTTCCTCGGAATATGAGAACTACCGTGAATTGAAACAGATTGCCCGTCAGCGTGGTGTGAAGTATCTCTTTGAAACGAATGTGGGTGCGGGACTTCCGATTATCAATACGATCAATGACCTTATCCATAGCGGTGACAAGATATTGAAGATTGAAGCTGTACTGAGTGGTACACTGAATTATATCTTTAATAAGATCAGTGCGGATATTCCTTTCAGCAAGACCATTAAGATGGCGCAGGAAGAACGTTACTCCGAACCGGACCCGCGTATCGACCTGAGTGGCAAGGACGTTATCCGTAAACTGGTGATCTTGGCACGTGAAGCCGGTTACAGACTGGAACAGTCGGATGTAGAAAAGAATTTGTTCGTGCCCGATGATTTCTTTGAAGGTTCACTGGATGATTTCTGGAAGAAAGTGCCGAGTCTGGATGCGGACTTTGAAGCCCGTCGCAAGGTACTGGAAGCTGAGAACAAGCACTGGCGTTTTGTTGCTAAACTAGAGAATGGCAAAGCATCAGTCGGCCTGCAGGAAGTGGGTGTAAATCATCCGTTCTATGGTCTGGAAGGTAGTAACAATATTATTCTGCTGACTACAGAACGTTATAAAGAATATCCGATGATGATACAAGGATACGGTGCCGGTGCCGGAGTGACGGCGGCAGGTGTATTTGCGGATATCATGAGTATTGCAAATGTTTAATAAAATGAAACATATAATCATATTAGGCGATGGAATGGCGGATTGGCCTGTGGAGTCATTGGGCGGTAAGACGCTGATGCAATATGCCAAGACGCCTTATATGGATAAACTGGCGAGCATGGGACGTACGGGACGGTTGAAAACTGTTGCCGATGGTTTCCATCCCGGTAGTGAGGTCGCGAATATGTCCGTTCTGGGCTATGACCTGCCGAAAGTTTATGAAGGACGAGGACCTCTGGAAGCTGCCAGCATCGGTGTAGATTTGAAACCGGGCGAGATGGCAATGCGTTGTAACATCATTTGCATTGAAGGCGATCATATTAAAAACCATTCTGCCGGACACATCACAACGGAAGAAGCCGATGTATTGGTGAAGTACTTGCAGGAACATCTGGGTAATGAGCGGGTGTGTTTCTATACAGGCGTGCAATATCGTCATTTATTGGTGATCAAAGGTGGAGATAAACGTATCGATTGTACGCCACCGCACGATGTGCCGTTGAAACCTTTCCGTCCGTTACTGGTGAAACCGATGCCGGGTACGGAGAATATAACAGTTCCCGAAGGCAGTGCAGAACTGACTCCGCGACAAACCGCTGATTTGATTAATGATCTTATCCTACGTTCGCAGGAGCTTTTGGAAAATCATCCGTTGAATCAGAAGCGGATGGCGGAAGGGAAAGACCCGGCTAACAGTATTTGGCCTTGGAGTCCCGGATATCGTCCTAAGATGGAACGTTTGTCTGATAAGTTCCCACAAGTGAAACGGGGGGCAGTGATTTCTGCTGTAGATCTGATCAATGGTATCGGATATTATGCGGACTTGCGTCGCCTGACAGTGGAAGGTGCAACGGGCCTGTATGATACCAATTATGAAAATAAAGTGGTTGCCGCACTGGAAGCCTTGAAGACGGATGATTTCGTCTATCTACATATCGAGGCCAGCGATGAGGCCGGACATGAAGGGAATGTGGATTTAAAACTTCTGACGATCGAGAATCTGGATAGCCGTGCTGTAGGTCCTATATATGAAGCCGTGAAAGATTGGGAAGAACCGGTAGCTATTGCCGTATTGCCCGATCATCCTACTCCATGTGAGCTTCGCACACATACCAATGAACCGATCCCTTTCTTCATCTGGTATCCGGGTATCGAACCGGATAGTGTACAGACCTTTGATGAAGCGTCTGTTTGCGAAGGCTGTTACGGTTTGAT
>ENA-USUM01001949-USUM01001949.1-human-gut-metagenome-genome-assembly--contig:-NODE-1949-length-12646-cov-9.595592_pt1 | contig 12646 bp, 10 predicted proteins | sample MGYA00250063_ERZ773402 | MGnify/ENA primary metagenome ERZ773402 (study PRJEB29103, sample SAMN06112030) | human gut metagenome | biome: human gut; feature: ankylosing spondylitis patient; material...
ATGATTAAATGATCAATACAGTATATTTGTGGTAGGTGTAAATGCGTTTTTCTGTTTTTTAGCTGCTTATATATCAATATATTATAAATTGTTGACACTAAAATTGAAGTTCTAATCACACGCGCAAACATCTGTTTATCAGATATGTAGTATGCACATAGTTCTGCGAAGACATTGCAAATTTCTTACATTGGTATGAAAACAGAAGAAGTAAGTATCAAGCCACGCTTAAAAGTTACGATGAAAATCGACAGCGAAATGCTTCAGGAAGTTGTGGTTACTGGTATGCAGCGTATGGACAAACGTCTCTTTACTGGTGCTACATCAAAATTATCTGCCGATGACGTAAAATTAGACGGCCTGCCTGAAATAAGCCGTGCGCTGGAAGGTCGTGCTGCTGGTGTATCCGTTCAGAATGTCTCCGGCACATTTGGTACAGCTCCTAAAATCCGCGTACGTGGAGCTACTTCTATTTATGGTAGTTCTAAGCCGCTGTGGGTAGTAGATGGGGTTATTATGGAGGATGTTACCGAGGTTAGTGCTGATGATTTGTCATCCGGTGACGCAGTTACGCTGATTAGCTCAGCCATTTCAGGATTGAATGCGGATGATATTGAAAGCTTCCAGATTTTGAAAGATGGATCAGCCACTTCTATCTATGGTGCACGCGCAATGGCTGGTGTAATCGTTGTGACAACAAAGAAAGGTAAGGCCGGTTCCAACAAAATTAGTTATACCGGCGAATTTACGATGCGAATGAAGCCCAGCTATACCAATTTCAATATAATGAATTCACAAGAACAGATGGGAGTATTCAAGGAGATGGCAAACGCCGGTTACTTAAACTTTTCGAATGTTTATCGTGCATCCGACAGTGGTGTCTATGGTAAAATGTACCATCTGATTAATGATTATACTTCAACTGGCGGTTTTGGCTTGCCTAATACAACCAAAGCAATCAATTCTTATTTGCAACAAGCAGAATGCCGAAATACAGACTGGTTTGATTATTTGTTCAATAGCTCTGTTTCACAAAACCATGCAATCAGCATGTCAAGCGGTACAGAAAAAGCCTCTTATTACACATCACTTAGTGTCATGAACGATCCGGGATGGACCAAACAAAGCTCGGTTCAACGCTATACAGCCAATGTAAATGCCTTGTATAATATCTACAGCAATTTATCATTGAACCTGATAGGAAATGCTTCGTATCGTAAACAAAAAGCTCCCGGCACTTTAGGTTCAACACCTAATTATGTAACCGGAGAAGTATCACGCGATTTTGATATTAATCCATACTCATATGCATTAAATACCTCACGCACATTGGACGCTAATGAAACCTACGTCCGCAATTATGCTCCGTTCAACATTCTGCATGAACTTGAAAACAACTACATGGACTTAAATGTAGTTGATATGAAATTTCAAGGAGAATTAAAATGGAAAATACTCAAAAATTTAGAAGCTTCTGCTCTGGGCGCTTATAAATATTCTACAACGACACAATCACACTATGTTAAAGATTATTCTAACCAGGCTTGGGCTTTCCGGGCAATGGATGATGCCACTATGCGTGATGCTAACCCGTGGCTGTATACCGATCCGGATAAAGTGAATTCTCTTCCTGTCAGTGTATTACCGGTAGGTGGCTTTTATCGTGAAACGAAATATGGAATGAATAGCTGGGATTTTCGTGGAACATTGAATTACAATGATGTATTTGCAGAAGACCATATTATTAACCTTTTTGGCGGTATGGAAGTGAACTCTATGGATCGTACGAAAACATGGTTTAATGGTGTAGGTATGCAATATGAGATGGGTATGCTTCCTTCTTATGACTATCAGTACTTTAAGCAGGGCAATGAAGAAAATACAAATTATTATACTGTAGAAGAAAGCCGTTCACGTGAGGTGGCATTCTTCGCAACAGGTACTTATTCATATAAAGGACGATACACCGTTAATGGTACTATCCGCTATGAGGGTTCCAATAAGTTAGGTAAGAGTCGTTCTTCCCGTTGGTTGCCCACTTGGAATGTGTCTGGTGCCTGGAATGTACATGAAGAAGCATTCTTTGAAGATTTGCGTCCGGCATTGTCGAACTTAACTTTAAAAGCATCTTATTCACTGACTGCAGATCGCGGTCCGGCAAACGTAACTAACTCTCGGGTAGTGATTAGTAGTTTTAATCCTTGGCGTCCATTTACTTCAGTGAAAGAATCGGGTTTACAGATTGACGATCTTGAGAATAGCGAACTTACTTATGAAAAGAAACACGAACTCAATATCGGTGCTGAGATTGGTTTTCTGGACAATCGCATCAATTTAGCAGCCGATTGGTATAAACGTGATAATTATGACTTGATTGGTGCTATTAACACAATGGGTATTGGTGGACAAGTGATGAAGTATGCCAATGTAGCAAGTATGAAATCGCATGGTATAGAGTTTACATTGTCTACACGTAATATTGTAACTAAGGATTTTAAATGGAATACGGACTTCATCTTCTCACAAGCTAAAAATGAAGTAACGGATTTGGAAACCAATACTCGCATTCTGGACATGGTGATTGGTTCCGGTTTTACAATGAAAGGTTATCCCGTGCGTTCTCTGTTCTCTATCGACTTCCAAGGGTTGAACGAAGAGGGCCTTCCTACTTTTATTAATGAAAGTGGCAAACTGACTGTGACAGATCTTAACTTCCAATCGCGCGTAAAAGACTATTTGGTATACGAAGGGCCTACAGATCCGACTATTACTGGTAGTTTTGGAAATACCTTTAGTTATAAAGGTTTTAAGCTGAATGTATTCATGACCTACTCATTCGGTAATGTTATCCGCCTAGACCCTGTTTTCAAGAGCTGGTATTCTGACCTGGCTGCCATGCCCAAAGAATTCAAGAACCGCTGGACTCAATCGGGCGATGAAAATATAACTAATATTCCTGTTATTGCGGACCGTCGTTTGAATCAGGAATATAATCATTTGAGTTATGCTTATAATGCTTACAACCGCTCTACTGCACGTGTGGCTAAAGGTGACTTCATCCGCATGAAAGAAATCTCACTATCATATGATTTTCCAAAATCCTGGATTGCACCATTAAAATTCAACAACTTATCACTTAAGCTTCAAGCAACCAACTTATTCTTGATTTATGCTGATAAGAAGTTGAACGGACAAGACCCGGAATTCTTCAATACAGGTGGTGTAGCAGTCCCCGTACCACGCCAGTTTACGCTAACCTTAAGATTAGGAATTTAACCATTAAAAAGAGAATAAAAATATGAAACATATATATATATTTAGCGCACTTATAGGAACTGCACTCTTGCTGAGTTCCTGCGATGATTTCCTCAATACGATGCCGGATAACCGTGCTGAGATTGACACGGAAGCAAAAGTAACATCTATACTTGTATCTGCTTACCCAAACAAGACTCCTGTCCTCATGATGGAATATAGTAGCGACAACGTAGTAGATCATGGACCTCAATATGCAGTCAATTATAAAGATCAGGAAGAAATCTATTTGTGGTCAGATATTACGAGTGATGGCAATGACGATCCACGTTACATGTGGCAAACACATTATAAAGCTATTGCAGCAGCTAATCAGGCCATACAGGCAATAAATGATTTGGGCGATCCTACTAGTCTGGCTCCTCAAAAGGCGGAAGCTTTGATGTGTCGTGCTTATGCCCATTTTGTATTAGCAAATGTCTTCTGCTTACCTTATAACCCGGAAACTGCGGATAAGGATATGGGTATTCCCTATTCTGAAAAGCCGGAAACTCAAGTAATTGTGAAATATGAAAGAGGAACCATGGCAGAACTTTACGAAAAAATCAATGCAGACATAGAAGCTGCTTTGCCATATATCAGCGATGATGTTTACACTGTCCCTAAATATCATTTTAACAAGAAGGCTGCTTATGCTTTTGCAACCCGCTTTAACTTATTCTATGTAAAACCGGATAAGTCAAACTATCAAAAGGTAGTTGAATACGCAACGCAAGTATTAGGAAGCAACCCGGATAGGGTACTGCGTCAAATGTCCAATTACATTCCACTTGGAGCAGGTGACGTGACAAATGCCTACGTGCAGGCAAGTGAAAACTGTAATCTTTTAATTATTCCAGCATATTCCACTGCTGGACGAATCGGCTCCGGAAGTGGGCCACGTTACAATCATGGGCGGGAAATAACCACTTATGAGACTTATTGGGCCAAAGGTCCATGGGGTTCTTCAGGTTCCAGCAGTTTCTTGATTCTGGGTAGAAAACTTTATGGTTCAAATCAGACTGTACGCTTCCCGAAATTGGATGAATTCTGGGAATATACAGACAAAACATCCGGCACAGGTTTTGCGCATATTGTATTTGTTCCATTTACAACAAACGAAACATTGCTTTGCCGTGCAGAAGCTTATACATTTTTGGGCAAATATGAAGAGGCTGCTGCCGATTTAAATAGTTGGCAAGTTACAAATTGCCTTTCTTCGTATGTTGATGATGATGGCATGACTCATACTCTGCAAACATTGACTCGTGAAAGCATCAATAAATTCTGGAATGATATTAAATATTGCCCTATACCATCTATGGCTGATGGGGGGAGTGATCGTACTATCAAAAAAGAACTTCACCCTCAGGGATTTACTGTAGCATCAGGTGAGCAAGAGAATTTTATTCAATGTGTATTGCACATGCGCCGTATTGAGACAATGCATGATGGACAACGCTGGTGTGACATTAAACGCTATGGCATAGAAGTAGCGCACAACCGTTATGGACTGGCTACAGATATATTGAAAGTCGGTGATCTGCGTCGTGCCATCCAGTTGCCTTCGGATGTTATTGATGCCGGTTTGGCTGCCAATCCATGATTGAGGTTGCCGCCGATCCTGCCGTACTCGGCGGTCAGCTTCCCGACAGCGGAGAGCAGTTCGTCATTGACCGCTGACACATGGATAACGGGGCGTATGGTGGTGCGCCGTATCGCCTGCCGGAGAAATTCGGACTGGCTGATACCATAGGGCGCAAGCCGCGCTGTGAAGTCGGCGTATTCATCTTCGGACAGCCGGGTTTTCACAACGCGGCTGCGGTGGGGTGTGTTGTATTTCTTTCGCATGGTCGTGACCTCCTTTCTTGCCGCATGAGCGCGGCGGGGATAAGCGGCGCAAGCCGCAAAGCAGGGTTTGGGGAAGGCACTCCCCAACAAGTTTCCCGCGAGGGGCAAAAACCGCAGAATTGCGGATTTTGGCACCGTGGTAGAAACTTGCTCTCCGTGACTGCAAACTTTCTCTCACTTCCGTCCGCCACTTTTTTGGAAAACTGCAACCACAAAAGTTTGTTTCTCTTTTTCTGCTACTACTAATCCTGTAAAGGGCATTCCTGCCCGCTTTCGCTAAAATGACACCGGACGCAGTGGTTTCTACCCGGTGTTGGAGAAATCCTTTCTCTTTGCCCTCTACTACGGGTAAATGCTCCAAATGCCAAACACCAGGGCAGAAAAATTCCCTCCTCGCTTACTACTACAACCGGCAGGGGGCAAAATGGCCGGGAGCGGAGCCGGACAACAAAAAAAGCAGTAAATCTTTTTCAAGACTTACTGCTTTCGCTGGCCGCGTCGGTGGCGGCTGGTATTCAGTTTTTATGACTTGTCCGGTGGTTCGTCAAGCCGGAACTTGAATTGACAGTCAATTAACCGCTGCTTTACATAGTCCTCCACCTCGGCGTTGACCTGCCCGTTCACTTTTGAGAAATAGCGGATATATCCGGCGTAGTGGAGCAGGACAGCGTTCACGGCTTCTGGGTCGCCCTCACGGGCTTTGAGGATTGTTTCATAGGGGAGAAGTCTACTCATACCGGCTCACCCCCATTTCTTCGCGTAGCCGCTGCAAGGCAAGCTGGATATGCCGCCCCGCTGTGCTGCGTGACCGGCCAATACACGCGCCGATCACGCGCTGCGGCTGGCGCAGAAAGTAATAGCGCAGGATTTCTTCCCGCGTCTGCTCCGGCAAAACAGAGATCGCGTCGGCAAGGGCGGCGTTGCAGAGCAGGACGGTCTGACCGCAGACGGTAAATGGGTATTCCTCGTCCGGCTCCGACGCGGCAAACTGGACAAACTTCTCGTTCATCAGATAGTCAAGGGAAACTTGCCGTTCCCATTGCCGTTTAAGCTTCAAAATCTTGTCCAAGGCGGCACAGCGGATAACAGTCTTGCAAAAGGCGTTGTACCTGCGCTGGATATATTCTTGATAGGCTATCTGGTCGGTCATGGAAATTCCCCTTTCTGAATAATAGTGCGGGGCGGTGGCACTTCTTGCTGTCGCCCCTTGATTGCCTACCAGCAAAGGCGGGCGGGGCTGTCAACGGCTGCGCATATGCGCCGTTCATCTTGACCGTTGACTGGCTCGGCTGGGTTTGCTATTTACCCGACAAACTTGAATTTATTTTAAGCTATCACGTTTTACCTTCTTAAGCCTTACTATCATTACCATAGGAATTTCTTTGTTGGTTTTAAAACATTCTTCATAAAATCCATCAATGACAAATCCAGCTCTAAAACAAAGGTTAAAAATATCTTGTATGGAACGATGATAATAAATCTGCTCCTCCGGTTGCCCTTCAATCGCTATACCATAGTAACTGTGCGGTGTCATATATTTTTCAGTCAACGTGATAAAACAAGGGTGTTGCGTTGCAAAGACAAAAATTCCGCTTTCCTGCAACAGTTCATAAACAGCCATAAGAAGTGGTTCAATATCCGTAATATCCATAATTGCCATATTAGAAACTGCTTTCGTAAAGGCTCGATTTCTTTTTAATTCTAATATACTTTTTCTATCGGTCGCATCCGCCACACAAAATTCAATTTGTTTTGCATATTGTGATTGCCGTCTTTTAGCCAATTCTATCATTTTTTTGCTGTAATCAAAAGCGACAACCGAAGCGCCTCTTTGTGCAAGATACGAAGAATAATTTCCATTGCCACACGCAATATCCAAAATGTAATCCGCAGGATTAGGAGATAGAAGTTCCGTTACTTTGGGACGCACTACCTCTCTGTGAAATTCATTAGATTTGTCACCCATTGCATTATCCCAAAATTGTGCGTTTTTCTCCCAGATTTTTTTACTTTCCTCTGTTCCCATGTTCTCTCCCACTCCCAAAATTTGCCTTTTTGCTTCCATTAAATCTTCCTTACTATATTCCATTGTTACCCTCCATAACTTCTGATTGTTGCCGTCTTGACTATTATGTATCTTTTCTTTCCAAAATGGTATAGGCTTTTATTTTTATAATGCTGCAAAACTTTTCTTCTGTAAGGTATTCAAAGGATATTTCCCTTTGCCGCCGCTATTGGAAAGCCAAAAGCAGCGGCTTTTTTACGCGATATGACCGAAAAGTCTAGAAAGCAGGATATGTCATCATTTGTCATTTCTTCTCAATGTAATAACTGCATGGCATATCAAGCCAAATACAAGAGAAAAACAGCCACCGCCAAATAGTGATGCTCCCCACCCTGCACCCGACATTGTCATAAAACCGCCAACAAAGAAAATACCAATGCCAAGAAATATCCCGACACCATAAAAAAGTCCAATTGCCATATCATACTTATTAAATTGTCGTTTCTCTTTTTTTCACATGTTTCCATTTTTGTTATTACCTCCTTCGCAAAATCGTCCATGTGGACTCCAAAAAGAAAACAAATTTTTTTCAACGTATTTAAATCGGGTTCATTAACATCTCTCTCCCAATTCGATAGCGCCTGCCGGGTAACATTCAATTCCCCAGCCAGTTCTTCCTGTGTCATTCCCGATTGTGTTCGCAGATGACGTATTTGCTTTCCTGTTGTAATATCCGTCTGTTTCTGGTTCAAAATGGTTCCTCCTCTCTGATGCTGATTTTATCAATGATATTTCGCAATAGCCAGCAATGAACGTTTGCATTGCGCAAGATGTTACATTATCTTCTGAAACATATGCCGGATCTTGTCTAAACGGCTGTTCGGGCGGCGTGGCTGAAACACAGGCTCGCCGGAAGTTTCCTGATACCCTTTTAATTCTGTAATGCAGACACTTCTTCCATTTGTATAAAAATTCAAATCATTTCTATATTCACCAATACAACGGGCAGGGATTTCCCCCTTAAAAATAACTTCATCTTTTTCAAGTCTGGTTGATTCAATGATTGCGCAATACTTTGGTGCGTCATTATAAGCCCGTGAAAGATATTCCTGCGGTGCAAAAAGGGTAAAGGAAAGGTATGGTTCCAACAGTTGTGTTCCTGCTTTTTTCAATGCCTGCTCCAACACGACAGGCGCAAGAAAACGAAAATCAGCGGGGGTGCTGACCGGGCTGTAATAAACTCCATAATCAAAACAAATTTGGCAGTCTGTCACTCCCCAGCCATATAAGCCCTGCTCCATTCCATAACGCACACCCTCCATGACGGCATTTTGAAAACTTTGGTTTAAATAGCCGAGAGATACCTCGCTTTTATATTGTGTTCCGCTTCCAACAGGAAGCGGTGTTACAGTCAAACCAATAGATGCCCAAAACGGATTCGGCGGCACTTCAATATGAATCGTGTAGCTCGCTTTTTTTTGCGGTCTTTCCAGATAAATAACCGAAGGCTCTTTCATAGCCACGCCCACATGATATTTTTCTTCTAATAGCGAACAAATAACTTCTAACTGTACTTTTCCCAAAAAAGATAATATAATCTCATGTGTAACAGTATCAATGTCAAAATGCAAAAGAGGGTCTGTATCAGCAATCTCTGTGAGGGCATTTAACAGGGCTTCCCTTTGCTCCGGCTTTTGCGGCTCTACCGTTGTCCGAAGTAATGGCATGGGATTATCAATCCGTGTTTTGTGAGGCAGGAGTTTTTCATTTCCCAGAATGTCGTTCAGTTTCAAAGTATCATCAGCTAAAATAACAATTTCTCCCGGACAGGCATGGTCAACCGGGACGATTTCACCATTTGACGGAATACACATTTCTGTAATCTTTATTTTTTCCTTTTTTGACAGCAGCAGGGTATCCCGTAAATGGAGCGTCCCATGATACAGGCGTAAATAAGAAAGCCGTTTTTTCCGCTCTGTATACTCAACCTTAAAAACATATCCACATAATTCAGACTGAATATCGTCTGTTTCTGTAATGAAAGTTTCTGTAATCGCTTCAATCAGTTTTTCTGTTCCTAAATTGTCTTTTGCACTCCCATGATAAACAGGAAACAAAGAGCAGCATCTGGTTCTTTTGCACTTTTCATATTGTAATTCCTGTATATCCAAAGAATCCTCTGCAACATATCGTTCTAATAGTTCATCGCTTCCGGAAATAATCATATCCCATTTGTCCAAATCAGAAATATCGGTCATGGTTATCTTTGGCGACAGGGAAACCTCCTGCATGACAATCATATCACTGGTAAGTTTATCTTTAATGCTTTGGTAAACACGCCGCAGGTCGATCCCATTTTGGTCTATCTTATTTATAAAGATAATTGTCGGAATGTCCATTTTCTGAAGCGCATGGAATAATATACGGGTTTGTGCCTGTACGCCGTCTTTTGCCGAAATGACTAAAACAGCTCCGTCAAGGACAGATAAAGAGCGGTATGCTTCGGTTAAAAAATCCATATGACCGGGAGTGTCCACGATATTGATTTTATAATCATTCCAGCAAAAAGAAGTAACCGCTGTCTGAATGGTAATTCCGCGCTGCCGCTCCAAAAACATGGTGTCCGTCCTCGTTGTCCCTTTTTCGACGCTCCCCGGTTCTGAAATGGCTCCGCTGGCATATAGCAGGCTCTCCGTCAAGGTCGTCTTTCCAGCGTCTACATGGGCAAGAATTCCAATATTGATTATTTTCATGTGATTGTCCTCCCTTTACAGCCCCAAAGGGCATAAAAATCCCCAGCAGTAAAATACTTTTACCACTGGGGATTATAAGTTGCGGACATACACATATACAGCATACACCTGTTTGTGATTGCTGTTTTTGGGGATATGTCAAAATTGATAAGGCAAAAGTATTCTTAAATTGGGTACAAAAAACTAAGCCCCTACAAAAGGAGCTATCATAATCCTTTGTTCCCACTATTTGATTATAGTTTTATTTAAGAATACCTTGCCGCATATTTTTTACTCCTTTTCTGGATTAAATCATTGTATCACATCAGTTTTAGGAAAGCAAGTACCTAAAAGAAATTTTTCTTCCCCTTATATGTAACAATCATACCGGCTTCCTAGCGTTCAGAATGTTTTCTGCTGTCTGCTGTGGTGTTTGGTTGGAATTGTCCAACCAAAAGCCGATCCGTGGTGTTGTCTGCATTTTACTAAATACAAATTCAATGTATACAGAAAGATATAAGGAGTGGGAGGGATTCCGCCGTAGTTGGCATTGTAGGAAAATCCAAAAGTTTAGATTTTCCCACAATGCTTATCTTTTGGTCTTTGGTTCGGAATAGTGTAGTGCTGGCGGTCTATCTCTTGTTTTCGGTTGCTTGCTTCCTTACCGTACATGAGCATTTGCGCCCGGATTGTCGTTGCCGTAGCCCTCAAGCAGATTGATAACACCCCAAATGCCTAAGCCTGCGCCAAGTGCGATAACAAGGGTCTGTAAAACGTCGATTGCAGAATTGAAAAATGCCATATGATATCCTCACTTTCTGCCGCTTTTGCGGCTGTAAAAAATTTTGATTGTTTGGTTTTTGGTATGAAAAAAGCCGCCTGTCAGATTGATAGGCGGCAAGTCCCCGTGCGGCGTTGGTGCTGCGGCACGGCGGTATTCAGTTGTCATTGTCTGCGGCACTTTGCCGCTTTTGCGTCCAAGTAGGGGCGCGTACCATGTAGCCGGTATTTACTGTCTTTATGGGGTCAACCTCCTTTCCCGGATTATCGAGCGTTTGCGTGGGTCAGATAGTATTGCTCAAAGGCTTCTACATAACGCCGTTTGCGTTCTTCCTCCCGGCGTTCCATTTCCTGCGCCAGTTCCACAATTCCCCGTATGGCTGCTATCATCTGCCGTTTTGCGACTTTCTTTTTGATACGTTTATTCATGGTCTGTCCTCCTGTAAATAAATGATGTTTGATTTTGCCCGGTTCTTTTCATACAGGGCTTCGCACCTTGCGATAAACTGTTTTAGTTCCGCCTGCCGCTGCATTTCCTCCCGGTGCAGCTTTGCAGGCTGTTCTGTGACAATCAGCCGCAAATGCGGTCTGTTTTCTGCGTTACTCATGGTCTGTGTCCCCGGTCAAATCGTCTGCGTCGATTTCGTAGTAGTCAAAGGCTTCGTCCGGCTTTACGATAGCGGGGCGGCGTTTGATATGCTTTTCCATGTCAAAGGCGTTCTTCGGGTCAGCGTCGGAAAGATACTTATACTTCGGGTGCTTCGTTATATCGTACTTATCCGAAAAGAACGGACGCACACCGCGTAGCTGCAAGATACATTTTCCTCCGTCCATAACGGCGATCTCGTCTTGTGACATAAGTTCCTTTCCTAATTTCTGATAGTTCAAGCCGTAGGATTTCTGATTGCTGCGGGTTTCGGAAGTGTTGAAGCTGTCAATGGTTTCTTTCCCCAAAAGCTCCGACATTTCTTTGAGCGTCGTTTTTTCCTTGCCGCCCAAGAACAGGGTCGTATCGCAGTTGCCGACTATGGTATCGGCGTTGTCCTTGTAGATTGCCTTTAGCTGTGACTGGCTCTGCAAGATGATAGACGCGGAGATTTCACGGCTTCGGATAGTGGCAATGAGTTTTTCAAACTTCGGTATCTGCCCGATATTCGCAAACTCGTCAAGCAGACAGCGCACATGAACGGGAAGCCTGCCGCCGTATTCGTCGTCGGCTTTATCACACAAGAGATTGAAAAGCTGCGTGTAGAGGATAGACACGACAAAGTTAAAGGTGTCGTCCGTATCAGAAATGATAACGAACAATGCCGTTTTGCGGTCGCCTATGGTATCAAGCTCCATTTCGTCGGTTTCCATTAGCTCGCGCAGTTCCCGTATGTCAAACGGGGCAAGTCTGGCACCGCAGGAAATGAGGATAGAGCTTCTTGTCTTTCCGGCGGACAGCAGGAATTTTTTATACTGCCTTACCGCAAAATGCTCCGGGTCTTTTTCCTCCAAGCGTTCAAACATGAGGTCAACGGGGCTTTGAAATTCCGGGTCGTCCTCGCGGGCTTCCGACGCATTTATCATTTCAAGCAGCGTCGTGAAGTTCTTTTCCGCTTCCGGGGCTTCATACCAGATGTAGCCGATCAGGGCGCAGTAAAAGAGCCGTTCCGACTTCACCCAAAAATCCTCGCCGGATTTTTCCCCGTCGCCTTTGGTGTTGGCGATAATGGTATTTACCAGCTTCAAAATATCCTTTTCGCTGCGGATATAGGCAAAGGGATTGTACCGCATGGATTTCTTGAAGTTTATCGTGTTCAACACCTTTATCCGGTAGCCGCCCCGCTGCAAGAGCTTTCCACACTCGACTAAAACCGTGCCTTTCGGGTCGGTCACAACGTAGGAACTGTGCATTTGCATGAGGTTCCCTGCAGGCTTGGCAAGTCCTTCACCGACCACTTTCCGCAGTATTTCACGAATCTGTGCCAAAGTCTTATCC
>ENA-USUM01001957-USUM01001957.1-human-gut-metagenome-genome-assembly--contig:-NODE-1957-length-12597-cov-9.022684_pt1 | contig 12597 bp, 8 predicted proteins | sample MGYA00250063_ERZ773402 | MGnify/ENA primary metagenome ERZ773402 (study PRJEB29103, sample SAMN06112030) | human gut metagenome | biome: human gut; feature: ankylosing spondylitis patient; material...
ATCCCTTTACGACGCTGCATCCGCATCTCGGGGTCGTGCGCATCGCATGTTTTATATCTCTTATACCCGCACGGCGAATTCCCGTAATGCACTGTTCAACGAGGTTTTCAGGTCGGTAGATGCTTTTCTTTTTCCGATGATCAGCGCACAAGGCACTTCGTATTCGCCGGCAGGAAATTGTTTTTTTCGGGAACCGGGGATCACGACGGACCGGGCCGGCACATAACCCTGGTATTCTATCGGTTCATTTCCCGTGACGTCGATGATCCTGGTCGAGGCGGTGATTACCGTATTCGCACCCAGCACGACTTCTTCTTCCAGATGGGCACCTTCCACAATAATACAACGCGAACCGATGAAGCAGTTGTCCTCGATAATGACCGGTGCAGCTTGTACCGGTTCCAATACTCCTCCGATTCCGACTCCTCCGCTGAGATGTACATTTTTCCCGATCTGGGCACACGAACCGACAGTCGCCCAGGTGTCTACCATCGTTCCCGAATCGACATAAGCACCGATATTGACATAGGAAGGCATCATCACCACTCCCGGGGCGACATAGGCTCCATAGCGGGCGGCAGCCGGAGGAACTACCCGTACTCCTAATTCTGCATAATCTTGTTTGAGCCGGATCTTATCGTGATACTCGAATGGTCCCGTGGTCATGGTCGACATGGGTTGGGTTGGAAAATATAAGATAACCGCTTTTTTTACCCATTCGTTCACTTGCCAACCTTCGTCGGTTGGAGTAGCCGTGCGCAATTTCCCTTTGTCCAGTAACCCGATTACCTGATCGATAGCCGACCGGGTCTCTTCTTTCTTCAATAATTCCCGGTTCTCCCAGGCTGCTTCAATGATTTTTCTGATTGCTGTATACATTTCTAACTCGTTTTTTGTCGGACGAAAGTGCCTATGCCCAGGATGTCTCTGGAATTGCAAATTTCGCAATAATTTGTTGTACGACAAAAACTGTTCCCCGGATTGTTAATCGTCTAATCGATTTTTCCCGCGATGTGTAGAATAAAACATAGATAAAAAAAAAAATATATATACCTTTGTTCCCTCACCGTATGCGTGTCGTAAAAGTTTAATTATTTAATGTGCTATGCTTAAAAATATTTCTCATACTTATACGATTATTTTTTCGATTATTCTGCTTTGTGCCGTCTTGTCCTGGATTATTCCGGCGGGAGAGTATAGTCGCCATACCGTCGAGGTCAACGGAACGACCCGGTCGGTGATTGTCGATAATTCTTATCATGCGGTGGAATCGGTTCCACAGACCTGGCAGGTATTTTCCGCTTTGTTGCAAGGATTTGAGAAGCAGGCCGGAATCATAGCCTTTTTACTGATTATCGGCGGGGCTTTTCAGATTATGAACAATAGCCGGGCGATCGATGTCGGGATTTTTTCTTTTTTGCGTTTTACGCAGGGATTGGAACGGCATCGTTTTATGAAGCGGATCGGGGTGAACAATCTGGTGATCGCTATGATTATCTTCTTGTTCAGTATGTTCGGGGCTGTTTTCGGTATGAGCGAAGAAACGCTGGCTTTTGTGATTATCATTGTACCTTTGGCTATTTCGATGGGGTATGATTCGATTACCGGATTGTGTATGGTCTATGTTGCGGCCCACGTGGGATTTGCCGGAGCGATCCTGAATCCGTTTACCATCGGTATCGCTCAGGGACTTTCCGGTTTACCTTTGTTTTCCGGTTTTGAATACCGCTTGTTTTGCTGGTTTTTGCTCACCGTGATTTTAGTTGCCTGTGTGTTGATCTATGCGGCCCGGGTGAAACGCAATCCGACCCTTTCCCCGATGTATCGGGCCGACGAATATTGGCGGAATCGCCGTACCGAAAGTGGCGAAGAGGTTGCTTATACGATCCCGGTGGCTTCTTATATCGTGTATGGATTGATTCTCGTGTCTCTGATTATTTTTGCTGTCGTTTATCCGGTTACTACTTTTAGTTTGGGGAATGCTTCGGTCACTTTTTATGCTGTACCGGTCGGTACGGTTTTGTTCGCTTTGTTCGGATGGTTGGGGCTACGGAAATCTTTCCATTTTTTTATCCTTTCTATCCTGGCTTTTACGGTCATTTTTCTGGTGATCGGAGTGATGGGGCATGGTTGGTATCTGCCCGAAATTTCGGCGATTTTTCTGGCGATGGGAGTGTTGACGGGGTATGCTGCGGGCAAAGATACCGACAGCATCATCAAATTGTTTCTCGAAGGAGCCAAAGATATCTTATCGGCGGCTATTGTGGTCGGACTGGCCGGAGGTATCATCCAGATTTTGCAGGACGGGCGTATTATCGATCCTATATTACATGCCTTGGCTTCCCTGATGAACGAGGCCGGAAGAGTGGCTTCGGTTGGTGCGATGTATGTAATTCAGACGCTGATCAATATCATTATCCCTTCGGGATCGGCCAAAGCTGCTTTGACGATGCCGATTATGGCTCCCTTCTCGGATGTCATCGGTATTTCCCGGCAAGCTACAGTGATGGCTTTCCAGTTCGGTGATGGCTTTACCAATATGATCACGCCCACCTCCGCCGTATTGATCGGTGCTTTGGGAATCGCCCGCATTCCCTATGAGGTGTGGGTAAAATGGTTTGCCAAAATCCTCCTGTTGTTTGTCGTCCTGGGTTTTCTGTTACTGATACCCACAGTAGTCATGCAGTTGCCTGGGTTTTGAAAATCTTAAGCTTTAATGATGTATTTTTGTCTAAATAAATGCTGAAGTAAAAATGGAGAAATTTGCTGCAATAGATTTCGAGACAGCCAATTGGCAGCAGACCAGTGTTTGTTCGGTGGGGATCGTCGTGATGAACCGGGGGGTGATCGAAGACCGGTTTTACAGTCTGATTCATCCTGCACCGAATTTTTATTCCCGGCGTAATACAGCTATTCACGGTTTGAGTCGGGAGGATACCGAGGAAGCTCTGGCTTTTCCTACGGTATGGCGGGAAATTGCTCCGATGATTGAAGGGATACCTTTGGTGGCTCACAATAGCATGTTCGACGAGGGATGCCTGAAAGCTGTCTTTCGGCTTTACGAAATGGATTATCCCGGTTACTCCTTTTACTGTACCTACCGCCTTTCCCGGAAATTATTTAAAGGACTGGAAAATTATCAGTTGCATACCGTTTCTTCCTTTTGCGGATATGACCTGAAAAATCATCATCATGCCCTGGCCGATGCCGAGGCTGCAGCTGTCATTATGCAATCCATTTTGCAGCAATGTCCCGATTTATAGTAGAATTATTCAGTCGTACATTTGTACATTAATTAATAATTCGATAATTTATAACTTTGAAAAGGCATGGACAAAGCCCGATTTTTCTTTGGTTTCTTGAAGCCGTAAGTAACGTTCAGTCCCCATGCCTTTACACTGGCTTTTTCTATCACTGACGAACGGAGTGAGGAGTTCCGCCGGTCAGAGAAGGAAAGCCTTAGCGGACCGTTCCAGACGACCCGGTCTGACGGTATAAAACCCGAAATCGGAATAGAAAGAAAAAATATATCTGCGTTTAAGGTAAACATGTATATAAACACCTTCTTTTATACCAGTGTTTCTAGGAAAGGTGTTTGCCGGTATTATTTCCGGAGGCGTCTATCAGCAAATGTCGGATAAAGTAGTTATGGCGCGGAAACTAGTAGCAGAGAAGGGCTTACAACTATCGGATCAGCTTTCGAACAATGCTTATTTTGAAGAAGTAGCCCGGCAATTCCAGCTATCGGGTCAAGAATTAACTCATTTATTCTGGGAGAAATGCAATCCTTCCGGGATATGGGTGGTTATATTGGCAATGGGTTTTGTTCAAACCTATTTCTCTGGATATACGATAGATTAGCAATCCGGAAAATTCAGGCCCGGTTATGATGTCCGGCCAATAGTTGCGGCAAATACTTTTGTAAAGCCGACATATCCGGATAGATCAAGTCAGCTCCGGCCTCTTGCAATTGTTTTTCAGGAATAGGCCCTGTATTCACGGCGATAGTGAAAACTCCAGCCGCTACACCGGCTTTTACCCCCAAAGGTGCATTTTCTATAATGAAAGCTTCGTCGGGCATAGCATGTGCTTTTTTCAGGCCTTTCAGGTAAGGTTCCGGATGGGGTTTACCATGCTCGACATCGAAAGCAGTCACCAAAGTCGAAGCATCGACAAAACCGGCATATTCTTCGGTCAACCGTTTTAACAACGATTGTTGACCGGAACCGGTAACGACAACGGGCAATAAACCGTGCTCCCGGACGATCTTCAAAACCTCTTTGGCCCCTGGCATAGGCCTGGCCTCAGGCAACTCATTAAAATATTTACTTTTTAAGGTATATAGTTCTTCAATCTCCTGTTTAGTCGCTTGCCGATGATAGGTCCGCTCAAAAATCAAATTAATTGTCCATTCGGCTGTAGCTCCCTCATATTGATAAAATTCATCTCTTTCACAAGGGATCTTCCGGGAAGACAAAGCTCTATACCAAGCTAACGTATGATTCTTCATCGAATCGAATAATACGCCGTCCATATCGAAGAGTACAGCTTTCAACAGATGCCCTTTTTTTATCTCGACCATAATAAAACACAGTTCGATAGCAAAACGAAAAACAAACGAATTTGTTCGTTTAGCTTAGTATAAATAAAATCGTATTCCCCATTCTCACCGACCCAATAATAAATTCAATCGACGGCAGGAACTTTATCTTCAGTTATAATCATCAATTAGAGAACAAATATACGAAAACTCGCTCACATACAGATGGCTTTGGAGAAAATAATGCAAAGTGTTTGAAATCGAAAGAAGTACATAGTTTTGTACCAGATCCTTCTATTAGTGGCTTTTGATCATTTTGAGGGAGGAGACAGGAGAACAAATTTGCTATGTCTGCTGATGCAAACTTAGTCACATGCGATGATACGAAAAAGGCGGATACACATCTATGTACCCGCCATGTTAAAAATCAATATATTGTTCCTGTTTACGGCAACACAATGTTGAAGTTAGGATCTGCCGGTTCGCAGGCACTACGGATAATATCTATAGCTTTGGTGTCTCCGGTAGTTTTCACCTTGTTCGTCTTATGCAAAGTTTGTAAATCCGTTCTGCCGAAGAACAGTTTGACGAAATCCATTTTCGCAATCTCCATGGTCAGGTCAGCTTTTTTATCCTGGCTGCCAAGGCGGTGATTCAACACCCCATTATTGAGCATCAGCATCACCTTCTCTTTCGTATCTGTGAAGTTAATGTTGATAACAGCTTCCTTTCCGCCAGCTTTCTCCCCGTTCAACTGGATGGCGCAGTAGTCGAGCAAAGTGCCCATATCCATCTGGGACAATACACCGTCATTGATGAGTTTTGATGTGTAAGGCACATTCTTCTTGAATAAATCTTGAGCCCCAGTCAAGTAGAAGTTACGCCACGGACCGCTTTCCGCCTGATAGCCTAATTGGGAATATGTGTCGGCCAACAACTGGCGTGCTTCTTTGTTTTCGGGTTCGGCAAAAACGAGATTATCCAGTAGCGTAGCTACCCAGCGGTATTCACCTTTGGCATACGAGGCCTTGGCCACTTCGAGCACTTTATCTGCACCACCTATAGCTTCTACATACTTGGCACCCAATTCCGAAGGGGGCAGCGGGTTAAGATGTGCCGGATTGCCATCGAACCAGCCGAAGTAAAGGTCATACTGCGCCTTGACGTTGTGGCTCAGCGTACCGTAGTAGCCACGGCAGTTGAACTGCGATGCCAGCGAAGCGGGGAGTTTCATCTCTTCGGCAATTTCATCAGGAGTCAGCCCACGGTTAGCCAAATGCAGGGTCTGGTCGTGCAGATAGCGATACATATCACGTTGAGCTTCCCAGTAGTTCACGATGCGTTCATTGCCCCAAGTGGGCCAGTGATGGGTGGAGAATGACACCTCCACCTGGTCTCCGTAACGTTCGATAGCCGTATCCACCGCCTTACTCCACAGCAGTCCGTTGCGCACTTTCGCACCACGCAACGTTTGCAGATTATGCATGTTGTGCGTCATATCTTCTGCCGTACAGAAGGCTTTCAATTGCGGAAGCCAAATCATGATTTCCACGGGAGCTTCTGTGTCAAGTACATAGACAAACTCCATCTCCACGCCGTCAATGGTATGTTTCTCTCCGGTGTTTGCTATTTCAATGGTAGGGCGGGCGATACCTTTGCTACCCGTTGACATACGCTGTCCCAGACCACAACCCAATGTACCTTTTTCACCCGGTTGCAATTGCAAACCATACATATAAGTGGCACGGCGGGTCATAGCCACTCCGGCCAGCACGTTTTCGTTTTGTGCCGAGGCCATGAAGCCTTTGGGAGCGATGATGTCGAAATCCTTTTTAGATGAAGCCTCCTTCACCGCAGCGATACCTCCGTAATGGTCGCCATGAGGGTGGGTGAAAATTACGCCTTGTACAGGTAGGTCTGCCACATGCTTCTTAATGAGGTCATAGCCCGCCTTGGCAGCGGCATCTGTAGTCGTCACGTCAATGATAATCCAACCATTGTCAGAACGGATGAAAGTCATGTTGGCTATGTCGAATCCTCTCACCTGGTAAAGTTTGTCGGGTATCACTTCAAACAGTCCGTTTATGCGGTTGAGTTGCGACTGTCTCCACAGACTCGGGTTGGCTGTCTGAGGAGTATTGCTCTTCAGAAAATCCCATTCTTCCACAGAATAAGAAACTTTGCCTTCTTTGTCCAGTACAGCGTTTCCATCGATACTTGCGATAAAGCCCCGGTTGGCATCTTCATAATCCTGACGGTCGTTGAAATTCAGTTCCGTCTTTACAGCTTCGTTGGCACGGATAGTGTGTTCCGTAGCCGATTTCTGCGCCAAAAGAACTGACGGAATAACCGTCAGTGAGAGCGCCATAGTCAATAACTTTTTGTTCATTGTCATCTGATTTGATTTCGATACAAAGTAACGGAGATTTTTCACGCTTGTAAATGTGCTTTTCTGTATTTCATTTGTATATTCGTACGATTATTGAGGATTAAATAGTTTATTGACCCTATTTGCATGTTTATTTGTATGATTCAGCCTATATTTACATTCGATAAATTACTTCAACGTTTGCAGTTGGGTAAAGAGGTGACTCCTTTCGTGATTTGGCGCGAAAATGACCTTTTCGGCACACACGATAATCCGGTAAAGATAGACATACCCTGTCTTTTTTTGTGTCTGGATGGAGAAATGCAATTGGATATCAACTTACAGTCCTATCGCTTCAACCGTGAACACCTGTTGTGTTTCATCGCCCCCTGTGCCTGTCGTATTGTAAGTCGTAGCCCCGGCTTCCGATGTGTGGGGCTGTTGCTTTCCAAATCTTTTTGGAGGCAGCTTGTTTTAGCAGAACGTACCTTGGGAAAGATTGCGATACGTGATGCTTTCATTGCCGTCAATGATGATGAGCACGGGCGGTTGACTCGCTTCTACGAGCTCCTATGTCTTTGCGCCGATGCTCCTGGTTTGAGAGATTCCGCAGATACTCTTTATCCGCTCATCCTGGGTATGTTCTGTCAAGTACGTAATATCTGTCGGCGGCTGGAAGACACTGCCACTCCCGCGTCGCACAGTGAGAAGATCTTTTATGATTTCCTCGATTTGCTACACACCCATTACCGTAAGCAACGGCGCGTATCATTTTATGCCGGCGAACTTTCACTGACACCCCGCCATCTTACTACTGTAATCCGACTGGTGAGCGGACGCAGTGCCGCACGGTGGATAGAGGAATACATTGTGCTCGAAGCACAGATTCTGTTGCGTAATTCACCAATGGCCATTAAGGAAATAGCCTACGAATTAGGGTTTAATGAACAATCACTTTTTTCCAAATATTTCAGTCGTGTTTCGGGTAGTTCCCCCGAAAGCTACCGTCGTTCTTCTACAGCATAGAGCATCCGGTTAGACCGGACGGTTTTAGTTTACTTTCTGGATTTTCAATAAAACCATTATCCAAAGCCAGTTGGATAATGGTTTTCTATCTGCAGTGATTTCCCCGGGTTGGCGGCTCCTTTCGTCGGTCGGTGGAGATACGAAGCGAATCAGTTGTATTATGAGATGGAGGTGACTGCCGGAATTTATAACCTGTGTTTTTATTCCGTGAAAGATACGCTTGGAAATGAGTTGTGGTGTGGAGTTACACGTTTCCGGATGAAAAAAGAAGGCGATAAGCTGATTTGCGAAGAGTTGGATACCCGGCAAAATGAATTGGGGATCGGGGAATGGCAATCGGTAGATCAAAATGAATTGCGGATAAAGATATGGGATAACGGTAATCCGGAAGAAGCCGGAACCGTACGTATTTATCGGCGCCTGAATGAGGAAGGATAAAAGTGACGGGGGTACAAACGTTCTAAATACGGAAAAAAGGCACTAAATAATTTTTTTAATCCTTTGAAAGGGTTAAATTTGTTCGTTTTTTCAAACAAACAGTTACAGTTAAATATATAAATTATGGCAGAAAAAGAAAATTGTAAGCTTTTCAGTGAGTTTGCGCCGAACACAATGCAAGAGTGGATCGACAAAGTCACTGTCGACCTGAAAGGGGCCGATTTCAATAAAAAGCTTGTATGGAGAACCAATGAGGGTTTTAATGTTCAGCCGATGTACCGGTTGGAGAATATGCAGGATCTGAAAAATCTGGATTGTCTACCCGGCGAATTCCCGTTTGTGAGAGGTAACAAAAAAGATAACAACGATTGGTATGTACGTCAGGATATCGTTGTGGAAGATCTGGCTGAAGCAAATAAAAAAGCATTGGATGTATTGAATCGCGGTGTCAACTCACTGGGTTTTGTACTGAATGGATGCCAGGAATTTACCAAAGCAGATATGGAAGTCCTCCTGAAAGACATCTGCCTGGAATGTGTGGAAATCAACTTTGTCGCCGGATGTAAAAAAGGAAGTATCCTGGATGCATTTAAGGCTGTTGTGGAAGAAAGAGGTATTGCACCTGAAAAAATACAGGGGGGAATCAATGTCGATCCGTTGACCGCTCTCACCCGGAAAGGAAAGAACTGTTGCGACAAACCTTTCGAAAACGTAAAAGTAAATCTTGAAAAAATGGCTGCCTACAAAAACTTCAAGACCATTGAAGTAGGTGGATATGTTTTCAATAACTCAGGATCTTCTATCGTTCAGGAGTTGGGATTCTCACTGGCTGCCGGTGTTGAATATCTGGACAAACTGACGGATGCAGGAATGAAGATCGATGAAGTGGCTCCGAAAATCCGTTTCCACTTCGCTACCGGTTCCAAGTATTTCATGGAGATCGCTAAATTGCGGGCTGCCCGTTACTTGTGGGCTCACATCGTGAAAGCCTACAATCCGTCTTGCGATTGCAAATGTAAGATGAATATCCATGCAGAAACTTCTGAATGGAATAAAACCGTATACGATCCGAACGTAAATATGCTGCGTACTCAGACCGAAACGATGTCGGCCGTATTGGGCGGTGTCGATTCGTTCACCGTTCATCCGTTCGACGATACCTTCGAATGTCATCCCTCCGACGTGGCGGAACGTGTTGCCCGCAACCAGCAGTTGTTGCTGAAAGAAGAGTCGCACTTTGCCAAGATCGTCGATGTTGCCGGCGGTTCATATTATATCGAGGAACTGACCCAGAATATTGCTGAAGCTGCCTGGAAATTATTCCTGGAAACTCAGGAGCAGGGAGGGTATATCGAAGCATTGAAGAAAGGATTTGTTCAGGCTGCTGTGAAAGCTACCGCCCAGGCTCGTGACCTGGCTATCGCTCAGCGTAAAGAAAACTTTGTGGGTGTTAACCAGTTCCCTAACTTCAACGAAAAGATCGATCGTCAGCTGTGTGCCTGCATCTTCGAACCCGAAGACGAAACTGCCGAAGGCGCTGAAATCGAAACCCTGAAACCTTACCGCGGACCGGCTGCATTCGAGGCGATGCGCCTGAAAACCGATGCTTTCTCGGCTAAAAACGGTCGTCCGGTTGTCTATATGTTTCCGATGGGTAATCTGGCTATGCGTAAAGCACGGGCTCAGTTTGCATGTAACTTCTTCGCTTGTGCCGGATTTGAAGTAAAAGACAACAATGGCTTCAAGACGGTCGATGAAGGGGTTCAGGCGTGTCTGGACAATAAAGCCGCTATCGTTGTGCTGTGTAGCTCCGACGATGAATATGCCGGATTTGCACCCGAAGCTTTCGAAAAACTGAAAGATAAAGCTATCGTTGTAGTTGCGGGTAATCCAGAAAGCCGTCCCGAACTGGAAGCAAAAGGATTGCTGAACTATATCCACGTGAAGAACAATGTACTGGAAGAACTGAAAGGCTACCAGGTAAAATTAGGTATTAAATAAAGTAACGGGTAACTCTGTAACTTTTTAACTATTGAAACATGAAACCGAATTTTAAAGATATAAATATTAAAGCGTCTGAAAAGGCTTCCATGAGCGCCGCTGAATGGGAAAAAGCCAACCACATCGCTAAAAACTGGACGACCCCTGAGTTGATTCCGGTGAAACCGGTATATACTGCCGATGATTTGAAAGGTATGGAACATCTGGATTATGTTGCCGGAATTCCGCCTTATCTCCGTGGACCGTATTCTGCCATGTACCCTTTGCGTCCCTGGACGATCCGTCAGTATGCCGGATTCTCTACCGCTGAAGAATCGAATGCTTTCTATCGCCGCAATCTGGCTGCCGGACAGAAAGGTTTGTCTGTAGCGTTCGACCTGGCTACTCACCGTGGATACGACTCCGACCACCCGCGTGTGATCGGGGATGTCGGTAAAGCCGGTGTGGCTGTCGACTCTATCCTGGACATGAAGATCCTGTTCGATCAGATCCCTTTGGATAAGATGTCCGTATCTATGACCATGAACGGTGCCGTGCTTCCGGTCCTGGCTTTCTATATTGTTGCCGGATTGGAACAAGGGGCTACCCTGGAGCAGCTGTCCGGAACCATTCAGAACGATATCCTGAAAGAATTTATGGTGCGTAATACCTATATTTACCCGCCGAAATTCTCGATGAAGATCATCGCCGATATCTTCGAATATACGTCCAAGAATATGCCGAAGTTCAACTCTATCTCTATCTCCGGTTATCACATGCAGGAAGCAGGTGCTACCGCCGATATCGAGTTGGCATATACCCTGGCCGACGGTTTGGAATATCTGCGTGCCGGAGTAAACGCCGGAATGGATATCGATGCTTTCGCTCCGCGTCTGTCCTTCTTCTGGGCTATCGGAACCAACCATTTTATGGAAATCGCTAAAATGCGTGCCGGTCGTCTGTTGTGGGCTAAGATTGTCAAACAATTCAATCCGAAAAATCCGAAATCCCTGGCTCTGCGTACACACTCCCAGACTTCCGGTTGGTCACTGACCGAACAGGATCCGTTCAATAACGTAGGACGTACCTGTATCGAGGCTATGGGAGCTGCTCTGGGACATACACAGTCATTGCATACCAATGCATTGGATGAGGCTATTGCATTGCCGACCGACTTTTCCGCCCGTATTGCCCGTAATACTCAGATTTATATCCAGGAAGAATCTACCATTTGTAAGGCAGTCGACCCATGGGCCGGTTCTTACTATGTAGAAAACCTGACCAACGAATTGGTACATAAGGCTTGGGAACATATTCAGGAAATTGAGAAACTGGGAGGTATGGCTGCGGCTATAGAATCCGGTTTGCCAAAACTCCGTATCGAAGAAGCTGCTGCCCGTACACAGGCCCGTATCGATAGTGGCGAACAGACAATTGTAGGAGTGAATAAATACCGTTTAGACAAAGAGGATCCGATCGATATTCTTGAAATTGATAATACTGCAGTTCGTGAAGCTCAGATCGCCCGTCTGAAAAAACTGAAAGCCGAACGTAATCAGGCCGAAGTAGACGCAGCTCTGGATGCCATCACCAAATGTGTCGAAACCGGCGAAGGTAATTTGCTGGAATTGGCTGTAGATGCTGCTAAGAAACGCGCTTCTCTGGGAGAAATCTCCTATGCATGTGAAAAAGTTGTCGGACGTTATAAAGCTGTTATCAGAACCGTGAGTGGAGTATATTCAAGTGTTGCCGGCGAAGATGCCGACTTCGAGAAAGCAAAGGCAATGACCGATGAGTTTGCCGAACTGACCGGACGTCGTCCACGTATCATGATCGCTAAAATGGGCCAGGACGGTCACGACCGGGGAGCTAAAGTGGTTGCCACCGGTTATGCCGATATGGGCTTCGATGTCGATATGGGACCCTTGTTCCAGACACCGGAAGAAACGGCTAAACAAGCTGTTGAAAACGACGTGCATGTCGTTGGTGTTTCTTCTCTGGCTGCCGGACACAAAACGCTGGTACCCGCCGTTATCGCCGAATTGAAAAAATTAGGCCGGGAAGACATCCTCGTATATGTGGGTGGTGTAATTCCTCACCAGGATTATCAATTCCTGTTCGATGCCGGTGCAATTGCCGTATTCGGACCCGGTACGAAAGTATCGAAGAGCTTCGCCGAAAAGCAGCGGCAGAAGATATACGTCCTCGACAACGGCAAAAGCCTGATGCTGGCACTCTCGCAGGA
>ENA-USUM01001971-USUM01001971.1-human-gut-metagenome-genome-assembly--contig:-NODE-1971-length-12544-cov-14.723350_pt1 | contig 12544 bp, 8 predicted proteins | sample MGYA00250063_ERZ773402 | MGnify/ENA primary metagenome ERZ773402 (study PRJEB29103, sample SAMN06112030) | human gut metagenome | biome: human gut; feature: ankylosing spondylitis patient; material...
ATAATACTAGTATTTTTATGCTTTTTCAAGTAAATTCTTTAACACAACGCATCCTTTTTGGTGCTATTTTACCAAAAAGAGCTATACAAGGCAGGCACCACTTTACCGGCTGACCAGTAAAGATGATACCCATCGTGCATAGCTCCTTCTTATTATATCATGAAGCAATGCTTCATGATCATGATCTACACGAGCTTCGCTCGGCAGTCTTATTATATCATGTGCAAAATCAGCACATGATACAATTCGCCGTTCTTGCGCTCATTATCTTGCAATTATTTTGACATCTGTGCCAAACGTTCTTTGACCTGCTCCATCATCTGTTCGTATCCGGCAAGTTTGTCCTTCTCTTCCTGCACTTTTGCTTCCGGTGCTTTGCTTAAGAATTTTTCATTCGAAAGCATTCCCTTAGAACGTGCAAGCTCTTTCTCTAAACGTGCCTGCTCTTTTAACAGACGCTCTTTTTCCTTCTCGAAATCAACCAGATCTTCTAATGGCAGATACAGTGTAGCGCCAGGGATCACAACAGATACTGCATCCTCCCCGATGCCTGTCTTATCCTGCTGCACCATGACCTCACTTGCTCCGGCAAGGTTTGCATAAGCCTCTTTGGTCAGTTCAAAGGAATCACGCAAAGCGGCATCTTCAGCAACAATAAAGATTTTCGCTTTTCTTGATGGCGGAACATCCATCTCTGTGCGCACATTACGGACACCTTTTACCAGATCCTTGCAGTGCTCTAACATTTCTTCCTCTGCCGGGAAATTCCAGTCAGCACGGTACTCCGGCCATTTTGCAAGCATGATCGTGTCTTCTTCCGGATGCAGTGTGCAGAAAATCTCTTCTGTGATAAACGGCATGAACGGATGAAGCAGTTTTAATGCCTCTGTCAGTACGGTCTTTAATGTCCAGAATGCTGCGTTTGCAGATGCCGGATCATTTTCTTTATTATAAGTACGAGTCTTAGTGATCTCAATGTACCAGTCACAGAATTCATCCCAGATGAAATCATAAACTTTCTGTACGGCGATTCCCATCTCGTACTTATCCATATTTTCTGTCACGTCTTTTGCAAGTGTGTTTACCTTGGATAAGATCCACTTATCTGCCGGTTTTAACTCATCCAGTGACGGCTCCTTGATCTCGCTTCCCTCAAGGTTCATCATGATGAAACGGGATGCATTCCATACTTTGTTGGCAAAGTTTCTGGATGCCTCAACACGCTCCCAGTAGAAACGCATATCATTTCCCGGTGCATTTCCGGTGATCAGTGTCAGGCGGAGTGCATCTGCGCCGTATTTATCGATTACTTCGAGCGGATCAATACCGTTTCCTAAAGATTTACTCATCTTGCGTCCCTGGGAATCACGAACCAGTCCGTGGAACAATACGGTATGGAACGGTGCTTTGCCCATCTGCTCATAGCCGGAGAAAATCATACGGATGACCCAGAAGAAAATGATATCGTATCCGGTTACAAGTACATCGGTCGGATAGAAGTAATCCAGATCTTCTGTCTTATCCGGCCAGCCTAATGTGGAGAACGGCCAGAGTGCGGATGAGAACCAGGTATCTAAGGTATCCGGATCCTGCTCCATGTGGTCACATCCACATTTCGGACATTTCTCCGGTGCAGTCTTTGCTACCACCATCTCACCGCAGTCCGGGCAGTAATAAGCCGGAATGCGGTGTCCCCACCAGAGCTGTCTGGAAATACACCAGTCACGGATATTGTCAGTCCAGTTAAAGTATGTTTTCTCCATACGTTTTGGAAGTAACTGGATGTCTCCGTTTTTCACTGCTTCCACAGCCGGTTTGATCAGTTCGTCCATCTTTACAAACCACTGCTGTTTTACCATCGGCTCAACGGTTGTGCCGCAGCGGTCATGGGTTCCTACGTTGTGGGAATGCGGCTCTACTTTTACAAGCAGTCCCTGTTTTTCAAGATCCTCCACCAGTGCTTTTCTGCACTCGTAGCGGTCCATGCCCTCATATTTTCCGGCATAATGGTTCATTGTTGCATCGTCGTTGATGACGGTGATCTCCTCTAAGTTGTGACGTTTTCCAACCTCAAAGTCATTCGGGTCATGTGCCGGTGTGATCTTTACACATCCGGTTCCGAACTCTTTGTCAACATAAGCGTCTGCGATCACCGGGATCTCGCGGTCTGTCATCGGAAGTTTTAACATCTTTCCGACGATGTCTTTGTAGCGGTCGTCGTCCGGGTTCACTGCAACTGCGGTATCACCAAACAATGTCTCCGGTCTTGTCGTTGCGATCTCAACAAATCTTCCCTCTTCGCCGACAACCGGATAGTTGATGTGCCAGAAGAATCCGTCCTGCTCTTCGTGCTCTACCTCGGCATCTGAGATGGAAGTCTTACATACCGGACACCAGTTGACGATACGGGAACCTTTGTAGATCAGCCCTTTTTCATATAATTTTACAAATACCTCAAGTACTGCCTCAGAGCAGCCCTTGTCCATCGTAAAACGCTCTCTCTCCCAGTCTGCGGAAGATCCCATTTTCTTTAACTGGTTGATGATGCGGCTGCCGTACTCGTCACGCCACTCCCAGCATTTTTCTAAGAATCCTTCTCTTCCAAGATCACGCTTGTCGATGCCCTGTTTTTTCAGGTTCTCGATTACTTTCACTTCTGTTGCGATGGAAGCGTGGTCTGTACCCGGCTGCCATAATGCGTTGTAACCCTGCATTCTCTTATAACGTGTTAAAATATCCTGCATGGTGTTGTCGAGGGCATGTCCCATGTGAAGCTGTCCTGTGATGTTTGGCGGCGGCATCACGATGGTAAACGGCTTTTTGCTGCGGTCAACTTCGGCGTGGAAATAGCCGTTGTCTTCCCATTTTTTGTATAAACGGTCTTCAATGCTTTTTGGATCGTAGGTCTTTGCTAATTCTTTGCTGCAATTCTGACACATAATCTGTTCTCCTTTTTTAGTTCTGATAGATAGGCGGTTTTGATTCACAGGACATAATTTCCTATGAATTAAAAAAAGCCCTTCGTATTCCATACGGAATACAAAGGGCGAATATGATCGCGGTACCACCTTTGTTGGTGCTCATGTCCAGCCAGTTCCATATCTGACCGGTCATCCTGTAACGTGGATGAGTCGTGAATACCTGTGCATATCTGCAATGCCTGTTCTTATATCCTGTCATACAGCTATGCTTTCTCAGCATTCCGGTTCAAAAGCTACCTTCCACATATCTTTCTCTGGGATGTCTTTCAGCCGGTGAACTTCCCTCTCTGCAAAGAGTTTATGTGTACTCCTCTTTCTCACAACCTTTGTTTTTTGCTGTTTTTATCATACGAGGGGACGCGGGGTTTGTCAACTGTTTTTTTAGATCTCTTCCTCCACCATACTCTTGTTCCTCGTAAACAGATCATAGATACAAGGCACCACGATCAGTGTCAGCAGTGTTCCATATAACATACCTCCCTCAGTCACGATCGCCATCGGCTGCATCATCTCTGAACCGCTTCCAAGTCCCATCGCCATCGTGGACATTGCAAGGATCGTGGTCAGTGCCGTCATTAAGATCGGGCGCAGTCTCGTTCTTCCGGCTGTGACAATCGCCTCCTTTTTATCCATGCCCTCTCTTCTCAGCTGATTGATATAATCGACTAACACGATTCCGTTATTGACGATGACACCCGCTAACATGACAAATCCGATCATGGATACCACGCCGACTTCATTGTCTGTCACAAACAGAGCAAAGAAACCTCCCGTAAATGCAAGCGGAATCGTGAACATAATAATAAAAGGCGACAAAAATGACTGGAACTGTGCAACCATGATAAGATAAATAAATACCACCGCTAAGATCAGCATCAGATACAATTGGTTCATCGCATCCCGGATCGTCTCATCCTCCCCGGTCATGGAGATCTCATATCCATCCGGCAGCTTGATCTTATCTAATTCTTTCTGGATCTGGTTACTTACCAGCGTCACATTGTGATCTTCATCCACACCGGCTGTCACGCTGATATAGCGCGTCTGCGAGCTTCTGTTTATCACATTTAAGGACTCACCTTCCTCAAACTCTGCGATATCTTTCAGGGGAATATCTGTTGTCTCTCCGCTGATACGGTCTGTATAAGGAAATGTCAGCTTACGGATATCCCCTGGCGTGACATCCGCCTGTTCCCCACTCTGCACATATACTTTATAGTCTTTTAAATCCGTCGAGATCGTTGTGGATGACGTATTCGATGCAAGCTGTTTATAGACAAGCTGATACACCTGCGCTGTTGTCATGCCATATTTTGCAGCTTTTTCTTTGTCCACTTTTACCGTGAAAGACGGTGTCGTATCTCCAAGACCATCGTCCACATCTACAGTGCCCTCCGTCTTTTCCACGACTTCTGCGATCTGCCCTGCGAGTTTCTGCAGCTTATCTAAATCTTTTCCGCTGACCCGCACGGAAATACCGCTTCCGAAAAAGGAACTCATATCCGATGCAGAGCTGTCCGTATTCACGTCGCAGTCAAGATCCGCTGTAAGCGCCTGTATCGAGGCAGTGATCTCACTGCCAGTCGCCCCGGAATCATCGATGAGCACGTACATGGTCACACTGTCCGTACTGCCCATCGACATGATTCCACCGCCGCCTGCCATGGCTCCGATCGAATCCACACCGGAGATGCCAGAGATCTTATCCACAACCTCATCCGCGCGCTCCGTCAGTTCCTCAAATATCAGCTTTTCATCCTCTTTCGCTGAAACCGTGACCGTGAGCTGCTCTGTCTCCATATTCATGTCCATAAAGGTAAATCCTTTGGAAACGGAAAGCGTCACACTTGCCACCAGAAAAACTACTACACAGATCAGTACGATCGGTTTAAACCGCAGTGCCACACGCAGAACTTTTTCATATCCATCTAAAATGCGGTCAAACCACGGATGTTTGATTTCCCTGGTATTCTTCAGCGCACCGGATGCCATCATCGGTACAAACGTCAGCGCCACAATCAGACTTGCCGCTAACGTATAGGCGATCGTGAGTGCAATATCCACAAACAGCTGCCTTGTGATACCCTCCGTAAAAATGATCGGCGCAAACACACAGACCGTTGTGAGCGTGGATGCAAAAATAGCTCCTGCCACCTGTCCTGCTCCTTCAACTGCTGCCTTCCGGATCGATAATCCCTGATTCCTGAGCCGGTAAATATTTTCGATCACGACAATCGAATTATCTACAAGCATGCCGACGCCAAGCGCAAGACCGGACAGTGAAATGATATTTAACGATATTCCGGTAAAATACATCAAAACGATTGCAAAAACCACGCTGAGTGGAATAGAGCATGCGATCACCAGAGTCGGTTTGATATCCTTTAAAAACAGAATCAGAATAAGTACGGCAAGAATTGCACCTACAATCATATTTTCCATGACTGACTCCACAATGGTATCAATGTAAACTCCCTGATTCATCAAAATCGTCATGTGAAGTTTGTCATTTTCTTTTTCCAGTGATTCAAATCTGGTTTTGATCCGTTTTGTTACATCCCCGGTGGAGTATCCGGTCTGCTTTTCAATGGAAAGCATGATCGCCGGATTTCCATTTACTTTGGAATAGGAATCCCCTGTATCATCCACCACTTCTGTCTTTGCAACATCTGATAAACGGATCGGCGCGATTCCATCCATTCCGACATCCACCAGCACAAGATTTTCAAGTTCTTCCACGGATGAAACCTCGTCGCCGACACGCACTAAATACTGTTTCTTATTTTCATTGACATAACCTGCCGGCATGGAAAAATTCTGTGCTGTCAGAATTTGGCCTAATGTTTCCACCGACAGGATCTGATTCAGATCCGCAGACTCAAGTGCACTCTGTTTTGACTCTTCTAATTTTTCCTGTCCCTGCTCTAACCGGGCTTCCCCGACCGCAAGCTGTGCAGACGCTTCACTCATCTCTAAGATCCCGTCGATCTCCATCCGGTTTAACGTTACATACGCATCATCTAAGGTAGTTTTTCCATCTGTAACCTGTTCCTGTGCAGTCTGCAGAGCTGCCATTGCTGTTTGGATCTCAACCTGTTTTTGTGACAGCTGCGTAATCACCTGCGGAATATCATCGATCGAACTAAGACTCACATTTAACGCTGCTAACTGATCTGCCCACTGCTGATTTAAGGATGTATTCAGTTCTAACAGTTCTTCCTGTAATAATTCCAGACGTTTTCCTGCTTCCGCAATGCTCTCCTGATTTTCCCCGGTCATCGCAAGGATCTGATTGATCTGTTCCTGATCTCCGGAAATCTTCGCCTCCTCTAAAAGTTCTTCTATACGTCTGCTTCCATCGTCACTGTTCATCTGGGCTTCTTTTTGTGCCTGTTCAATGTCTGCTTTTAATCCCATTCCCTGTTCATAAATACTCTGGAGTTCCGGGATTGCCCGCTTTATCAGCTCATCGGTCGCTTTCAATACTGTATAATTCTGACTCAGATCTGATTCTGCCACAAACGCCTGCGACTTACCATTGATCACTTCATTTTCTGCCTGTCCAAGCTGGTTTGCAAGCTGATCTTTTCCGCTTTCCATCTGCCTGCGTCCACTCTCCACCTGCTCGGCAGCCTGATCGAGCTGTTCCTGCGGTTCAGTAAACTGTTCCTCGATCTTACTCTGGATCTTCTGATTCAGTGCATCGATTTTATCCTGATCTAATGTGACATGAATGTTCTCTTCCACAGTTCCGGTTGTAGAAACAGATGCCACACCGTCGATACTCTCAAGCACCGGCGAAAGTTCATTTTCCACATAATCCGAAATCTCTGACTGCGTCATGCCTTCCACATCGGCAGATGCCACCATTACAGGCATCATATCCGGGTCGATCTGCATGATCATCGGCTTCCCGGCACCATCCGGAAAACTGCCCTCTAACTGGTCTAATTTCTGCTGGATCTCGATAATGACCGAATCCATATTGGCATTCTGCTCATACTCTAAGATCACCATCGAATAATTATCGTAGGAGGCAGAACTCACATTTTTGATGCTCGAAGTCGTCGCCATGGATGCCTCGACAGGTGCTGTCACATCGGATTCCACTTTCTCCGGGCTTGCCCCCATATCCGTCGTAATGACTAAGGCATATGGCAGACTCATATCCGGCAGTAGATCTGTGGTCATTTTGGTTAGGGATACGGCTCCTAACACAATGACTAAGATCACGCCTACGATCACAGTATACGGTTTCTTCACACTTAATTTTGACAACACTCTCTTTTGTCCCTCCACCTGAATACGCAAGACATTTGTAATAAACACCTGGCAGCAAATATTTTGCCACAATATATTTAGTTTACCTGTTTCAAAATGGATTGCAAGACTTTCGTACCAGTTTATATTTTTTTAGATTGCTGATTAAGGCAGAATCCTGTGCACAAAAAAGCCCCTGTCAGCTATACACCTATACAAAACTGACAAGAGGCTTTTCTCTTATACCTGCTGTATTCCTACTCTTCCTCTGATTCCTCATCATCCACGATCGCTGCCGTAGCACCTGATACTGCTGACACTACTGCAACCACAGTCGCTATGATGACTACTACAAGTAAACAAATCAGAAAAATCCATAATCCTGTCTCTGTCATATTCCTCTCCATTTCTATGTGTATTTTACAAAGATCCAGCCTGTCCGTTCTTGTCTGCACCCATGTACCCCAACACATCCGATCCTTTATTTCTACTAATCATAGATAATAGTATAGCACACAACCGGCTTATTTACCAGTGACATTGTCAAAGATTTTCATCAAAAATAAGAGTTAAAAAATGAGACCACCCATATGGCAGTCTCATTTTTATGTAGTACAGCAATCCGTTTATTAACCCTTTACGCTTCCAAGTGCAACACCCTGTACGATGTGTTTGGATAAGATCAGATATACAATGATAACCGGGAAGATGGAAAATGCGATCATCACATATACCTGCCCCATATCAAACTTGAGCCAGTCAGCCGCACGCAGCTGTGCGATTAAGATAGGCAGTGTTTTTTTCTTGTCATCATGTAAGATCAATGCCGGTGTGAAGTAGTTGTTCCAGCTGCTTACGAATGTGAAGATCATCTGCACAGCAATTGCCGGTTTCATCAGTGGCATTACAATTGCATTGAAGGTACGGAATTCACCGGAACCATCGATACGTGCTGCCTCGATCAGTGACAACGGCAGTGTACTCTCCATATACTGTTTCATATAGAAAAATGTAACCGGAGCCGCAATCGTCGGCACGATCAGAGGTATAAAGGAATCCTCTAAGTTCATGTTGGAAACAAGTTTGATAAATCCAAGTGCAGTTACCTGTGTCGGAATCATCATGATCATCAAAATAAACGGATAAATGTATTTTTTCAGTTTGAAATCATATGCATGGATCGCATAAGCTGTCATCGTTGAAAAATATACGCTGAGTACTGCACTGAGCGAAGAAACGATCAGACTGTTGAACATACCGTTCCATACCGGAAGCGTTCCATTTCTCAAATTCTTCCAGTTTTCCCACAGATGGCTGCTCGGAACCAGCGTAAAACCTGACTGTAACTCACCGTTTGATCTGGTTGCATTGATAAACAGTACATAAAACCAGAACAGACACAATATGGAAACAATGATCAGTACGATATATGCGATCAGTCTTCTTGCATGAATTCCTACACCTTTTTTCAGATTACGATTTTCATTCATGATCTTCACCCCTTCCTCTTATCATTGCCGGTTATCTTAAATACTACCAGGCTTAAGATACCTGTAATGATAAACAGAACAACTGACAATGCACCAGCCATACCATAGTTCTTGCTGTAGAGATGTTTATTTAAGAACATGATCAGCGTCATGGTAGAACGCATCGGGTCACCGGTTCCATTGGTTAAGATCTGCGGTACATCGAATAACTGTAAACCACCGATCAGAGATGTAATAACCACATATACAAGAATCGGACGTAACAATGGCAATGTGATCTGCCAGAATACCTGGGAAGAAGTTGCACCATCAACTTCCGCTGCCTCAAACAAAGAGGTATCAATACCCATCATACCTGCCATTAAAAGGATCGTTGTATTACCAAACCACATCAGACAGTTCATTAACGCGATCAGCCCTCTTGCACTGCCCGCATTGGATAAAAATTTGTACGGTGTATCAATAAATCCGATCTGCATCAGCATCGAGTTGATGGGTCCTCCATCGGAGAACAATGTAAAGAATAACATGGAAAATGCAGATGCCATGATCAGGTTTGGCAGATATACGACTGTTTTAAAGAAACGGGTTCCTTTTAATCTGAGACGTACATCAGAGAACCATGCTCCAAGTACCAGTGACAAAATGATCTGTGGTATGAAACACATGATCCATAATAACATGGTGTTTTTGGTATAAATCCAGATATCTCCATCGGAGAAAAGCTTTTTATAGTTTGCAAGTCCGACGAAATTCGGTCCGACCTGCGTCAGTCCTGACATATAGTTTTCAAAGAAACTGTTGTAAATAGTGCTGATCAACGGAATCAGCTGAAAAATAACATATACTACAATAAAAGGAATCAAAAAGATATATCCCCATTTATTGTATCTTACTACCTTTCCACTGCTTTTTTTCATAACAACCTGACCTCCTTTTCCAGAGTGCATAATTTTCGCCCACAGAGCTCACAGCATCCCTCACCTTTACCCTGTGTAAGTCTGCTGTCAGCTCTGCGCTTACAGTTTTTACACAAATTTGGATATAAAATGAGCCGCGCCCGCCTCCCTTACGGTCCGGCAGGCGCGGCATCAAATCATTTTTTATACCATTCGTCTGCTTAGTATGTTAACTCCGGATATTTCTCTACAACTGCTTTGTAGAACAGATCTAATGCCTCTTCTTTTGTAGCAGTTCCCTCGAAGTAGTTCTTCATTGCGTTCTGGAACTCTTCGTTACATCCCTGATCGTATGCAGAAAGGTTGCTTAAATCAAGTTTGGAAACACCTGCGCTGTAAATACCAAGTGGATTCTGTCCGCCTAAGATCTTGCTTGAATAAGAGCTGTCAGCCATCTCAGCGATTACATCCTGGTTATTTACGAAATCGTCATCTTTCTCGATGATATCTTTCATAACATCATCATTGGTTGTCATCTGAAGCATGATATCTTTTACAAGGCTCTGGTTATCAGTTCCGTTTGCTGCACAGATCCATGTACCACCCCAGAAGAAGCCCTGCGGTCCTTCGGTTGCGCCCCAGCCACCGTTGTAACCGATACTGCCTTCGGTATCTGCTGCCATTGAAAAGTTTACTAACCATGCAGGTCCAAAGTAGCAGAATACATTTCCTTCCGGATAGAAACCTTTCTTCCAGTCATCACTCCACAGTTCGTATGTTCCTGTCTCGCCTGCATCTACAAGTTCTTTGGAATCATCAACCCATTTCATAATGTTGTCATCAATATTGATCTTGCCATCAACAACCCATTTGGAAGTAACGTTGTTGGAATATACACGGTAAGTATCGTTTGCGGAAGATGTGATGGTGTAGCCTGCATCTTTCATCTTCTTTGCTGTATCATTGAATGTATCCCAGTCTTTTACATAGTTCTGAACTTCTGAAGGATCATCAGATCCTAATACTGCTTTTGCTGCATCTCTGTTATAGAATAATACGCCAGGACAGCCCTGCCATGAAACACCTTTTAATACACCGTTGGAATCGGTAACAACATCTTTGGTGTACTGATACTGTTTGGAAAGATCTGAATCAGTAATTCCAAGATCTGATACTGCCATTGTGTAGTCGGTATCTACATATTTTAATGCATAATCAGCTTCTACTAAAAAGATATCAATCTTGTCATCTGCTGCTGCATCGGCCTGTTTTAATAAGGTTGCGTCCAGGTTGTTCTGATATGCATTGTCATCATTCGGTGTAATGTTCCATTTTACAGTTACATCACCGATCGTACCTGTGGTTGCATCCACCTCTGTATATCCAGGATAATGATCTGTAACACGGCTCTTGAACTCTTCGTTCCAGCAGTAGATGTTAAGTACTTTTCCTTCATCGGAAGCACTCGCATCTGAAGCTACAGCTTCGGTAGCCGGAGCTGCCTCATCTGTGGCTGCGGCGTCACTGCTGCCCGTATCTGCCGAGCTGCTGTTTCCACTGTTTGTGCTGGTGTTTGCTGCGTTATTACCGCCGCATCCTGCCATCATGGTTACAAGCATTGCTGTACATAATAATGTGCTAACGATTTTCTTCTTCATAGAAAACCCTCCTCCTTAATATGTGGTCTTTTGACCATTGTTTTTGTTGTTTTTCTGCTTTGAAAGCAGATAGTCTGGAATCTTTTGTATACATTTCTGTAAAAATATCGTCCGCATGTAGCTGCAACTACATTTAAATGCGTCCAACAGATTTACCTGCAACTAAGATCCCTTCTATAACGACTCTCTCTACGAGAGTTGTTCTCGGTTTCTCAATGGAGCCAATCAGCCGCTTGGCTGCCTCACTCCCGATCAGCTCTGTGTCCTGTCTGATCGTCGTAAGCTGAGGATGTAACAACTGCGACATCCTCGTTCCGTCATATCCTGCAATCGAAATATCCCGCGGAATCCGAAGTCCCATCTCTATGATGACGTTCCTTCCTCCTATTAAAGAGGTGTCATCCGGATAAATGATACAGGTTGGCGGATCTTCTAAATTGAGCAGCTCTTTTGTCTGTTTTGCTGCCTCCCTGGTCTCTAAGTAATCTGCTGTCCGGATGTATTCATCCGGAATCTTCAGACCAAGTTCATCCACCGTCCGGTAGAAACTTGCCAGCCGGTCTTTCGTAACGTAAGAAGCCTGCTGCCCATGAATATATGCAATTTTCCGATGTCCCTGCCCGTATATATATTTTACAAGATCTTCCATACCCTGAATATTGTTGGAACTGACTGCCGTACAGTTATGATGTACATAATCAATCGTAACGACCGGCAGGTCACTATTCATCAGTTCTAAGACATCCGGGTCATTGAAATCGGCACAGACGATTGCAACTCCTTCAAAATTCCGGTATCTGCAATGTTCATAATAGGACATCTTGCGATTTTCAAAACAGGTATTGATAAATGTAATGTCATATCCCTGTTTCTCCGACTGAACTTTTAATCCATTCAGCACTCCGGAAAAATACTCATGTGTCAAACCGCTTCCCGCCTCCTCTTCAAAGAGAACTCCTATATTATAGGAACGGTTTGTCTTTAGAGCTCTCGCCGCCGCATTTGGAAAATACCCAAGTGCTTCTGCTGTCTTTCTGACACGGCTCTTTGTCTCTTCGCTGATATCTCTCTGGTCATTTAAAGCCTTGCTTACGGTGGCAGTAGATACTCCACATTTCTCTGCAATCGTTTTTAATGATACCATGGAAACCTCCAGCTTCTCTTCGAAAACGAAATCCTGTTTCTGAAATATTTCTTAATCGTTTTCGTACTTTTACTATATATCATCCATAAGCAAATTTCAACTGATTTTTGGA
>ENA-USUM01001972-USUM01001972.1-human-gut-metagenome-genome-assembly--contig:-NODE-1972-length-12542-cov-32.933093_pt1 | contig 12542 bp, 9 predicted proteins | sample MGYA00250063_ERZ773402 | MGnify/ENA primary metagenome ERZ773402 (study PRJEB29103, sample SAMN06112030) | human gut metagenome | biome: human gut; feature: ankylosing spondylitis patient; material...
TGTGTTCATAATTATTGTGGTAAAAATTGCTCGAATGCTTTTGGTATAAATAATGGGCGTTGTACTTTTAATCCTAATGTTTGTATGGACTATAATGGTTGGTTTACTGATTGTGTTAATGGAAAAGTGTCAAATTTCCCCGGAAGTGATTGCGACACAGCGATGGGGCGTGGAGAATGTTGGAATGAAATAATGTAGCAGGGAATGCCGACGGGTTCGCCCAAAGATTCATCCGGTTGCCGGACAAGCCGGATAAGTAAAAAATAGAATCAAAATCTGTTCGGAATATTTGCAATATTCTTTTTTTGTCATACATTTGTTCCGATAAAAAGAAAAAATGAGAAATAGTTTACATCATAACCATCATCATTGCCATCACTGTTTCAGGTGAGATGATGTTGTTATGCTGTTCGGTCTTCAATAAAAGTATAATAAGCTCGCCTGATTCAGGCGGGCTTTTTTTGTTTTTTGCCTACCCGGATCAGTCGAGCGCTAACTCTAAATAGCGTTATGATAAACTTAAAAATTGCAATCCAGAAATCCGGCAGTTTAAATGAAGATTCCCTGACTTTACTGAAAGAATGCGGGATATCTATCAACAACGGAAAAGATCAGTTAATGGCCCAGGCCTCTAATTTCCGATTGGATGTATTGTATTTGAGGAATTCCGATATCCCGCAATATGTGCGAGATGGGGTGGCCGACATTGCCATCATCGGGGATAATACGGAAAAAGAGAAAAAAACGGGTATCCGTCATGTGCTCGACCTGGGGTTTTCCAGGTGCCGGTTATCGATAGCTGTACCTAAAAATGTCGATTTTCAGGACATCTCTTATTTACAGGGGAAAAAGATTGCGACTTCTTATCCGAACTCTTTAAAAGATTTTTTGACGGAAAACGATATAGAGGCTGAGATTCATGAGATTTCCGGTTCGGTGGAGATAGCTCCCAATATCGGATTGGCCGATGCGATTTGTGATTTGGTCAGTTCCGGGAGTACTTTGTTTAAAAACGGCCTGAAAGAGGTATATAAGATTTTTGAATCTCAGGCTATTTTGGTGGCTAATTCCGGTTTATGCGGTGAGAAGCAGGAATTGTTAGCCCAGTTGGTATTTCGGATTAAGGCTGTATTGGCTGCTAAATACAACAAATATATTTTACTGAATGCTCCTGAAAAAGCTTTGGATCGGATCTGTCGGCTTTTACCGGGAATGAAAAGTCCTACCATCATGCCTTTACGAGAAAACGGATGGGTGTCTGTTCATTCGGTTGTGAATGAAAATGAGTTTTGGGAAGTAATCGGTAAATTGAAGGAAGCCGGAGCGGAAGGGATTCTGATCGTGCCGATTGAAAAAATGATTTTGTAATACTGAAAAAGAGATAGCTATGGAAAGAATAATAAATCCTGTCCGGGAAAGATGGGTGGACTTATTGAAGCGTCCTCGGATGGAAAATGCTGATCTGCAGAAAATCTGTAAAGCTATTTTTGCAGAGGTCCTGAAAGACGGCGATAAGGCTTTGACCAAATATACCTGGTTTTTCGACCAGGCTAAAGTAGAACGCTTGCAGGTGGCTGAAGCAGAATTCCGGGAAGCTGAAAGAGAGGTAAACAATGATTTGAAAAGGGCGATAACGGAGGCCCGGCAAAATATTGAGGCCTTTCATACTTTACAACTGACCGGACGGAACGAATATGTCAATCCGAAAGGATTCCGTTGCTGGCAAGAGACTAGAGGGATCGGAAAGGTGGGCTTGTATATTCCCGGAGGAAGTGCTCCCTTGTTTTCTACCGTATTGATGCTTGCCGTTCCGGCCCGGATTGCCGGTTGTGAGGAAATCGTTTTGTGTACTCCTCCGGATCGTTCAGGTAGAGTTCATCCGGCTATTTTATGGACAGCCCGCCAATGCGGAGTGGATAAAGTCTTTAAAGTCGGGGGAATACAGGCTATCGGGGCGATGACTTTCGGCACGGAGAGTGTGCCTAAGGTGTATAAAATCTTCGGTCCCGGTAATCAGTATGTTACAGCGGCAAAACAGCTGGCCTGTAATTATGGTACGGCGATCGATATGCCGGCAGGACCTTCCGAAGTCATTGTGATTGCCGACCGTTCGGCCGATCCTCGTTTTGTAGCGGCCGATTTATTGTCACAAGCTGAGCACGGTCCGGACAGCCAGGTGATATTATTGACAACGGACAGCTGCCTGGTCGATCGGGTTCAGAAAGAGATAGAAAGCCAATTGGCCGTATTGCCCCGTAAGACTATCGCTTCGAAGGCTTTGGAAAATTCGAAAGCGATAGTACTGGAAAATGTAGATGAATGTTTGGAATTGGCAAATGAATATGCACCGGAACACTTGATCCTGAGTGTGGAAAATTATCTCGATTCGATACCACAAATAAAAAATGCAGGCTCTGTGTTTCTGGGTAACTATTCTCCTGAAAGTGCAGGAGATTATGCTTCGGGTACCAATCATACCCTACCGACCCATGGATATGCCAAAGCATATAGCGGAGTGAATGTGGATGCTTTTGTGAAAAAAATTACTTTTCAGGAAATAACCCGGGAAGGCCTGCTCGATCTGGCTCCGACCATCGGGGTTATGGCGGAGCATGAACTTTTGTATGCACACCGGAGGGCGGTGGAGATACGGAAAGAAGAGGGAAAGTAAAAAGTGAAAAAAGCAAAAGGCTGGAGGTTGGAAGTGAAAGGGAGGGACAATGAAATAAGAGGATATTTATGGAAATAGAAAAATTGATACGTAAAAATATTTGGGAATTACAACCTTATTCGTGTGCTCGGGAGGAGTATGAAGGAGGACAGGCTATTTTACTCGATGCGAATGAAAATCCTTTCGATACGGGAGTGAATCGTTATCCGGATCCTTATCAGCGGGAATTGAAGAAAGAATTGGCCCGACTGAAGGAAGTGAAGGTGGATCATATGATTTTGGGAAATGGGAGCGATGAGCTGATCGATTTATTGATCCGGAGTTTCTGCGAACCTGCGGAAGATAATATAGTCGTCTTTTCTCCCGGTTATGCTATGTATGAAGTGAGTGCTGCGATTAATCGGGTTGGAGTGAAAAAAATCGATCTGACAGCCGATTTGTTACCCGACTGGTCCGAGTTGAGACGACGAGTGGACGATCGCACCAAACTGATTTTCCTTTGTACGCCTAATAATCCTACCGGGAAGGTTATCCCTTACGGGCAGATTGAGCGGTTGTGTGGGGAGTTTCAGGGAATGGTGATCGTCGACGAGGCCTATATCGATTTTACAGACGCACCTTCTGCGGTGCATTTATTGGATAAATACCGGAATGTCGTTGTTTTGCAGACTCTGTCGAAAGCTTGGGGAATGGCAGGATTGCGTTTGGGGATAGGCTTAGCCGATCCGGAAGTAGTCGGAATATTGAATCGGGTGAAAGCTCCTTATAATATCGGGGGACTGACCCAACAGACCGCTTTGGCCCTTCTCCGGCAATATGATCTTTTCCAGAATCGGCGGACTGGGATTATCCTCGAACGGGAGCGTCTGATCCGGGAATTGAGAGGGTTGGGTATATTCCGGCGAGTATATGATTCGGAAGCCAATTTTATATTGGTCATCACTGAATTTTGTCAGAAGTTATATCGCTATCTGATTGCTTGTCGGGTGGTTGTACGGTTACGGGATATTCCGCCTTTGATCGGAGGAGGAATCCGGATCACTGTCGGTACCCGGGAGGAGAACGATCGGTTGCTGGAAGTTCTTCATGAATATGATAATGTAATGGAAGTGAATACCTTATGAAAAAGATGTTATTTATAGACCGGGACGGTACGATCATCAAAGAACCGACAGACAATTTTCAGGTGGACCGGCCGGAAAAACTGAAGTTTATGCCGGGAGTGATCGGAGCACTGCGGGAGATTACCGGGAATACGGATTTTCGATTGGTGATGGTGAGTAACCAGGATGGCTTAGGGACTGCCGATTTTCCTATGGAAGATTTTATGCTTCCGCAAACATTGATGTTGAAGGTGTTGGAAAGTGAAGGGATCGTTTTCGACGAGATATGTATCGATCCGAGCCGGCCGGAAGAATATTCCCGTTTTAGGAAACCCGGAATAGGGATGGTAGAAAAATATTTGAATGAATATTTGGATACTGAAAATTCCTATGTGATCGGGGATCGGGAGACCGATATGCAGCTGGCTGCTCATATGGGGATAAAAGGGATTTGGCTGGGAGAATGGAGGGAGACCGATTTACCGGTGGTATTGCATACAGATTCCTGGCGGGAAATTACCCGATTTATAATATCAGGAAGCCGGAAAGTCCGGATTTGTAGGAAAACTGCGGAGACAGAGGTAACTGTTACTTTAAATTTGAATGGGGAAGGTTGTTGCAGTATAAAGACCGGTTTGTCGTTTTTCGACCATATGCTGGAACAAATCGCCCGGCACGCAGGGGTAGATCTGGAGATCGGAGTACGGGGAGATTTGAAGGTCGACGAGCATCATACCGTTGAGGATACGGCTATTGTATTGGGGGAGTGTTTCGCTAAAGCCCTGGGAAGTAAAAAAGGAATCGAAAGATATGGTTTTGCTTTGCCTATGGACGATGCAAAGGCTGAGGTATTACTCGATTTCGGCGGAAGGACTTGGTTGGAATGGGGGGTCACTTTGAAACGGGAATATGTCGGAGATTTTCCGACGGAGATGGCCCGGCATTTTTTTGCTTCTTTTTGTCAGAGCGGGCAGTGCAATCTGCATATCTCGGCCCAGGGAGAAAATACGCATCATATTCTGGAGGCTGTATTCAAAGCTTTTGCCCGTGCCGTACGGCAGGCTATCCGGCAAACCGGAGGAGGGATCCCTTCGTCGAAGGGCTGTCTCGCTTAGTTTAGGAATGACGAAATGATTGTACAGATAAATAGGAGATCATGAAAGTTGTTATTATCGATTATGGAGCCGGGAATGTCTTTTCAGTGACGACTGCTTTACAACGCTTAGGGGTTCAGGCGGTCTTGAGTAGTGATGTCAGGCTGATCGCCCGGGCCGACCGTGTGATATTTCCGGGTGTCGGACAAGCTGCTGCTGCCATGAAGCAATTGAAAGATAAAGGATTAGATCGGATAATCCCACAACTGGAAATGCCCGTATTGGGAATTTGTCTGGGGATGCAGTTGATGTGCCGGTTTTCGGAAGAAGAAAATACATGGGGATTGGGTATCTTTCCTATGGAAGTGAAGAAGTTTGCAGACAGTTGTAAAGTGCCTCATATGGGGTGGAATACGGTCCGGAAGCTGAAAACTACTTTGTTTCAAGGGATAAATCCCGGGGAATGGATGTATTTTGTACATTCCTATTATGTTCCTGTTACAGCTTATTGTATCGCAACTTGCGACTTCCAGAATTGGCAAGTCAGGGCACACGTCTACCGTATCGGCTATATCTTTTGCAATACTGAGATCTTTCAAGAAGTGTTGTCCTAGAAATTTTTTTGGCTTTACTAATCCCATTCCGTTATTTTTCTATCGTTAATAAATAGGTTTATTTCGCTAAGATAGTATCTTTGCATCGTGCAAAGGTAAACATTCTAAATTAATATACACAGATTTTGGAACGAACTCGATTAAAAAAGATTATAAATAAAGGTTTGCAGATTGCATTTCCGTTATTTTTGGGGGCTGCGATACTGATATGGATGTATCACGGATTCAATTTTTCCCGGGTGTGGGAGGTCTTGGATGGAGGAATGAACTATGGGTGGATGTTAGTGTCATTAGTGTTTGGTGTGTTTAGTCATATTTTTCGTGGCTGGCGGTGGAAGCTTACGCTGGCTCCGTTGGGCGAGCATCCCAAAACATCCGATTGTGTATATGCCATCTTTGTGTCTTATGCCGCCAACTTGGTTGTTCCCCGTGTAGGTGAGATTTCCCGTTGCGGGGTGTTGGCTAAATATGATGGTACATCTTTTTCCAAATCGCTGGGTACGGTGGTTACGGAACGGCTGATTGATACGCTGTGTGTGTCGTTGATTACAGGGGTAACTCTTATAATGCAGGCAAGGGTATTCGATACTTTTTTTAAAGAAACCGGCACGGATACCACGGTTTTGGCACAGGTATTTACTTCGGGGCATTTCTATATCACTATCGTCTGTGTGCTGGCCGTATTGGTGCTGGCTTTTTTTCTGATCAGGAATGTGACGGTCTTTGCTAAGGTGAAAGGCATTCTCCATAATGTATGGGTCGGTGTACTGTCTTTGCGTCATGTAAAGCGGATGCCTCTGTTCATTCTTTATACCGTCGGTATCTGGACTTGCTATTTCCTGCAATTCTATGTTTCTTTCTTTTGTTTCGATTTTTCCGATAATTTGGGAGTGATGGCGGGACTGGTCATGTTTGCTGTAGGTAGCATTGCGGTAGTAGTTCCGACTCCTAATGGGGCGGGTCCGTGGCATTTTGCTGTCATAACGATGATGATGCTCTATGGAGTGGGAAAAGAAGATGCGGGAATTTTTGCCTTATTAGTGCATGGAATACAAACTTTTTTATTAATTTTGTTGGGTATATATGGATTAGCGGCTTTGCCGTTCACAAATAAAACTAAGAAGTTATGAGTACAATTCTCTCTCTCGCTCCGCAGAATGTGTGGAAGCATTTCTATTCATTGACTCAGGTTCCCCGCCCTTCGGGTTACTTGAAGAAAGTGCAAGAGTTCTTGCTGAACTTTGGAAAAAGTGTAGGCGTAGAGTCATTCCAGGACGAAGCCGGTAATATCATTTACCGCAAGCCTGCCACTCCGGGGATGGAAAACCGTAAGAAGGTGATTCTTCAGGCTCACATGGACATGGTTCCTCAGAAGAATAACGATACAGTGCATGATTTTGAAAATGATCCTATCGAGACTTACATTGACGGAGATTGGGTGAAAGCTAAAGGCACGACTTTGGGAGCCGATGATGGTATGGGTGTTGCCGCTATCATGGCTATCATGGAAGACAAGACGCTGAAACATGGTCCGTTGGAAGCACTGATTACTGCCGACGAAGAAACCGGTATGTTCGGTGCGTTCGGTTTGAAGCCGGGAACGGTAGACGGTGATATTCTGTTGAATCTGGATTCGGAAGAAGAAGGAGAATTGTATATCGGTTGTGCAGGCGGTGAAGACCTGACAGCAGTGTTGGAATATAAAGAAGTGGAAACAGATCCGGCTGACATTGCTTTGAAAGTTACCTTGAAAGGGCTGCGCGGTGGTCATTCAGGATTGGAAATAAATGAAGGACGTGCCAATGCCAACAAGCTGATGGCTCGTTTCATGAACCAGGTGATAACTTACGATGAGGCTTGCCTGGTGTCCTGGCAAGGTGGCAATATGCGTAATGCCATTCCTCGTGAATGTGAAGTGGTCATTACGGTTCCGGCTGAAGAAGAAGCGGACGTACTGGAATTTGTGCAGGAGTGCGAAGCATTGTGGAATGAAGAATATCATGTACACGAAACACCGATCAGCTTCAAGGCAGAACGGGTGGAATTGCCTGCGATGATGGTTCCCGATGAAATTAAAGATAATCTGGTGGATGCCATTTATGCTTGTCAGAATGGAGTGATGCGTATGATTCCTACTATCCCCGATACCGTGGAAACCTCTTCCAATCTGGCTATTGTTTCTATAGGTGGTGGCAAGGCGGAGATAAAAATCCTGGCCCGCAGTTCACGCGATTCAATGAAGGATTATCTGAATACTGCATTGGAAAGCTGTTTCTCTATGGCAGGTATGGAAGTAACCCGTTCAGGTGGTTATTCAGGCTGGGAACCCAATGTGGATTCTCCTATTCTGAAAGCCATGAAGGAGTCTTATAAGGCACAATTCGGTACGGAACCTGCTGTGAAAGTGATTCATGCCGGTTTGGAATGCGGTATCATCGGTGCGGTGGTTCCGGGATTGGATATGATTTCTTTCGGTCCTACCTTGCGTTCTCCTCACTCACCGGATGAACGCTGCTTTATTCCTTCTGTAGGCAAGTTCTATGATTTCGTGGTAGCTACGTTGGAAAATACGCCGGTAAAAGAATAGTCTTTAAGATCTTATAAAGATTTCGGGCGCGGATGATAGGGATTTCGTCCGCGCCTTTCTATTAATACTCCACTTTGTCACTTTTCTCTGTCCATTGTTGGAATGCCTTTATCGCCTCTTCCGCCAAAAGAACTTCGGAAGGCAGCTTGCGTGCCGAAGGCTTCAGGCTTAACTCATCATAGATAAAAGAGTCGTCAAACCCTATATTCTTGGCATCCGTCTTGTTGTTTGCATAATACATTTTATCCAGCCGTGCCCAGTAAATGGCTCCCAGACACATGGGACACGGTTCACACGAAGTATAAATTTCACATCCGCTCAAGTTGAATGTTCCCAGTTTGCTTGCCGCCGCACGGATGGCGCTGACTTCCGCATGGGCGGTAGGGTCGCATTGTGAGGTGACACGATTGGCTCCGGTCGCAATGATTTCACCATCTTTGGCAATTACGGCTCCAAAGGGTCCGCCGCCGTTTGCCACATTCTCTATAGAAAGCTCAATGGCTTTCCGCATTAATTCTTCTTTCTTCATAGTGGTTCTATTTCTTTAGTACAGAGCAAATATACGATATTTCCGGCTATATATGCGGGAGAGGGCTTATTTTATTCGGAAACTGCCGCTTCATGTGTACACTTGTCGGTTTCTGCTACCATTGAGGTGATTATCAGTGCCTCCGGGGACATTGCCCTGTTTTTTGTTTCAGAAGCTTCAGCCTCTCCGCAAAAGCCCGTCAATAGGGCGAAGCGGCTGAAGGATTGCCTTTGGAAATTCCTTCAGCCCCGATTATGGAAGCTTCAGTTTTTGGCTGTTCGGGATGTGTTTGTGGAAGTTCATTTTCTCTGGTGCTTTTATGCCTGTTGGAAATGATGTTACTATTAGGAAGAGTTTGCTTTGACTGCCGTAACAGCTTTATTGCTTCACCTTAGTGAAGCAGCCGTTTTATACAGGTGACAATGGATCTTCACCAAAGTGGAATGGCGTGTTCACCTAAGTGATGGACAGAAAATACAAACTTATCCTGATGAAAAAGAATATGTTTCCGGTTGTGTCAGTTTGCTCATTTAGGGGTGCGATACGGTGACAAGTGCCTGGATATAGGACTTTTGAAGCATTGGGGAACCAATCTGTGCGGAGTATGCATACCCCAAGAGGGTGCGGCTGAAGGATTTTTCTTCGGGCTGAAGCATTTTCAGGTGTAATCCTTCAGCCGGAATGCCCACCGGCAAAGGGTTTGCGGAGAGGCTGAAGCTTTTGAAGGAATTTTCCTGTCCTTTTTCTTTGTATCACGAATTTGCTGAATACTCCTGGTTTTCCGTAATGCGCTGGTTTGGGCTAATACTTTGCACCCTTTCGGGTATATTATGCAAAAGAAGCTAATAAATTATACCCATTAGGGTGTAATTATCGCTGGTTTTGCTATATTGGTACCCTAAAGGGTGTAATTATGAATAATTCATTGTCATTGTTTGTTAAGGAAATGCGCAAGCGGTTCGGACTTACGCAAGTAGATTTGGCAGCTAAGGCGGGAGTGGGGCTTCGCTTTGTGCGCGAGTTGGAACAAGGAAAGCAAACTTTGCGAATAGACAAGGTAAACCAGGTGCTTGCCCTCTTCGGGTATGAAGTGGGAGCAGTGCCTGCAGGAAAGGAGCATAGCGTATGAGAAGGGGAAAAATATACCTGAATGATATATATCTACGCGGGGACGCTGACGGAAGACGAAAATGGTTTTACCTTTGTCTATGATGCCGGATTCTTGCGTTATCCGGCTGGCACCTGAAGAACTTTTCATTGTATGATACGGGGATGGGCTATAGTCTGACGCCTGCATACCATTTGCTGTCCACGGTTATTGTCATGCCCGAGGATACGGAGGAGCTCGCCGGGGGGCAGTGGCAAGGTAATAGAGAACATCGCTTGGAAATTCCGACGTTCCATCATTAAATGGATGGAACTGATAGATGTTTCCTTCCTGCCCGAAGACATGAAGAAACCCTATAAAAGACTGGTGCTGCAACGTTTGCTTTGGCTGCGCTGAAAGATCTTTCCTTTTCTGTTTTAGTTATTTTAATTAAAACGTATGCAGTCTTTAAACATCTATTTCGTTTCTTTGTTAAAGAAGACTTAGTACGAACTAAAAGATTGTAGATATGAAAATTCGTTATTTATCTTTGATAGTGTTACTGGTAATGAGCGTATTTGCTCCTATGCAGGCACAAACCTATGACAATTTGTGGAAAGAACTGGAAGTATTGGAACGAAAGGATCTGCCCAAGTCGGTTATTTCCGAAGCAATGAAAATCTACGATAAAGCAAAAGCGGAACAGAATGTACCGCAAATGATGAAAGCCTATCTCACTGCCATGCAGTACCGTTCCCTTTTAACTCCCGATAGCTTGAAGGTAGATATGAATGGTTTGGAACAATGGGCTTCCCAAACCGGCAGTATGGAAGACAAAGCTATATTGTATTCCATTCTGGGTGAAATGACCATGCCTGCCGACGTAAAAAAAGGATTGGGTTATTTGCAGGCCTCTCTCAAGGATAAAGACCGGTTATTACTTATCCCGGTCGAGAAATTGAGACCTATGGTGAGAGTGGGAGAGGCTAGTAAACGGTATTTTCGTGATAATCTGTACAACCTGCTGGCACGTCGTGCCATACAAATCATGCAGCAGTACAGGTGGCAGGCGGCTGCTAAAGCAAATCAGACAAACAGTCTGCCTGCGGATATGACGGATATGGATCAGTTTGTTACTTATCAGTTTGTTCCCGTCTCTGATTGTGACCTGACGGCAGCTGTCATGCAGACTTATCAGTCCTTGCTGAAAGCATACGATACGGAAACGGAGCGTGAGGGTTGGTTGCTGACCGGGATAGACGCATTGAATTACCTGTACCGCAATTTTTCCGGAAACTTCTCGAATGACGTATGCCAACAGGAACTCCGGAAGTGGATTCATACTTATCCGGCTGTGAAAACAGTCCCTGAAGCTTATCTGGCTTTGGCACAATTCCTACAGTATCAAAATAATCAGGTAGAGCGCTTGCGGATAGTTCGTGAAGGAATAGCCGGATACCCCCGTTACGAAGGTATCAACCAACTGAAGAATATAGAAAAGGAAATTCTGAATGCAAGCCTTTCACTGGAAATAGCTACGGCCTATCCGGGTGAACAGCAGTCGGTGAAAGTAAATTATAAAAACCTTACCGGCATCACCTTGCAGTTATATAAGGTGAATTTACCCGTTACCTCTGCCGTATTGCAGAACAGAACCACCCATTTTGAAAGTAAATATGCCCGTTTGCAACGCGAGGAGCATTTTTCTTTGAAACCTACTACAGATTATTTGAATGTCGATACCACCCTGACCATACAGGCTCCTCAAGCGGGAATTTATTTCTTAAAGGCAGTGCCCGATGGGAAGAAGGGCGTTTCGGACGGAACATTAATGAATGTCACCGCTTTAAAGACCATTTATCGTCCTCTGCCGGATGGTACGTTGGAACTGGTGGTGGTAGATGCAGTGAGCGGACAGCCTGTTTCTGAGGCGGAAGTAACCATTTATACGGAGAAGGGGGGAGGTTATTCTCCCCAACAGACCTACCAGGCGGATAAACAGGGTACTTTGAAACTGGATTTCCTGAATAGTAACAAATACTGGTATAATGCACATACGGCGGCTGATAATGCGATGCCCATCTTGAATCTTTGGAAAAACGATTATTACTATAAAGAGAGCAAGAGGAAAGAAGTTTTGCAATTATTTACCGACCGCTCCATTTACCGTCCCGGTCAAACCGTATATGTATCCGGCTTGGCTTATGAAATGGAAAAGGATTCTACGCGTGTGCTTGCGGATAAAAAATATACGGTATCCCTATATGATGCGAATAATAATGAAACAGGAAAAGTAGAAGTACGGACGAATGGTTTTGGCTCGTTCAGCGGACAGTTTGTTTTGCCCTCTCCTTGCTTGACCGGTTATTTTAGCTTGCGTGTGGCCGATACTTCTGTCAGTTTTAAGGTAGAAGAATATAAACGTCCCACCTTTGATGTCACGTTTGAGCCCGTGAAAGTGGAGTATCAAGTGGGTGACTCTATAGAAGTGGTGGGTATGGCAAAGACTTTTGCCGGTGCGCCTGTGCAGAATGCCAGGGTACACTATAATATATCCCGTTCCTATGCCTGGTTCTGGCGGTTTATGGGCAGAGGTTCTGCCCGTTGGGAGGGAGAGGCAATGACCGATGCGGACGGTAAGTTCAGCGTTCCGGTGCATTTTGAAATAGATTCGGACAGGAGAGAATCTCCGTTGTGGTATTATACGTACAACATACAGGCGGATGTGACGGATGGTGCAGGTGAGACACAGCAAGCTAATTTGTCATTGCCTTTAGGAAGCACTTCAATAGTGCTGAATATGGATAATCTGCCCGATAATTTGGTGAAAGAAAAGAAGCTGGAAATAAAACTGACA
>ENA-USUM01001991-USUM01001991.1-human-gut-metagenome-genome-assembly--contig:-NODE-1991-length-12480-cov-9.283964_pt1 | contig 12480 bp, 7 predicted proteins | sample MGYA00250063_ERZ773402 | MGnify/ENA primary metagenome ERZ773402 (study PRJEB29103, sample SAMN06112030) | human gut metagenome | biome: human gut; feature: ankylosing spondylitis patient; material...
CGCTCGACCTTGCCGGAAACAAGGCATTGGCAAAATTGGACTGTAGCCAAAATCAATTGACAAAACTCGACCTGACCCAAAATACGGAGTTGAACGTATTGTATTGCACATGTAACCGATTGGCAGCACTCGATCTCTCCAAAAACAAAGCATTGACGGAATTGTACTGCAACATAAACGAATTAGCGACACTCGACCTCTTCGAAAATACGGAGCTGAAGGTATTGGATTGCAGCAAAAACAAGTTAATAAGGCTCGACCTCTCCGAAAATAGGGCATTGGCCAAATTGGACTGTAGCCGAAATAGCCTGGCGAAGCTCGACCTCTCCGAAAATACGGCATTGCATTTTTTGTCAGCATGGCAAAACCCATTGCTCCTGCTTGACATATCCGGCCTCTCGAAAATACGGCACATGGATTTCGATTTCGAGGACAATGACATACAGGTAATTACAGACCACCGAACCGCCATCGACGACGACCTGCTCCGCTATTATGCAATCCGCCGGAGCCGAAAAGCAGAAAAGGAATAACCGGCAGCGATACCGGCAGTTAAAAGTGACGGGCAGGCCAAAGAGCATTTCTGCCTGGACGGCTCCCCGAAGGAAGCCCCCCCCTTGCTCATCCTCACCGCTTGCAGATCACGTTGAAGTCGCAGTACTTGCAGGTATCGGCATCCTCGCACTGGCGGAACGGAACCGAGGTGTCGTAGAGTTCGGCGAGCTGCGCGCGCAGCAGTTCCTCGAAACGCTCGCGGTAAAGCGTATAGCGCGCCCCCTTCACCCCCGTTTGCTTGTCGTCCAGCTGCGGCGAATAGCCGGGGCGGTTCATGTTGCGGACGTAATAGAGCGCCGGTTCGACGTCGCAGCCGCGCGACCGGTGCAGCATCATCGCGTAGAGCAGCGTTTGCAGGATGTTCGAAAGGCGTTGTTTGCCCGTGCCCGTGAACAGGCTCTCCACGCCGTCGAATTCGAGGTGCGGCGCCCCGGTCTTGTAGTCCACCACCCTCAGCGCCCCGTCGTCGAGCGTGTCGATACGGTCGGCGATGCCGGCGAATTTCATCTCCAGGTCGCGCCCGCCCGCGCGGAAACGGAACGGATAGGCTACGGGCTCCTCCAGCCCCGACACGGAGAAAGCATCGTGCGCGGCGTCGTAGGGCATCACCCCGCCCCGCAGGTAACGGATCACGATGTCCTTCACCAGCAGCAGGTTGCCCGAATAATCCTCGGCCGTGGCATGTTTATCCTGCAAATAGTTCTCGTTGATGGCCGCCTCGACCGCCTGCGCCACTTCGCCCGTACGGATCATCGCACGCAGGGTTTCACCGGGATGCGCCTCCCCCGCGATGCGGGCGTAAAGCGTCTGCACGGCGGCATGGAGGATCGTACCGAACATCGGGGCGTCGACCTCCTCGGAAATTTCGTCATCGGCCTCCAAGCGGGCTATGGAATGGAAATAGAAGCGCAAGGGGCAGGCCACATAGCGGAAAAAAGCCGTCGGCGAGAGCGTCGCCGGGCTTTGGGCGTCGACAAAACGCTCCAGCCGGGCCATCACCCCTTCGTCCTTGGGCACCTCGATCGGCGCCGTTTCGGCCAGGTTGACGTCCACCCCCACTTCGACCTTGCGCACGTCGAAGCCGCTCTCGTAGTCCAACTGGTAGATATAGCGGCTCGGCTCGCCCGTCGACTTGTCGTCGGCGTGCGAGCAATAGAGCATGTGGACGGTCTTGGCGCGCTGGATCAGGCGGTAGAAATAGTAGGCATAGACGCCCTCGTGGTGCTCGGGCGTGGGCAGCTCGTAGGCCGCACGCAGGTTGTAGGGGATGAACGACGCCTGCGCCATATGATTGCCGGGGAAATTGTCGTCGTTCATCGAAAGGATGATGACGTTTTCGAAATCGAGGTTGCGGGTCTCGAGGATCCCCATGATCTGGATGCCCTCCAGCGGCTCGCCCTCGAAGGGGATGCGCAGCGTCTGCAAGTGCCGGCGCAGCAGCGAGGTGTAGACCTCGGCCGTAAGGTCGATATCGCACTCGTCGAGCGAGTTGCGCAACTTGGTGACCTGCTCGGCGATGACCGCCAGGAATTCGACCCGCTGCCGTGCATCGTCGCCCTCGTAGGGCTGGCGCGCCACGGCGGCGACCACGTCCAGCATGTAGTCGGACAACTCGCGCCACGTCGCGGCGGGCGTAAAGATCCGTTTCAGCAGTTCGTTGCGGCCCAGCCACGCGGCATCGACCGAAATGCGGCGGTCACGGACGATCTCCTCGTGCATCGTGCGCGTGAGTGCGGCGTCGCACTCGGCCACATAGGGGTGTGCGAGGATGCCGGCGACGTCGGCATGGTAGAACGTGCAGCCGTCGCCCTTGCGGCGGCGGTGGTTCTGCAACTCCACCAGACGCTCGACGAACGTGTAGGCCAGGCTCTGCCGCAGGGGGAAGCCCATCGTCACGTTCACCCGTCCGATGTCGGCGGGCAGGGCGTACAGCAGCGGCAGCAGCAGGTTCTCGTCGGTAAGCACCACGGCGGTCTCCTTGCCCAGCGCGGGCCTGGCGCCCGCGGCGATGCCGGGGTCTTCCTCCCTGCGGCGGCGGGCAAGGCCGGCGAGGATCGCCGCGGCATACTTGCACTGCACGGCGTTCGAGACGGCGGCGACCGACACGACCTGCTTCTCCCCCCGCATGTTGTCGTGCCGAAGTTCCGTGCGGGGCGGGAACTGCGCCACGTTCGAACGCACGAACATACCCGCCTCCTGTTCGGGGTCGTCCTTATAATAAGAGTCGTAGTCCCAGTAAAAATCGGTTTCGGCCGCCGTGGCGAGGAACCCGAAGAGGCGCTTCTCGCACTCGGAAAGGGCGTTGAACCCCGCCACGACATAACGCCGGGGCTCGGGGAAGGCGAACCCGCCCCCGCGGATGCGGTCGGCGGCGGCGCGCTGCACCATGCCGTTGTAGGCGATGCCGAGCGACGAGAGACGCTCCCGGAAGCGGCGGTAGATGGGGCCGAGGGTCTTCCAGATCGCCAGGAAACGGCGCTTCTCCTCCGAAAGGTCGGCCTGCTCGCCGAACGAGGACCAGAACGAAAGGATGCGCAGCTGCGCGGGCGTGAGATAGGAAATATCGGCTTCGATCTCCTTGATCTCCGAGATGTTGCGGAAGAGCATCTGCGCGTCGATCAGGTATTTGTCGATCGTATCGAAGTCCGTGAGGAGCATGTCGCCCCAGAAATAGAACTTGTCGAAGGGTTCGTTGTGGTAGGCCGAGTAGACTTTGTAGAGCTCGGTGATGAGCCGCACGCGGTCGCCCGTATGCAGCCCCGATATTTCGCCCGTCAGGTCGTCGATCGTCACCCATTCGGGCTGCCACATCGGACGCCCGGCGATACGCCCCAGGGCATCGACGAAAAACAACCGCGCACGCCGCGACGGGAAGAGCACCGCCCGATCGGACAGTCCCTCGCCATAGCGCGCATACAGGTCGGCGGCCACCTCCTCCAGAAAACCCTTCATAGCAGTTCGGACAGCCCCGGAAACGCATCCGGCGGTATCGTCCGCCCGGAATCCGGAAGCCCCCTTCGCATTATTGTTCCATGAGACTATTCTACGTGGCTGATCTCACCGCCCATGAACTTGGCGCCGCCGCGCACGACGGCAGGCTGCCCCTTATAGGTAATACGGGCGTTGGTCGTGGTCTTGCCGATGAACCGGTCGGTGATCCACAGCGACACGTCGGCCTTGCTCTGGGCATTGACCTCGGCCGACATCACCTCCAGCCCCGAGGCCGCGACCCTGCCCGTCGAGGCGAACAGCGTCAGGTAGCCCGCCTTGCCGGTGAGCGTCGCGCTGCTGCCGCCCGTGAGCTCCATCCTGAGGTCTTTGACATCGAACGCCGCCGTGAGCGACGCCTTGCGCCCCAGGGTCAGGTCGAGCAGCACCGCATCCACCGTTCCCTCGAACACGGCTGCGGCGCCCGACAGCGAAACGGACTGCAACGTATTGTAATAGACCGTCACCTCGGTGCGGTCGGGACGGCGCGAATCGGGCCTCTCGCTGATACGCAGGGTTTTGTCCTTCACCTCGGCGCGGAATTTCGATGTATAGGAGCCTTTCGTGTCGTATACGATCTTGGGGGCCTCGGTGTCGGGGACTTTCACGAATTTGATATCCAGGTCGGCATCCACCGCGACGGCCTCGAACGTGGTCAGCCACTCGTTATGTTCCGTAGGACTTGCGGCACCCGCCTCCTGTGCACGGCCGGAGGCTGCGAAAACCAGCATCACGGCGCTCAGAATCATCTTCTTCATACATTGTAGGTTTAAATACGTCGCTAAAATACAAAATTATTGCGAACCCCGGTTTGCCGTTCGGGATTTGTTTTGTACTTTTACTACCTAAAACGACATTTCGGACAGTGAGGGCGAGAATTCTGAATGCAAGCGCAGGGTCGGGCAAGACCTACCAGTTGGCGTACAAATACGTGCGCGACGTGGTCGAACAGCCCGGCATTTACCGCCACATCCTCGCCGTGACCTTCACCAACAAGGCCACCGAGGAGATGAAATCGCGCATCCTCAAGGAGATACACCTGCTGGCCTCGGGACAGCCGAGCTCCTACCTCGACAACCTCTGCCGTGAATTGTCGCTCGATGCCGCCACGGTGCGCCGACGCGCCCGGGAGGTGCGGTCGAAGATCCTGCACGATTATTCGCGCTTCACGGTGCTGACGATCGACACCTTCTTCCAACGCATCCTGCGCGCCTTCATCAAGGAGCTGGGCATCGACCTCAATTACAACGTCGAGATCGAAACGGCCTCGGTGCTGACCAAGAGCGCCGACACGCTCATCGAGCAGATCACCACCGACCGCGACCTGCAGCGCTGGCTCACGGACTTCGTGCAGGAGCGCATTGACGAAGGCAAGAAATGGGACATCCGCGACGGCATCCTCACGCTGGGAGGCGAGCTGTTCAAGGAGAAAAACAAGGACGCACTCTCGGCGGCCCGCCCGCGCGAGGAACTGGCGCGTATCGTGGGCGAAGCCACGGCGCACGCCGCGGCGACCAAAAAACGGATGCAGGACGCTGCGGCCGAAGCCGTGCGGATCATCGGGGACGCAGGCGCCTCGGTCGCCGACTTCCCCTACAAAGGCTCGGGCTTCGCGGCCTATTTCTACGCCGTGGCGGGCGGCAGCTTCGAGCGCTACGGAAGCCGCGCGGAGGCGGCCTGCACCCGGGACGAGGCGTGGGGAAAACCCGGCAGCACGGCACAGGGGCTGCGTCCCCGGCTGCAACCCCTGCTGCGCGAAATGTGCGGCCTCTACGATGAGAACGTCCGCGCGTGGAACACCTGCGACCTGCTGCGCGAGAACTACCGCAGCTTCGCGCTGCTCTCCGACCTCTATGCCAAGGTGCAGCAGATGTGCGACCAGGAAAACATGATGCTCCTCTCGGAGACCAAATACATCCTCTCGGAATTCATCGGCCACAACGACGCGCCGTTCATCTACGAGAAGGTCGGCAACCGCTTCGAACACTTCATGATCGACGAATTTCAGGACACCTCCGTGAAGGAGTGGGAGAATTTCCTGCCCCTGCTGCAAAACGCCATGGCGCAGAGCGGGGCAACCTCGGTGCTGATCGTGGGCGACATCAAGCAGTCGATCTACCGCTGGCGGGGCGGCGACTGGAAAATACTCCACTCGCAGGCGCAGCAGGCGCTGGGCGCGGACAGCACCGAACTGGTCAACCTCACGGAAAACTACCGCAGCCTGCCCGGCGTGGTGGATTTCAACAACAAGGCCATCGGCCGCGTGGTCGAAGCCGACAACCGGGCGCTCAACGCGACGCTGGACGAAGCCGCGGCGCGGGGCGACATGGACGCCCGCACCGCCGCCGGGCTGCGCGACACCCTGCAAAAGGCTTACCGCGAACATGCGCAGACACCCCGCCGCCTGGGCGGGGTGCCGGGCTATGTTTCGGTGGAGACCTTCGCCGAACGGCCGCCCGTCGTGGAGCGCATCTGCGAGGTGCTGGACAAGGGTTTCCGTCCGTGCGACATCATGATCCTGGTGCGCGGGGCGACAGACGGCGCCAAGGTGGCCGCCGAGCTGCTGGATTTCAAACGCCGCAACGACGACCCGCGCTACCGGTTCGATGTGATGACACAGGAAGCGCTGATCGTGGGCAACGCCCCCGTCAGTTCGTTCATCGCCGCGGCGCTGCGCCTGTCGCTCAACCCCGACGACTCGCTCAGCCGCGCCGTCTACAACCACTACCTGGGGCGCGGGTTCGACCGCCCGCTGCCCGGGGACGAACGCACCTTTTTCCGCTCGATCCGGCTGCTGTCGCCCGAGGAGGCGTTCGAGCGGATCGTCATGCGCCACGCGCTGCACGACGACAGGCAGCAGACGGCCTACCTGCAAGCCATACACGAACAGATCATCGGCTTCTGCGCCAGCAAGATCGCCGACATCGCGCTGTTCCTCGACTGGTGGGAGCAGCAGGGGCAGAACCGGTCGCTGAGCGTCGACGAGAGCGCAACGACCGTCGAGATCACGACCATACACAAGGCCAAGGGGCTCGAAAAGCGCGTGGTGCTGATCCCCTGGTGTTCGTGGCAGCTCGATCCCAAGTCGGGCGGCAACGTGACGAACATCGTCTGGGCCGAGGCACAGGGCGATGCCGGCGCCGTCGGGCGCTTCCCGGTGAAATACAAGAAGGCGATGGCCGAATCGGGCTTCTCGGCGGAGTACTACCGCGAGCTGGTCTATTCGCACGTCGACAACATCAATCTGCTGTACGTGGCCCTGACACGCGCCGCCGAGTCGCTGCACGTCTTCATCCCCCGCAAGGGCGGCAAGAGCGTCGGCGGGCTGCTGCTGCAAAGCATCGGAGCCGACGGCGACAAAGCGCTGCTCGACGGCACCGAAGGGCGCCGCACCGCGACCGAGGAGGGCGAAAGGTTCGAATTCGGACTCTTCACAGGCCCCGTGCCCGGCGGCGGCAAAGCTTCCGACGGCAGGCACGTCGTGCTGGAGAACTACCCCACGGCACGCGCCGACCTGCGGCTGAGGCTCCCCTCGCAACGTTATTTCGAGGAGGAGGACGAGGTGGAACTCTCGCCTCGCAACTTCGGCATCCTGATGCACAAAGCGTTCGAGCAGGCCGACGACCGGCAACAGATCTACGAGGCCGTGCAGCGGATGCGGGACGACGGCACGCTGTCGCCTGCCGAAGCCGAAGCGCTGCGGGGGATGGTCGCCCGGGCGCTGGCGCACCCCGTCGCGGGCGAATGGTTCGGGGGCGGCTGGCAGCGCGTGCGCAACGAGAACGAGATCATCGTCCCCGGCGCCGGGTCGACCCGGCGCCCCGACCGCGTGATGATCCGCGGCACGCGGGCCGTGGTCGTCGACTACAAGTTCGGAAGCCGCGAACCCGGACGCTACCGCCGCCAGGTGGGCGAATACCTCGGCCTGCTGCGGCAAATGGGCTACACCAAATGCGAAGGGTACCTGTGGTACGTGAAACTGGGGGAGATCGAAAAAGTGGAAGGATAAGATGAACGAAACCATCGGCATCATACCGCGTGCGTTCCGCCGCCGGGGAGTGTGGGTCGCCTGCACGCTCCTGCTGCGTGCCGGGCTGAATTTCCTCGGGCTGGCCATGCTGCTGCCCGTGCTGGCGCTGGTGCTCGACCCCGGCAGCCTCGAGGGCGGCGGGATGCTGGCACGCGCCTACGACGGGCTGGGCTTCGCCTCACAGCGCAGTTTCGCGCTGGCGGTCTGCGCGGCTGTGGTGGGCGTGATCGTCCTGAAAAGCCTGCTCGGGCTGTGGCTCGCCCGCGTCGAACGCAACTATATCTTCGCACTCTACCGCACGCTCTCGCGGCGGCTTCTCGTCACCTACCACGACCGGGGGCTGCCGTTCGTCAAGGCGTCGAACTCGGCCGTACTGGCCCGCAACGTCAACGTCGTCTGCCTGGCCTTCGCGGCGGGCGTGCTCAAACCCGCCGCCGCCATCGCCGCCGAGGCGATGCTGCTCGTGCTGCTGTTCGGGGCGCTGATGTGGTACACGCCCCTCGCGGCACTGCTCGCCCTGGCGGTCTTCCTGCCCTCGATCTGGCTCTATTACGGACTGGTGCGCAACCGCATCAACCGCTACGGGGAACTGGAAAACAAGGCGCAGCGCGAAAAGGCGCGGCTCGTGGCCGAGACCTTCCGCGGCTATGCCGACATCGAGATCAACAATGCCTTCCCGATGATGCTCCGCCAGTTCGACCGGGCGATGGATCAGGTGATCCGCACGCGCCTGCGCGAAACGGCGATCGGGCTGCTGCCCCAGACCTTCACCGAGGTCGGGCTGGCCGTGGGCATGGCGCTGCTCGTGGCACTGAGCCTCGGCGACGGCGACGGGCGGGCGCAAATGCTGTTCGGCGTATTCGCCGTGGCCGCACTGCGCCTGATGCCCTCGGTGCGCAACATCATGACCGGCTGGACGGCCATCAAATACAACCGCTACACGATCGGCATCCTGCGCGACGCCGCAGCGGACTGCCCCCCGGCGCCGGCAAACCCGGACTGCCGGGATACCCCCGGCCCGCGCAGCACCCCCGCCGCAACCGTTGCCCCCGGCAATTCCGGCAATCCCGGCAAACCCGGCAATCCCGGGAACCCCGCCGCCGATACCGCCAGCTCCCCCGAAAAGCTGCCGTTCCGGCACGAGATCGCCGTGCGCGACCTTAGGTTCCGCTTCGCGGACGGCGGGTGCGAGCTTTTTCACGGCCTTTCGCTGACGATCCGCAAGGGCGAGCGCATCGGTATCCGCGGAGCCTCGGGCGCCGGGAAAACGACGCTCTTCAACCTGCTGCTGGGGCTGTACGAGCCGAGCGGGGGTGAAATCGCCATCGACGGCACGCCACTTACGGCGGCCAACCGCCGGGCATGGCAGAACCGCATCGGGTACGTCTCGCAAAACCTTTTCATCGCCGACGGCAGCTTCGCGGCCAACGTCGCGCTGGGCATCCCCGCCGGGGAGGTCGACCGGGAGCGGGTCATGCAGGCGCTCCGCGCGGCACAGCTCGGGGAGCTGGTCACCGGGCTGGCGAAAGGGATCGACACCCACGTCGGGGAGTGCGGCTGCCGCCTCTCGGGCGGACAGCGCCAGCGCATCGGCATCGCCCGTGCGCTCTACCGGCAGGCCGACGTGCTTTTCTTCGACGAGGCGACCTCGGCGCTCGACAGCCGCACCGAAGAGGAGATCAACCGCTCTATCGCCGGGCTCGCTGCACGGGATGCCGGGCTGACACTGGTCGTCATCGCCCACCGCGAAAGCTCGCTCGAATACTGTAACAGGATCATAACGATAGGAGAATAAAACATGGAATACCTCATAGCCGGCATACGCATTGACATCCCGCACCGGTTCACGACAGGCGCCTTCGGCATGGCGCTGGCACCGTTCGCGGCCGGAAGCAAAACGGAAACGGATGCCGGCAGCAACCGTATGGCGGGCCCCGTGCCCGGAACGGCGACAACCGCAGCACCCTCCCCGTCGGAAACCCCGGGGACGGAAAGGAGTGCACCCCACCCTGCGACATCCCCGGCGGACACGGCACAACCAGACCTCATCCTGCACACGAGACTGCTCGCCGGCGACACGGCCGGCTACCGCGAACTCGACGCATTCGACTTCACCGACGCCGATGCCGACTGCCGTTTCGGCCGCGACACGGAGGGCTACCTGCTTACCATGACACCCCGCGACGGCAGCGCCCCGGCACGGTTTCACAAAGCCTTCGGCAGCCCCGACGCCACGAGCGACATCACCCCGGAGCACAATCCGGCGCTGTTCCGCTTCGGGCTGTGGACGATGTTCAACATCGCCGCGCTGGAACGCCGGGCGGTAGCCGTACACTCGTCGGTGATCAGCCTGGACGGGCGCGCCGTACTCTTCCTCGGCGAATCGGGCACGGGAAAGAGCACCCACACGCGCCTGTGGCGCGAGCATATCCCCGGGGCACGCCTGCTCAACGACGACAGCCCGATCATCCGGATCGCCCCGGAAAGGGCTGCCGAAGCGGCAAGCGCTCCCGCGGCAGACACGATTCCCGCCCTGCAAGGCGTTCTCGCCTGCGGGTCGCCGTGGAGCGGCAAAACCCCGTGTTACCGCAACGTAAGCCATCCGATAGCGGGCATCGTGCGGCTTTCGCAGGCACCGCAGAACCGCATCCGCCGCCTGCGTCCCATCGAAGCCATCGGGGCGCTGCTGCCTTCGTGCCCGCCGTCGTTCGCACACGACGAGCGGCTGGAAGACGCCATCTGCCGCCTCGTATCCCAAATCGTGGCGCAAGTCCCCGTCTACCACCTCGAATGCCTGCCCGATGCCGCGGCAGCCCGTCTCTCCTGCCGCACGGTATTCGGTGACGACGCCCCAAACACCCTCCGCTGATGCTGCTGACCAACCGCCTTTTCTTCGAACAGGTCGAAGCGATGCTCGCCGAAGGACACGAAGTCCAAATCCGCATGAAAGGGCACAGTATGCGGCCGCTGCTGCGCAACGAACGGGACATCGCCGTACTGACCCCGATTGCGAAATATGCCCCGGCACCTGTCCCGGCAGCCGGGGCACCTGCGAATCCCGTCCCCGAAACCCGCGCCGCCGACGGCAATGCCAGCACCGCCCGCCAGACCCGACTTTCGGGTAACACTCCCGGCATGGCACCTGACCAGCTCACACCCGCCTGCGGCACCCGCCATCCGGCTCCGCCGCCGAGCGGCATCAGCGCCCTGCGGCCGGGCGACGTCGTCCTGTTCCGCTGCGAAGGGCGCCATATCCTGCACCGCATCGTCGGGATCGAAACAGGCATCCGCTGCGAAGGGAACCGTCCCGTATGCGCACCAGCCGCAGGGAATGCCCCGTCCCCTGCGGCATCCGCGGAAAACCCCGCAGAGAGGGATTCCGCCGCGGGGACACTCCGTTTCACCCTGTCCGGGGACGGTAATTACCGCACGACGGAGCATTGCCTCGGCAAGGATATCGTCGCCGTGATGACGGCTGTCATCCTGCCGTCGGGACGCATCGTCCGCACCAGCTCCCGCCGCTGGAAACGGCGGTCGCGCAGGTGGCTGGCACTCCCCCGGGGCGTGCGGCGCTTCGTCCTCCGGGTCATGTGGCGGTTCGGAATCCGGTAACCGGAGACCGGACGGCCGATAAATGCGGTTCCCGGGAAACGGCAGTCTGCAAAAAAGCGCTCCAGACCGGCCAACGAAACAGCCGCACCGGAGTGCGTCTGTTTCCAGCACAAAGCGTTAAGCTTCATCGAATTCCCGCAGCTCGCGGATACGCCGCTGCAGGTCACGGATACGCCCCCACTCATGACGTGTTATCACGATGCAGGCAACCGCCGTCAGCGAGAGCAGGGCGGCGACCGTCCACCACATGCCATGCGCCGTATAGTAGCCCGCCGCATACAGCAGCATGCCTGCAACGAACAGGATTACGACGACATACTGGAAAATATAATACGCTCCGGCAAAGGCCGCATAGCGGGTCATGCGGTGTTCACACTCGACGATATCGGCATCGCAGCGCGACACCCGCAGCAGCAACCACAGGGAAAAGAACGAAGGGAGCAGACATAAAAGGTAGCCCGCCACGACCCACCAGATGAAAATATCGGATACTCCGCGGAATTTGCCGATTGCGACACATAGCGGGACAACCGCCACACCCAACAGCAGCATGAGCTGTACATAGTGCAAGTACGAACCGACACGTCCCCGCAGCATACGTTCCATATCCTGCCGCCGGATCACCTGCTCCCGGTCGAGCCGTTCCGAGAGTACTTTCCATTTGAGTTTCAACTCTTCGAGTTCCATAATTCCTGAATTTTACCGGTTATACATTTTACGCAGTTTGCAGCGGATACGGGTCAGCTTCACGGCCACATTACCGGGAGACAGGCCCGTGATGGCGGCGATCTCCCCGGCGGGATGTTCTTCGAGCCACAGCAGGATCAGCGCCCGGTCGAGCCGGCCCAAGCGTGAGATCACCGCATACAGCTCGTCGAGCTGCTCGCGGGCCTGCATATCGTCGTCGCACGCCAGGTCGACCGAAAGGCGCACGCTTTGCGGACGCCGCATCCGGCGGCGGACAAACGAAATGCAGGTATACAACGCGATGCGGTATACCCACGTGGCAGTTTTGCTCTCTCCCCGGAAATCGGGGAATCCCCGCCACAGAGCCAGCACGACCTCCTGAAAATAGTCGTCGATCTGCCCGCGCCCGGGTGCATAGACATAGCACACTTTGTAGATTATGCGTTTGTGATGCTCGATAAGTTCGATGAACCGCTGTTCCGTATCTATGTTTAATTTTTTTACCCCTATAGTCGCCAGGGAGTGCAAAAAATTACGGCTGCCGATAAAAAAGGCCGAAACCCGCACGAATTTCCGGGGATAAAAAACAGAGGTATAAAAAAGTGTAA
>ENA-USUM01001998-USUM01001998.1-human-gut-metagenome-genome-assembly--contig:-NODE-1998-length-12463-cov-12.872275_pt1 | contig 12463 bp, 8 predicted proteins | sample MGYA00250063_ERZ773402 | MGnify/ENA primary metagenome ERZ773402 (study PRJEB29103, sample SAMN06112030) | human gut metagenome | biome: human gut; feature: ankylosing spondylitis patient; material...
CGGCAACTGTTTCATGTACCCTACTCTACCGTTGTGACAGACAGAAATGGAGAGTTATTAGGAGCACGTATAGATTCCGACGGTCAATGGAGATTTCCTCCACGAAAGACGACACCCGAGAAAATCAGGCAATGCCTCATTACTTTCGAAGACAAGAATTTCTATTATCATTGGGGAGTAGACCCGTTATCCATAGGGAGAGCTACTTATCAGAATCTAAAAAACAAACGTATCGTCAGCGGAGGCAGTACCCTCACAATGCAGACGATCCGACTGGCCCGCAATGAGTCACGAACTTTCGGAGAGAAAGTGATTGAAATGATTCTTGCCACCCGGTTGGAATTTCGTGCTTCAAAAGAAGAAATCCTGTCGATGTATGTATCACACGCACCTTTCGGAGGAAATGTAGTAGGATTGAATGCAGCATCCTGGCGTTATTTCGGTCACTCTGCCGAGGATTTATCATGGGCAGAATCCGCCATGCTCGCCGTCCTGCCCAATGCCCCCGCCATCATTCATTTGTCGAAAGGACGAAAAACACTACTTGCCAAACGAAACCGTCTCCTGAAACAGCTTCTTGATAAAGAGATTATCGACTCATCGACCTATGAACTGGCTGTCAGCGAACCGCTGCCTGCCCCAGGCAGAGCTGGCTGAAAAGCTGTCCGATTACCATGAAAACGACCTGGCCGATGCTCTGACGGCCCTGACACCGGAGGAGCGCCAGAAGGTGTACACCGCACTGGGCGTGGACACGGTGGCAGAGATCTTCTCCTATCTGGACGACGCAGAGCCTTACCTGAAGGAGCTGGACCCCGAACGGGCCGCCCGGGTCATCTCCCACATGGATTCGGACGATGCCGTGGATGCTCTGGATGACCTGGAAGAGGACGATAAGGCAAAGATCGTCCACCAGCTGGACAAGGATGCCGCCGATGATGTGAAGCTGCTGCTCTCCTATCACGAGGACGAGATCGGCAGCTGCATGACCACCAACTACATCTGCATCCGCAGGGATATGACCATCCGACAGGCCATGAGTGAGCTGGTGAAGCAGGCAGGCGAGAACGATAACATCTCCACCCTGTATGTGGTGGATGAAAATGAGCACTTTTATGGTGCCATTGACCTGAAAGACCTCATCGTGGCCCGTGCGGAGGAGCGCCTGGAAAAGCTGATCGCACGCTCCTACCCCTACGTCACCGACCACGAGAAGATCAGCGACTGCATCGACCGCATCGTGGACTACGCCGAGCGCTCGCTCCCTGTTCTGAACGACAGCGGGAAGCTGCTGGGCATCATCACCTCGGCGGATGTGGTCGAGCTGGTGGACGACGAGATGGGCGATGATTACGCAAAACTCGGCGGCTTGACCATCGAGGAGTACATGAACGAGGGTGTGTTCCATAGTGTGAAAACGCGCCTGCCCTGGCTGATCGCTCTGCTCTTCCTCGGGATGCTGGTGTCCTCGGTGGTGGGTGCGTTTGAATCGGTGGTGGCGGTGCTGCCCATCGTCATCTGCTTCCAGTCCATGGTGCTGGATATGGCCGGCAATGTGGGCACCCAGTCGCTGGCTGTGACCATCCGTGTGCTGGTGGACGAGAACCTGACCACTGCCAAAAAACTCCAGCTGCTCTGGAAGGAAATGCGGGTGGGCCTGACCAACGGTGCATTGCTGGCCGTGCTGGCGCTGGGCTTTTTGGGCTGCTACATCCACTTCTTCAAGGCTTACGCCTGGGGTGAAGCCTTCCTGCTCTCGGGCTGTGTGGGCGTATCTCTGGTCGTGGCCATGGTGATCTCCAGCCTGGTGGGCACGGTCATCCCCATGCTGTTCCATAAGATCCACATCGACCCCGCCGTGGCTTCCGGCCCGCTCATCACCACCATCAATGATCTGGTGGCGGTGGTGGTCTACTATGGCCTGGCCGCCGTGGTGCTGATCGATATGTTCCATCTGGGCTGAAATAGAGAAAGGTTGCTGCCGACAACTCCCTCAGTCACGGCTTCGCCGCGCCAGCTCCCTCTTGGAGGGAGCCTTGACGTAATGGCAATCTGTGAAAGCCTCCCTCATTGAGGGAGGTGGCATCGCGTCAGCGATGACGGAAGGAGTTTGGCAACAGCCTCTTTTTACTTATTCTGTATCCAATACCGCTGTGTCAGCGTTCCATCGGAGGAATCGAACTGCTCATCCTCCAGCACGCCGCCGTTGGCGCGGATGGTCTTTGCTGAGGCGACATTGTAGTGGTCGCAGCAGATGCGTACCTTTTCGATGCCTCGTTCTTTTGCCTTTTCCAGCGTCAGGCGAAGCATCTGGGTGGCGTAGCCGTTCTGCCGCTCCGAGGGGCGGACGCTGTACCCGATGTGCCCGCCGTAGGTCAGCAGGTAATCGTTGAGCCGGTGGCGCAGGTTGGTCATGCCCACCAGATGCTCGTGCTCGTCCAGAGCCAGATACTCAGTGGCGGGCACGAGAGCGGCGGGGGTGGTGGCCGGGTCTTTCAGCTTGCGGAGTTGGGCCAGCCAGGCATCGAAGTCGGCATATTTGTCCAGTGCCGAGGTTCCGTCCATCCGGGAGTTGATGGCCAGAAATTCTTCCCGGTAGGCCATGACCTGTTCCCGGTCACCCTCATCCGGCTCCCGCAGGTGGATCTTCTGGGGTGAGGTGCGCCGGGTGGCGGTGCGGAAATCCGGAGCCTTCATCAGGCCGTGGCAGTTGCAGTAGAAGTAAAGCACACCTGCGCCCCGCAGGGAGAAGCGGGCAGAGGCATCCCCCTCGGGGTAGAGCTTGACCAGCTGCAGCTTATCCCCGGTGAGGTAGGCAAGAAACGAGATGTAATGGTTTTTCTCCATGGGGTGGTGCAGGGTGACGAAGAGCTCGTCCTCCACCCGCTCCACGGTCAGCTGATGATGCTCGTCGGCATCTTCGGCTTCGGCGATGTCCAGCGCAGGCAGGGCGATGCCGCAACAGCTCACCACAGCCTGTCCGGTGGCGTGGAGCACATTGCCGCAGAGGGGACAGACGTAGAGCTTGCTCCGCAGCAGGTTGGCTGCCCGATTCCGGTTGATGATGGGTTCTCCCTGCATCAGCTCCAGCACGCTGACCCCCAGAGCCGCAGCCAGCGGTTCCAGCAGGGAGATATCGGGCAGACCCTTGGCGGTCTCCCACTTGGAAATGGTCTTGGCGCTGACAGAGAGCATTCCGGCAAGCTCTGCCTGGGTCAGGCCCTTGGCTTCCCGCAGCTGCCGGATGGTACTGCCGGTGACGTATGTGTTCATGTGTTGTCCTCCTGAAGTAACCCCCAGTCATTGCGGTGGGGTTATTGTTACAAAGTATAACCCAACAAAAAACTCCACGCAACCTACGCTGCGTGGAGTTCGTGCTTTCAGGAATTATTCGGCTTCGGTCTCGTCTTCTTCGTCCGGGTCCAGCTCCATGGTGAACACGGCTTTTTTCAGCTTGCCGCAGCCCTGGGCCTTCAAGCTGGATTTGTACGGCTCCCCGGCCAGATAGAGGGCAAAGCGCCCCTCGCAGAGCATTCCGGCGATGCTGGTGCCGGCGGTGCCCACGGTGGTATCAGCGGCTTCGTCAGCGGGCCGGGTGGGGCTGAATTCGCCCAGGGACACCTCAAACAGCTCGCTGCCCTCAAGGTCGGTCTCAAGGGTCAGGTGGTTGTCGTGCCGGACAAAGGGGGCCTTGTCGCTGGCCTGAGGGGTCACGGTGCTCACCGTGACCACAGCCTTGTCACCATCGATGCGGGTGCGCCCAGCGGGCAGGTTGTTGATATCCCGCGCCATGATGAACTCGATGACGCTGTCCAGACTGCTACACAGGCCCAGATAGTTGGGGAGATTGTTCAGGGTATCGTAGATCATGGATCAGTCCTCTTTCGGGTCGGTCAGAAGCTCCTTGATGCTGGGCACAACGCCGCCCAGATTTTGCAGCTCCGACGGGATGATGATCTTGGTGGCCTTGCCGTTGGCGACCTTGGCCAGTGCCTCCAGGCTGCGCAGAGCCAGCACCTTGTCGTTGGGCATGGCCTCGTTCAGCAGGCGGATGGCATCGGCGTTGGCCTTCTGCACCGCGAGAATGGCCTGCGCCTCGCCCTCAGCTTCGAGAATGCGCTGCTGTTTGACAGCATCGGCACGGAGGATGGCGGCTTCCTTTTCGCCCTCGGCGGCGGTGATGGCAGCCTGCTTCTCACCGTCGGCCTTCAGGATGACGGCGCGCTTTTCGCGCTCTGCCTTCATCTGCTTCTCCATGGCTTCCTGGATCTCGCGCGGCGGGATGATGTTCTTGACCTCCACACGATTGACCTTGATGCCCCACTTGTCGGTGGCTTCATCGAGGATGGCCGTGATCTTGCCGTTGATGACATCGCGGCTGGTCAGGGTGTGATCCAGCTCCATCTCACCGATGATGTTGCGCAGGGTGGTGGCGGAAAGGCTCTCGATGGCTGCGATGGGCTGGTTGACACCGTAGGTGTAGAGCTTGGCATCCATGACCTGGAAGAACACCACGGTGTCGATCTGCATGGTAACGTTATCGCGGGTGATCACAGGCTGGGGAGGAAAGTCCGCGACCTGCTCCTTCAGGCTGACCTTTTTGGCGATCCGCTCAATGAACGGGATCTTGACGTGCAGGCCGGCAGACCAGGTGTCGGAGTAGCTGCCCAGACGCTCCACAACGTACACCATGGACTGAGGCACGATGACGATGTTGGTGACGACGATGAGCAGGATGACAAAGATGAGCGCGAGGATCACAAACAGCATGATAGGCATAGAGACGCTCCTTTTTTCAGTGGTTGATGGATTCGGTCAGAATGGGTTCCACGATGAGCAGGGTGCTGTGGATCTCGGTGACCCGGCAGGCCTGCCCGGGGGTCAGGGTATCGCCGGGGGTGGCGCAGCGGGCGCTCCAGTCCACGCCATCCAGCCGCACCCGGCCCGTCTGCTGGGCAGAAACGGGGGTCAGCACCCGGGCCTCCCGGCCAAGGGCGCGGTCACCGTTGGTGGGGGTGGGCTGCTTGTGCAGCCGTTTGGCCAGCGGCTTGAATGCCAGCAGGCAGACCGCGCTGACCGCAATGAACACCACTGCCTGCACCCGGAACGAGTGGGTGAACAGGCAGCAGAGCAGGGCTGCCGCGCTGCCTGCCGCAAACCAGACGGATACCATGCTGAAGGTCATACCCTCCAGCGCCAGGAACCCGACGGCGGCAAGAAGCCAGAAAATGGGGTCAATGGACATCGAACATCCCTCCTTATGATCCTATTATAGAGCATCCGGTTGGGGGAAGGTCAAGAGATTTTTGCTGAATTGTTGCGCAGAAAACAAAATGCGGTCATACATAATCATAGTAGCTGTGGTTCGGGTTATGCCCCACCTCTTCCACCACGATGGTGAAGCCCATAGGATTCACCTCAGTGCTCTTGCCGCTGGCAAGGGTCTCCACGATGATATGCTCGGTGCGGTTGACGATGATCTCCGCGGTCTCCACCTTGCCCACCCGTTGGTAGTGCAGGATACCGTCCTCGGCACGCAGGACCCGCAGCTGGCCGGTGCGGAAGGCCTCGCAGGTGTGGCGGAGCTGTGCCAGCTGTGCCAGCACGGGGCGCAGGCGCTGTTCGTGGGCATCCCACCGGAAGAAAGCCCGGTTGAAGGGGTCCCGGTAGCCCTGCATGGCGATCTCGTCGCCGTAGTACAGGCAGGGCACACCCGGCAGGGTGTAGATGATGGCGTAAGCCATCCGCAGGCGGAGCAGGCCCTCCTCGTAGGCATCGCCGGTCACACAGCGGCCGCTCTGCCACGCGCGGCCCCGGCCATTGGCGGGCTCGTCAGCGATCACGGTCAGGGCACGCTCGGTGTCGTGGGTGGAGAGGAAGTTCAGGGCGGTGTCCATGGCCGGGGCAGGGTAGTGCTCGCAGATGGTCAGGATCTCCGTCATGGCCTGCTCGGCGGGCTTGCCCTTGACGAAATCCAGCACGGCGTTCTTGAAGGGGTAGTTCATCACGCTGTCCAGGCCCTTGCCCAGCAGATAGGTGCGGCGCTTGTTGAAGCCAAACTTGGTGGTGGCATCCTCCCACACCTCGCCCAGCAGGAACTTTTCGGGGCTGACCCGCTTGACGGCGGCGCGCACCTTCTCAATGAATTCGTCGGGCAGCTCATCGGCTACATCCAGCCGGAAGCCTGCCGCGCCGCGCCGCAGCCAGGTGTCGATGACACCGCCCGGGCCGGTGATGAACTCCACATAGGAGGGGGTCTCCTCGTTGACCTCGGGCAGGGTCTCAAAGCCCCACCAGCTGCGGTAGCCACCCTTGTACTGGGGGCCGAAATCGTACCAGCAGCGGTAAGGGGAGTTGGGGTCCCGGTACGCGCCGCCCTCACCATAGCGGCCCTCGCGGTTGAAGTAGCGGCTGTCGGAGCCGGTGTGGCTGAACACGCCATCCAGCACGATGCCGATGCCGTATTTTTTGGCGGCGGTGCACAGTGCCTCAAAATCCTCGTTGGTGCCCAGCAGGGGGTCCACATTCAGGTAGTCTGCGGTGTTGTAGCGGTGGTTGGAGTGGGCCTCAAAGATGGGGTTGAGGTAGATGAAATCCACCCCCATCTCGTGCAGGTAAGGGAGCTTTTGCTGGATGCCCTTGAGGTCGCCGCCGAAATAATCCTCATTCAGGTGGCCGCCCACCTCGTTGGGCTGCCAGAAGGGCTCGGCGTGCTTGTCGGCCTGATAGATGCGGTCGGCAAAGGGCATGGGCTTGTTCTCCACCCCTTCGCAGAAGCGGTCCGGGAAGATCTGATAGAACACCTTGCCCTTGATGCTTTCAGGGGTCTCAAAGTCCTGCTCATAGACCGTGATCTGCCAACTTTCGCCATCCTGCCAGCTGATCACACCGCAGTTGTCGGGGCCGCGCACGATGCGGCGGAAGTCGGTGTAGAGGTCGAAGTAGTAGAAGTAGAGGCCTGGATCGTTCAGAGGCACTTCCACGGAAAAGTGGTTCTGTCTGGGGGTCTGGCCATCGAAGTTCATCCGGTAGTAGACGGGAACATCGAACTTGCCCTCTTTTTTCAGGACAAGGTGCGGGTCTACATAGCCCAGCTCTTCGGGGATGCAGAGCGACAGCCGGACAGTCTGCCCGGCGCGCACCGCACCAAAGGGCTGCTTGAAATAGGGGTCAAAACTGTTGAACAGACAAGACAAGTGGGGTCGTTCCTTTCTCAAAAAAAGCCCCGGTGTCGTTGAACGATCCGGGACTTTTGCTATTGCGCTTGATAAAGCGACATTGCTCAGGGGAAGCTTTGCCTTTGCATAACCTCTCAGTCACGGGCTCCGCCGTGACAGCTCCCCTAGTAGGGGAGCCCTTGGCAAAAGATTCAATCTTTGCTATTTTCGCTGACGCTCCCAAAACAGCATCAACCGTAAGACAAAATGCGAACGGCAGCAGGGCAAAAAGTAGCGAAGCGTTGAGACACGAAAACGCGACGATATGCCAAGGCCTCCCCTACTAGGGGAGGTGGCATCAAGCGAAGCGAAGATGACGGAGAGGTTTAATCAATTACTTCACAGCAGAAGCGTGCCAGATATCGCGGGCGTAATCCAGCACAGAGCGGTCTGCGCTGAAGATGCCGCTGTTGGCGGTGTTCTTCAGGCTCATCTGTGCCCACTTCTCGCGGTCAGCATACAGGCGCTGCAGGTCGGCCTGAGCACGGCGGTAATCCTTGAAGTCGGCCATGACCATATAAGGATCGCTGGTGCGCAGGTTCTCGGTGACCTCGTGGAAGTCTTCGCCGTTCCAGCCGCGCTCCAGGAAGTTCAGAGCGGCATTTGCCACGTCATCGCCCATGATGAAGGCGCTGGGGTGGTAGCCCACCTGCTTGAGGTTGTTGACCTCGGGGGTCAGCATACCGAAGATCAGCTCGTTCTCCTTGCCGGCGGCATCGGCGATCTCAACGTTTGCGCCGTCCAGCGTGCCCAGCGTGATGGCACCGTTCAGCATGAACTTCATGTTGCCGGTACCGGAAGCCTCGGTGCCTGCCAGAGAGATCTGCTCAGAGACCTCGGCAGCGGGCATCAGGTGCTCGCTCAGGGACACGCAGTACTCTTCCAGATACACCACGCGCAGCTTGTCGCGCACGGCGGGATCGTTGTTGATCAGGTCGCCCAGCTTGCAGATCATGCGGATCATCTGCTTGGCCATGTAGTAGCCGGGAGCAGCCTTTGCGCCGAAGATGTAGGTCTTGGGGATGAAGTTGGCGTTGGGGTTCTCCTTCAGGTACAGGTACTGGGCAGCGATGTTCAGGGCGTTCAGGTGCTGACGCTTGTACTCGTGCATGCGCTTGACCTGGCAGTCAAAGATGGAGCCCGGGTCAATGACCTGACCGGTGCTCTTGGACAGGTAGTTGGCAAAATTCTGCTTGTTGGCCAGCTTGATCTCGTTCAGGCGCTTGAGCACGGTCTTGTCGTTCTCATACTTGTTCAGCTTGGTCAGGTCGGAAGCATCGTGCTTGTAGCCGTCACCGATGGTCTCATCCAGCAGCTTGCACAGCTCCGGGTTGGAGGCCAGCAGCCAGCGGCGGTAAGCAATGCCGTTGGTCACGTTCTTGAAAGCCTTGGGCTTGAACAGGTAGTAGTCGTGGAACACGCTGTCCTTGATGATCTCGCTGTGCAGCTTGGACACGCCGTTGATGCTGTTGGCGGTGTAGGCGCAGATGTTGGCCATGCGCACCTGATTGTCGCCGATCAGTGCCATGTAGTCGATCTTGCCCTGGTCGCCGGGGAAAGCCTTGGCCAGCTCTTCGCGGGCGCGGCGGTCCATCTCGACCACGATCTGGTAGATGCGGGGCAGGGTCATCTTGAAGATGTCCACGTTCCACTTCTCCAGAGCCTCGGCCATGACGGTGTGGTTGGTGTAGGAGAACACCTTCTGGCAGATGTCGAAGGCCTTGTCCCAGCCAAAGCCGCACTCATCCAGCAGGATGCGCATCATCTCGGGGATGGCCAGGGTGGGGTGGGTATCGTTCAGCTGGATGGCCACCTTGTCGGGCAGGTTCTCCAGCGTGGCGTAGCTGGACAGGTGGTTCTGCACGATGTCGCCGATAGAGGCAGCAGACAGGAAGTACTGCTGACGCAGGCGCAGGATCTTGCCCTCCACATGGTTGTCGTTGGGGTACAGCACCTTGGAGATGAGCTCGGCGTTGGCGTTCTTGCTCATGGCGGTGTTATAGTTGCCCAGAGAGAAGCTGGACATATCAAAATCGGGGGCCTTTGCCTGCCACAGACGCAGCTTGGCAACGCCCTTGCCGTCGTAGCCCTGCACATACATGTCGGAGGGAATGGCCATGACGCTGTTGTAGTTGGTGTGCTGGATGTAGTGGAAGCCGTTGTCCCAGTTCTCACGGATCTCGCCGTCAAAACGGACCTCCACGGCCTGATCCGGGTGGCTCTTCAGCCACACCTGACCGCCGGGCAGCCAGTTGTCGGCGCGCTCCTGCTGCCAGCCGTCCACGATCTTCTGCTTGAAGATGCCGTACTCGTACAGGATGGAGTAGCCGGTGCCGCACACGCCGGTGGTGGCCATGCCGTCCAGATAGCAGGCAGCCAGACGGCCCAGACCGCCGTTGCCCAGGCCTGCATCGGGCTCTTCCTCAAAGATGCTGTCCAGGGGGATGTCAGCATCGGCCAGCGCCTTCTTGGCCACCTCGTCGAGGCCCAGATTGAACAGGCTCATCTTCAGGCTGCGGCCCATCAGGAACTCCATGCAGAGGTAATACACCTGCTTGGTGCCGGTGCCGATGGCCTTGGACTGGAACTTCTTGTGGTTCTCGCTCATCATCTGACGGCAGATCAGTGCAAGAGAACGGTAGATCTGCTGCTTGGAAGCAACGTTCAGCTCCACGCCGTACTCGCTGGTCAGCTTGTCCTGAAGAATTTTGCCAAATTCTTTCGATGTCATAACTGTACTCCTATCCGCATTCGTGCATAAAATGCTAAAAATCTTGCGTAATGTACGGCCTCTGGTGCTTTCCCTCTACCCCGCGTGCCGTCAACATAACAACGTTATTATAATATGAACACTTGGCAAATGCAAGAAATCAATGGATTTTTTCTGTAACTGCCATTTTTTTAACCAACTTTCTGATAAATATGCCGAAAATTCAAAAAATACACTTTCTTTCTAATTTTTTTATCAGATCTTCAATCTGCCATTTCTGCGGGTCAAAAAAGCCGTCATGCCATTCCAGATTCTCATCCCAAAAACCGGGACATTTATCCTTATATCCGGCCAAAGCATACCCATAACTCAGCTCAACCACCAAAGGATGATTTCCGGTATCAAACACAAAATCCAAAGCCAGGCTCTGCGCCCTGACTTTCCGGTTTACATCGAAAGCAATACGAACACAACGTTCATCAATTTCTTCCCGTGCATACAAAATATGTCCGCTTCCCGATGCCCGGAAATCGTTCTCCCGTACCAAACGCTTGATTCCGAAAGCCCGTTTCCCGCACACTATAATCCGAATATCAAAAGCATTATCAGGTATAAATTCCTGAAAATACACATACCCCTTTTCTCTGCCATGCAGCCGGGCATACTCAGTAGGGACAAGCAAATGTCCACAACTCTTCAACAAATGAAACAAATCGATTTTCCCGTCTTTCCATTTCAGATAACGGTCTTTCAAATATCCCCATCTATCGAACTGCGAAAAGCCCCGCCCGAAAGCAACCCGAGCCAACCGCCGGGCCTCCGAACGGCTTTTCACCAAACGAACGTTGGCAGCACCGGCCCCTCCCCGCAACTTAAATACCTTGGGAAAACCACTCTTATCTATCCATTCCAATGCCTCCCGAAGCGTATAAAACACATACCCGGGAACCACTGGAGCACCTATAGCCTCCAATAAATACTGTTCGCCAATCTTATCATCAAAATGCCAATTCGTCTCATAATCCGGAAAAACCCGAATCCCCATCTTTTCCACTGCATTCAAAAGAGGACGTGCCATCAGCATATCCCTGTAATCATGGTGGGCAAAATGCCACATAAATACATTACAACCTTTCAGCTGATCGATTATATCATAACGATAAGCATCCACCAGTTGATACGGAATCCCATGCTCCTGACAATATTTTATCCATGTATCGCTAAATGAACCTTGTTTATGACAAATACCTACTTTCATAACAGCACCTTAAACAAACTAAACATTTTTCAAATAATCTTCCCAACCCGGCGAAGGCTTCGTTTTGACAGCATAGGTTTTCAAATCCTCCAGGCTTATCCGCTTTCCATTCCAATAAACACAATTCTCATCATCCTTTATCTGTTCTATGGCCGAACGCAACAAATAAATTTTCTCCACATCAAAGCCCATCAGCGTTCCCATACAAACATCATTCAGGCACCCTGAATCCGTGAAACTGACAATCCCCAGCGGTAACGGCTCCGGCTCCAAAGGTCCGTTGCCTTGTCCTCCGATAATTCCATCACACAAAGACCAAATCTCCCTTTGAGGTACATCAGCTAATATTCCGTCTGCACGACCGTATTTAATAATCAGATTCAAATCCATCACCATTCGCCAGCACGTGTCGTTTCCATACCATCCGGCAGCCCGCTGATGCACTTTCCCAGGTCTGGACAAACGCCAGAACAAAGAAGAAAACTTCTGGTAAAAGCGATACCTACTTTTCTTCTGATTCCGGTTTGCCATATCAGAAAAAACCTCACTCCATCGTCTCAAAAAACTACCACCCGGATAACAGTCGCCCCCAAACTTCGTTCCTCCGATACGGTGATGCGGAAGATAATCCTTGTCTCCGTTTACCCCCACAAAATTCTTCAATGCCCCCGTGATTCCTGTCTTCTGATGGGTCTTCACTTTAGGTAAGGAAAGTACAACATCCGCTTCAAACAAATCTTTTATAATACAATACCGATGACGTCCTTTCTGATGCTCTTTCTTTAATCTTTCGGGAGGATAACAAGTAATCCTGAAATTACCGTCCTGGGTCACATCTTCCAAAAAACTGCGGGTTCCCACATCAAAAATCAAATAATCGGACAAAGGTCTGCACTCCTCTTCCCCATCATTCCTTTCAGGATCGAAAATTTTCCGTCTGAAATCCTTGACAAGAACCGGTGTTTCATACCTTGTTGCCAAACTGTCTATCGCAGACAAAAAAGCCTCCGAATGCATCCGTTTCCAATCACATCCCTGTATCGGAGCATCACCGAGCACGACAGAAGCAACACTCTGTTTCAGCACAACCTCCAATACCCCCAATACAAAATTGTCATGCGTCCTCAAACAAACTTCATCCCCCTCGCGAACAGAATGCCTCACCCAATTAGGTTTCAAAAAAATTTTCTTCCCTTTCAAACCCTTCAAAAACTCCATACCCACAAGGTCGCCAATCATATCTCTTAACCGCTCTCCATCCTGATATACTGTTTCCAA
>ENA-USUM01002019-USUM01002019.1-human-gut-metagenome-genome-assembly--contig:-NODE-2019-length-12374-cov-53.560218_pt1 | contig 12374 bp, 14 predicted proteins | sample MGYA00250063_ERZ773402 | MGnify/ENA primary metagenome ERZ773402 (study PRJEB29103, sample SAMN06112030) | human gut metagenome | biome: human gut; feature: ankylosing spondylitis patient; material...
CACCGACTATATCGCCGGCCTGTTTACCGATTTCTTTGAACAGCGGGGAGACCGGGCCTGCCGGGAGGACCCCGCCGTTTTAGGCGGCATCGCCCTGTTCCACGGCCAGCCCATTACCGTGATCGGCACCCGGAAGGGCAAAAATCTGGAGGAAAACCTCCGGTGCAATTTCGGCATGCCGGGGCCGGAGGGCTACCGCAAGGCCCTGCGGCTGATGAAGCAGGCGGAAAAGTTCCGTCGTCCCATTTTTACCTTAATTGACACCTCCGGCGCCTACCCCGGCCTGGAGGCCGAGGAACACGGCCAGGGGGAAGCCATCGCCCGGAACCTCTTTGAGATGAGCCGCCTGACCGTGCCGGTCATCGCCGTCATTACCGGGGAGGGCAACAGCGGCGGCGCTCTGGCCCTGGCGGTGGCCGACCGGGTGCTGATGCTGGAAAACGCCGTGTACGCCATTTTGTCCCCGGAGGGCTTCGCCTCCATTTTGTGGAAGGACGCCCAGCGCTCCGGCGAGGCGGCAGAGCTGATGAAGCTCACCGCCCCGGACCTGAAGGCCCTGGGCATCATTGACGGCATCATTCCAGAACCTTCCGGCGGCGCACAGGCCGATCCCGCCCGGATGATACAGAATCTGGACCGGGCTCTGACCCACCACCTGACCGCCCTCTCCAAGGAGAGCGGCGCCGCCCTGGTCCGGCAGAGATACGAAAAATTCCGCGCTATGGGCGGCGGAAAGGAGGCGCCATGAACGGCATCAAGCTCCGGGGCACAGGCCGCTGTGTTCCCGCCAATACCGTCACCAATGACGACCTGGCCCAGCTGGTGGACACCAACGACGCCTGGATCACCGCCCGCACCGGCATCCGCAGCCGTTACCGCTGCACCGCGGAGACCCACACGGACCTCTGCGTGAACGCCGCCCGGGCCGCCCTGAAAAAAGCCGGGGTCTCCCCGGCGGAGATCGGGGCCTGCATCGTGGCCACCGTTTCGGCGGACACCGTGGTGCCCTCCGCCGCCTGCATGCTGCAAAAGGCCCTGGGCCTGCCGGAGGACACCCCCTGCTTTGATCTGAACGCCGCCTGCACCGGCTTTGTCTATGCCCTCCACACCATGGAGTGTCTCCTGAACGCCGCTCCCCGGAAATTCGGGCTGGTGGTGGGGGCGGAGGCTCTCAGCAAGGTAGTGGACTGGACGGACCGGAGCACCTGCATCCTCTTCGGCGACGGCGCGGCCGCCGCCGTGGTGGAGTGCCGGGAGGGCTGGCCCTCCATCGGGGCCGTGCTGGGCAGCCGGGGTAACGACACCCTTCTCCGCCTGCCGGGCCTGGGGCGAGGTGAGCCAAACGTACTCTCCATGGAAGGCACCCAGGTTTTCAAGTTCGCCGTGGAGACCGTGCCCGCCTGTATGGACGCCGTGCTGGCAAAGTCCGGCCTGACCATCGATGACATCGACTTCTTCGTCTTTCACCAGGCCAACGCCCGGATCATCGACCTGGCGGTGCGGAAATACCGCATCCCGCCGGAAAAATACTACAAAAACATCGACCACTACGGCAACACAGCCGCCGCCAGCGTTCCTCTGGTCCTCTCCGAACTGGAGGACCAGGGCCGCATCGGCCCCGGCAGCCGCCTGTTGATGGTGGCCTTCGGCGGCGGCCTCACCTGGGGCGGCGCCGTCCTTGAAATGGCATGAAATTTTCCACAGTCTGCCGCCGGGACCCGGCGTATGATAACAGGAGCACACCATGAAAAAACTCAATGAACTTCTGGGGACGGAGTTCCCCATCATTCAGGGCGGCATGGCCAACATCGCCACCGGCGAATTTGCCGCCGCCTGTTCCAACGCCGGAGCCTTAGGCGTCATCGCCACCGGCGGCATGCTGCAGGCCGACCTTCTGCGCCAGCAGATCCGCATCTGCAAAGAGCGGACGGACAAGCCCTTCGGGGTGAACCTGATGCTGATGAACCCCTGTGCCGACGAAATGGCCCAGATCATCATGGAAGAGGGCGTCCGGGTGGTGACCACCGGCGCAGGCAGCCCCGGCAAGTACATCCCCGCCTGGAAGGATGCCGGGATCAAGGTACTGCCCGTGGTGGCGGCCTCCATCCTGGCCAAACGCCTGGTCCAGCAGGGGGCCGACGCCATCATCGCCGAGGGCATGGAGTCCGGCGGCCATGTGGGCGAAATGACCACCATGGCCCTGGTGCCCCAGGTCATCGACACGGTGGACGTCCCCGTCATCGCCGCCGGCGGCATTGCCGATGGACGGCAGGCGGCCGCGGCCTTCGCTCTGGGGGCCTGCGGTATTCAGGTGGGCACCTGCCTGCTGGCAAGCCGGGAGTGCCCCATCCATGAAAATTACAAGCAGGCCCTTCTGAAGGCCAAGGACAGCGACACCACTGTCACGGGCCGCTCCATCGGCGGGCCGGTGCGGGTGCTGAAAAACAAAATGGCACGGGAATACCTCGCCCTGGAAAAGCGTGGAGCCACGCTGGAGGAGCTGGAACACGTCACCCTCGGCGGTCTCCGCCGCGCGGTGTTCGAGGGAGACATGGAGCGGGGCAGCGTCATGGCCGGTCAGGTGGCCGGTATGCTCCATGAGATCAAGCCCCTGCGCCAGATCTTCGAGGAATTGTACACCGGCAGTCAGGCCGTTTTGAAGGCCACGGAGGCAACATGGCGGTAACGATCCGTGGAAAGACCCTCCCTCTCCCGATCTTGCAGGGGGGCATGGGCGTGGGCATCAGTCTGGACGGCCTTGCCGGAGCGGTAGCCGCCTGCGGCGGCATGGGGACCCTCTCCACCGCCGTCTGCGGCTTTCAGGAGCCGGATTTCGCCAAACGTCCCTTTGAGGCCAACCTCCGGGCGCTGGACCGGCAGGTCCGCCATGCCAAGGTCTTGGCCCACGGCGCGGGGCTCATCGCCGTTAACGCCATGGTCGCCACCACCCAGTACGCCGACAGCGTCCGCACCGCTCTCCGGGCGGGGGCTGACGCCATCGTTTGCGGTGCGGGCCTGCCCAAGGATCTCCCTGCGCTGGCCTCCGAAGTCTCCGACAGCGACGCCGCCATTGCCCCCATCGTCAGCAGCGGCCGGGCGGCGGGGCTGCTGTGCAAGCTGTGGGACCGGCACTATGGCCGCATCCCCGACTTTTTGATCTTGGAGGGGCCGGAGGCCGGGGGGCATCTGGGCTTCTCCCGGCAGGACTTAGACGCGCACCCCTCTCTTTACGACCTCTTGCGGGAGGTCCTGACCGCCATCGCCCCCTTCCGGGACAAGGCAGGCCGGGACATTCCGGTTTTCGTGGCCGGCGGCGTGAAAAACGGCGCGGACATGGCTCGCTACATGAAACTGGGGGCCGCCGGGGCCCAGTTTGCCACCCGGTTCATCGCTACGGCGGAGTGCGACGCCTCCGAGGGCTACAAACAGCGGCTATTAGAGGCAAAGTCAGACGACATCACTCTGGTGAAAAGCCCCGTGGGGATGCCGGGACGGGCGCTGCGCAGTCCCCTGATCCGGCGGGTGGAGGCCGGCACCCAGCCGTCCCCGGAGCGGTGCGTGAAGTGCATCGTCACCTGCGACGGCAAAAACGCCCCCTACTGCATTTCCAAGGCCCTCATCGCCGCCCGGAACGGCGATTGGGAGAACGGCCTCTTTTTCTTCGGAGCCGTCGGCGGCGAGGTGAACACCCTCTCCACCGTGCCGGAGCAGATGGTTTCGATGAAGGTGTAGCGCATATCCGCCAGTGCGGCATTGCGGTCCATGCCGCACTCGTCCTCCATCTCCTTGACGCTGTGCTCAATGAGCTCCAGCTCGTTCTGGTCCAGGGCCAGGCGGGTCACGATGTCCTCGTCTCCCTCAATGAGCTTGGTGGCGGCGAATCGGACGGGAAGGCCCGCAGCCTCCGCGTGATCCTCGATCTGGTGGACCACCGCGTGGATGCACCGGTGGACCGGTCCGGGGGAGCAGAAGTCGTACACCGTAGGCAGCGTCTTGGTCCGGGCAGTCTGGACGGCAACCTTCACAAGCTCATCCACGCCCTGGTTTTTCACAGCGGAGATGGGCACCACCGGGATGCCCAATGCCTGGGACATTCCCTTCACGTCGATGGTGCCGCCGCCGGCGGTGACCTCATCCATCATGTTCAGGGCCAGCACCATGGGAATACGCATCTCCATCAGCTGGAGCGTCAGGTACAGGTTCCGCTCGATATTGGTGGCGTCCACGATATTAATGAGGCCGTCGGGCTTTTGGTTCAGGATGAAATCCCGGGTGACAATCTCCTCCGGCGTATAGGGCCGGATGGAGTAGATGCCCGGCAGGTCGACCACCGTGCAGTCCTTTTCCCCCCGGATGGCGCCAGACTTCTGATCCACCGTCACGCCGGGGAAATTGCCGACGTGCTGGTTGGAGCCGGTGAGCTGGTTGAACAGCGTGGTCTTGCCGCAGTTTTGGTTGCCGGCCAGTGCGAAAATCATGTCCCGGCCACCTCCACTTCGATTTTCCCGGCGTCCTCCTTCCGCAGGGACAGGGAGTACCCCAGCACCCGCAGCTCCAACGGGTCGCCCAGGGGTGCGACCTTCTCCACCCGCACGCGGGTCTTCGGGATCAGCCCCATATCCAGCAGGCGGCAGCGCAGGGCGCCCTCGCCGCCCACAGCCGTGATGACGGCCTCCTGCCCCAGGGGCAGCTTGTCCAGTGTCATCGGAACGTTCCTCCTCAAAAGTTAGCATTGTCTCAGGCAAAGCCGATGCCGGCATCATGAGCACCGCGGCTGCACTGCAGAGAGCCCGACGGCTCAGACGGGGTTTCAGACATCACTCATCTCCATCAAAAAGCACTTCAGACAACATAACGAAAAAAGCAGCGGGATCTGATTCCAGCTGCTTTTTCCGCTTAGCTTAAGGCGATACCGGAAGGCAAACCTTAAGGTACCACACGGTCAATCACAATCTTCACGCCTTCAGCCCCGACCTTAACGGTTCCGGCGGAACCCTCAAGATCGCCGGGACCGGGCATAAAGTTGCCGGAGCGGGAAACGCGCGCTTCAACAATGGCTTCCGTGACGTCAGCCAGGGTCTTCACGCCCATTCCCATCTGGCTCATGCCGTCAAGGCGGAAACTCACGGGAAGGTTTGCCGCATCCAGGCGGATAAAGGCAACCGGCATTTTGCTGCCCGTCACACTGCGTGCAAACACAAAGACCGTTTCCTTACCGGTGAGTTTTCCCTTCATCGCGGGGGCCACATCCACCGTTCCTGTAATAAAGACCTTACCGGGCGCCGCGGCCTTTTCCTTCACGGGCGCTTTTACCCCGGCAGGTGCCGGCTGCAGGGCGCTTGTCTCGGCAGGAAGTCCCCCCATGCGGCGGGCCTGCTCAATGTTTTCCGTGATCTGACGCCACTCTTCGCTGCCCTGCTCAGTGCCCGAACGCATGCGCTCCCAGTAAGTCACGGCCCCCTTAAAGTCACGCTTGTCGTAGCAGAGCGTTCCCATCAGAGCCAGTGCCTTCCAGTGCATCGGATCGATTTTCAGAGCCTCTTCAATGAGTTCCTGAGGCTTACCTTCAATGGAACCTGTGGTCGCTGCCAGAACGTCCGCCCAGTCCGCGAGAACGTCCGGGTTGTGCGGCACAAGGCGGTTTACCTCAGCAAACGCGCGCGAACTTTCCTTCCAGTTTTTAAAAGACGCGTAGGTCTTGGCGAGCATCATCCAGCCGTCGGCGTTGTCGGGATTTTCCTTCAGACGGTCTTCCAGCAGTTTGATGGAATCCATCAGATCGGCTTCGGAGTGTCCCTGCATGCCGGTCATGTTCTGCTGCTGTTGCTGCATAAAGACCGGGTCCAGTGCCTGCGGAGACCCCAGGTACTCATACCCCACAAACGCAAGAACGGGGACAGCAACGACAATCACGAAGGCGGCGTAAAGCCCCTGACGGCCGTCGCGCCGCACGCTCTCCTCACCTTCAGCGGTCTCCTCGATCACACGGTGTTCGATTTCCGTCTTGGTCTCGGTGTACTCGTCCTCGGGAATTTTGCCTGCCTTGTAGTCGGCTTCAAGCTCGGCGTACTGAGCGCGCAAAAGCGCGAGGTTTTGCTCGGCTCTCACCTTTCCGGCATCCGCGCGGTGCTTTTTCACAAGCCCCCAGACGATGAGGGCAAGCCCCGCCGCCGTCAGAATCAGGGCACAGATAATGAATGTAATGAGCATCGGTTACTCTCCGCGCAAGAGGGCGTCAGCCTTTTTACGCTCTTCGGGCGTTAAGGCCGTTTCCGTCTTCTGAACCGTCTGCTTGCGGCGGCGCAGGTTGATGTAAAAGCCAAGAAGCGCCGCAATGAAGAGCACGACGGGCCCGAGCCACAAAATAGCCGTTGACGCCTTAAAGGGCGGCTTGTAGAGCACAAAGTCGCCGTAGCGGTCCACCATGTAGTCGATGATTTCCTTATCGCTGCGGCCGGCCTTGATCTGCTCAATCACCTGATTTCTCAGGTCCACCGCAAGTTCCGCATTACTTTCGGCAATCGACTGGTTCTGGCACACGAGGCAACGGAGCTGCTCGGAAATGCCCAGAACGCGCTTGTGCGCCACCGGATCAAACTGCGTGGGCGCTGCTTCATGCGGGGCGGCCGCGGCCGGCGCTTCAGCCGCCGCGTACGAAGCAGAGAACGCGCACAGGCCCGCTAATACACAGATGAGCTTTTTCATTGCGCCTCCAGCTTGTCAATCAGCGGTTTGAGTTCGTTTTTCCAGATTTCAGGCGTCACCGGTCCCACCACTTTGTGGCGGATCACACCTTTTTTGTCCACAAGGAACGTCTCGGGCGCACCGTAGACACCGAAGTCAATGGCGGTGCGGCCGTCAGCGTCCATCACGGACACGTCATAGGGATCTCCGAGGTTATCGAGCCACTGCAGTGCTGCAAAGCGCTTGTCACGGTAGTTGTAGCCCACGATGAAGATCTTTTCACCGGCGCGCTTTAACTGCACGTAAAAGGGATGCTCGTACTGGCAGGACTCACACCAGCTCGCCCAGACGTTTAAGAGGTAGACCTTCCCGAGAAGATCCTTCTTGGTTACGGTCTTTTGCGGGTCATGAAGCTGAGGCAGAGAAAACTCCGGCGCCGGCTTGTCAATCAGAGCAGACGGAACCTTTCTCGGATCCATGTAAAGGCCCTTTAAGAGGAACCCGGCAAGAAACAGAAATATCGCAAGAGGAATCAGAAACTTCCAACGCATATTTAAGCCTCCTTCATTGCGGCGTCCGCATCCTTGTCTTCACGGCGGCGAAGACGGTAGCGTCTGTCGGTCATCGCCAAAAGGCCGCCCAAGGCCATGATGATCGTGCCCCACCAGATCCATGTCACAAAGGGCTTGGAGTAAGCGCGCACAATCCAGCCGCCGTCAGGCGTCGGCTCACCGAGACTTACATAGATGTCGCCGGTGATCGAGTGGCGGATCGCGGCTTCGGTCATGGGCATGGAGCGGGACGAGAAGTAATTGCGCTTTTCAGGATAAAGCCGCGTGATTTCCTTGCCTTCACGCGTCACGGTGAAGTCACCGCGCACAGCCGTGTAGTTCTGACCGCGCACTTCCTTCGTGCCGTTAAAGACAAAGCTGTAACCGGCAACCGTCACCTGTTCGCCCACGTACATGCGCACATCGCGTTCGGCCGGGTAGCCCTTCACAAGAGCCACACCGATCACAAAAACGGCCACGCCCAGGTGCGCGAGCTGCATGCCCCAGAAAGCACGCGGATGACGGAAAAGTTTCGCAAAGAAACTGCCCTGCATGTTGCGGCCGCGGTCGATGATGTTGTAGACCACGGTAATGGCAACCCAAACCGCAAGCGTCACGCCGATAAAGACCCAGTGGCTCCAGCGTCCCATGAGGAAAGGCACCACGGCGGCAATCACAATGGCCGCGGCAAAGCACCACCAGAGCTTCTTGGTAAGCGTAAGCGGATCGGCTTCCTTCCAGCGGGCAAACGGAGCCACGCCCAAAAGGAAGAGCATCGGCAGCATGATCGGCCCGAAGACCGAGTCAAAGTACGGGGGCCCGACCGAGATCTTGCCGGCGTTTAAAGCGTCAAGGAACAAGGGATAGAGCGTTCCCAGAAGAACCGCGCCCATCGCGACAACAAGAAGCACGTTGTTCACAAGAAGCATCGACTCGCGACTTACCATCGAGAAGTTGCCTCCGAGGCCCACCGTGGGAGCACGCCAGGCAAACAAAAGGAACGACAGGCCGATCACGATGATGAGGAAGGCGAGAATAAACACGCCGCGTTCCGGATCAGTCGCAAACGCGTGAACGGACGTGAGAACCCCCGAGCGCACGAGGAAGGTCCCAAGAAGCGAGAGCGAAAAGGTGATGATCGCAAGGAGCACCGTCCAGATCTTGAAGCACCCGCGCTTTTCCGTCACGGCAAGGCTGTGCATCAGCGCAGTACCGGTCAACCACGGCATAAAGGAGCTGTTTTCCACCGGATCCCAGAACCACCAGCCGCCCCAGCCGAGTTCGTAGTAGGCCCAGTAGGAACCCAGACTGATGCCGAGCGTGAGAAGAATCCACGCCGCCGTCGTCCACGGACGCATCCAGCGCGCCCAGGCCACATCGAGCTTACCGCTGATCAGGGCTGCGAGCGCGAAGGCAAAGGGCACGGAAAAGCCCACGTAGCCCAGATACAGAAGCGGCGGATGAAAGACCATCCCCGGGTCCTGCAGCAGGGGATTTAAGTCAGCCCCTTCGGGAGCAGCCGGGAAAAGGCGCTGGAAGGGGTTGGAGGTAAAGAGCATGAACGCCAGAAAGCCCATGAGCACAAGGCCCATGATGCCTAAAACACGCGCCATCATTTCTTCGGAAAGCCGGCGGCTTGCGAAGGAAACAGCCAAAGCCCACCAGGAAAGCGTCACTGACCAGAACAGAATCGAGCCCTCGTGGCTGCCCCAGGTTGCCGCCACCTTGTAGTACCAGGGCAAAAGCGAATTGGAGTTGTTCGCCACGTTGAGCACAGTGAAGTCACTGATATAGAAGCAGTACGCGAGCGAGGCGAAGGCCACCGTCAGAAAAAGCGCGTTGGCGCTGGCGCACATGCGTCCGGCCGCCATCCAGGACGAGATTCCGCGGGCGGCGCCGACAAGCGGCAGCACCCCCTGAATCACGGCCACGATGAGCGCCAGAATCAGTGCAAAATGACCGATTTCCGCTATCACGGGATATCTCCCTTAACCGAGAAGTTTGTTGATTGAATTACTGCTTGGAGTGCGCCATCGACACACCCTCTTCGGCATTTTTATAGTCAGCCGTACGCATGGCGGCATGAGCCTTGTCCACAGCGTCCTGCGCCTCAGGCGGCATGTAGTTTTCGTCGTGTTTGGCAAGCACTTCGCTGCAGACGAAAACGCCCTGATCGTTTAACTTACCCTGAGCCACAACGCCCTTACCTTCCTTAAAGAGGTCGGGGAGAATCCCCTTAAACTGCGCGGGGATCACGGCTCCGGTATCGGTGATGCCGAAACTCACCGTAACGCCGTCTTCAAGGCGCTTGACGGAGCCGGGCATCACCATCCCGCCCATACGGAAGGTACGGCCCTTGGGGGCTTCCTGCGCCTGCACCTGCATGGGGGAATAGAAAAACACCAGGTTTTCGTTAAAAGCGGAAAGCATCAGGTAGGCCCCGACGCCCACAACGGCAACCGCGCCGACAATCAAAGCCAGTCGTTTGGCAGCTCGATTCTCCATAGTTCTCTGCTCCTTGGGATCAATAAAGCGGTTAAAAACTGTGTTCTTTTAATGGGGCTTACGCCTCAATCTCGGCGCGCGCCGCTTCTTTTTTCACGCGATCGAGGGCCGCCTTGCGGCGTCTTACATGCATAAAACTTTCAGCGATCACAAGAAACGTGGCCATTCCGTAGGCACTCCAGACATAAAAGCCGTGGCCGTCCATGTGCAGAAAATGCGTAATTGAAGTCCAGTCCATGTTACTTACCCTCCTTCACAAGCGCCTGTACCCACGTCTGCCGGCGTTCACGTTCCAGAATCATCGAGCGCGCACGCACAAAAGTTGAGGCAAAACTGTAGAGCCAGAAGGCCACAACCATCAAAAGCAGCGTGTAGAGCATGATCGGAGCGATAGAAGAACCTTTGCTCGTGATCGAAGCGCCCTGATGCAGCGTGTTCCACCACTTCACCGAGAAATAAATGATCGGGACGTTCACAACGCCCACAATCGCGATCACGGCACAGGCCTTGTCGGCACGGCGGTGATCGGAAATCGCGCTCTGAAGCGCCAGAAAACCGAGGTAAAGGAAGAGAAGGATGAGTTCACTTGTCAGACGCGCGTCCCACACCCAGTGGGTTCCCCATGTGGGGCGTCCCCAGAAAGATCCCGAAAAAAGCGCAAGAAACGCCATCAGGGCCCCGGTTGGCGCCATCGCGGACGAGAAAATCGAGCACATCTTGTTGTTGGTCACAAGCGCCGCAGCGGAAAAGACCGCCATCACAACATAGATGAGCATGCTCATCCAGGCACTTGCCACGTGAATAAAGATGATGCGGTAGGAGTTACCCTGCGTGGCGTCAATGGGGCAGACAAAAAAGCCGAGGTAAAACGCGACGGCGGCGCAGAGGGCCGCAAGGCCGTAGAGCCACTTCACCGAATAACCCGCGGTACGGTAAAAACCTTCCGGGGTAAAAAATGCGTTCTTCATGCTTCTCCTTGATGGGGTGTAGTTTTACTGCAGTGAAATCCGAAGGGCGGCCGCCACCGCAAAGGGCGCTGCGGCAAGCGCAAAAAAGCTCAGTCCGGCGGTGACCATGAGGTAGGCCGCAGGGCTCACGCTGATGGCGACCTGCACGGTTGCGCCTGCGCCGAAAATCAAAACCGGAATGTAAAGCGGCAGCACCAGAAGGCTCGTTAAGACGGAACCGGCTCTGAGTCCCAGGGTGAGCGCCGCACCGATTGCCCCCACAAGACTTAAGACCGGTGTGCCGAGCAAAAGGGAAAACATCAGCACCGCCGTCTGATCAACCGGGAGGTCAAACAAAATACCGAAAACGGCCGCAAAAACCGTGATCGGAATCCCGGTGACGAGCCAGTGCGCAACGACTTTGCCGACCACGATGACGCTTAAGGGTTCGGCAGAAATGAGCATCTGCTCAAGCGTTCCGTCGGCGTAGTCCAGGGCAAAAATGCGCGGCAGCGACAAAAGAGCCGCCAAAAGAGCCGCCACCCACACCACGCCCGGGGCCATCGTTCTTAAGACGTTTTGTTCGGCTCCGACCCCGAGCGGCACCAGCGTCACGACGACCGCGAAAAAGAAGATCGTTTGAACAAGGTCGCTTTTTTGCCGCAGTGCAAGCATCAGGTCGCGGCGGACCACCGAGAGAAAGAGATTAAACATGATCACCTCCCCCGAGGCACGCCTGTGCCTTCTTTTTGCGTTTTGGGGCAAAGGCGGAGACGTCCACCGTGAGTTTCTTTTCCTCAGGGACGTCCACGGCACACTCCTGGTGGGTGGTGTAAATAACGATGCCGCCCGCCCTGACATGCCGGGCAACGGCGTCCGAAAGGTTCGCCACGCTCTGAACGTCAAGCGCCGTAAAGGGTTCATCCAGAATCCAGACGGGCTTCATTTCGCTCACAAAAAGGCGCGCAAGCGCCACGCGCCGCCTCTGCCCCTGGCTTAATTCCCCGGTTGTATGTTCGGTGAAGTCTGTAAGTCCGACGGCGCCGAGCGCCTCGTTAATCTGACTGTCGGTGACAATGAGGTTTCCGAGCCGTGCGGCAATGCGCACATTTTCCCGGGCGCTCAGATCGTCCTTGACGCCGTTCATGTGGCCGATATAGACGAGATCTCGGTGAAAGTCTTCCCTGAGCTTTGTGATGGACTCGCCCTTATAGAGAATTTCGCCGGCGTCGGGAACCATAAGCCCCGTCAAAAGCCTCAGAAGGCTTGTTTTACCGGTGCCGTTTGCGCCGGCAAGGCGCACAAGCGTGCCCGGAGGCGCTTCAAACGCGAGCCCCCTGAAAAGCAGTCTCTCACCGCGCTCGAGCTCAAGACCGCAGACACTGAGCCCGTTGCGCGCAACAGCAGAATTTGACATAAATCCCGGGATCCTTCTTTTAGCGGCAGACAACCCCTTTTTGCATGGGCTTTGCTGAACGCTTATATCCGCCCGAAGGCAGACTTTCTGACTAGTCCGCTGAGTCTAGTCAAAACCGATTAACCAAATCTTACAAAAAACCCGGCCGAGGCCGGGTTTTTCGAATTTCGCATTTCCTCATCATCAAGACGCAGGTGTTCAGGCACCCCTCGGTTCACGTCGACAAGAACACGCTGACATTTTTCCCTGACGGCACTGTTTCAATTTCAA
>ENA-USUM01002029-USUM01002029.1-human-gut-metagenome-genome-assembly--contig:-NODE-2029-length-12349-cov-6.305492_pt1 | contig 12349 bp, 9 predicted proteins | sample MGYA00250063_ERZ773402 | MGnify/ENA primary metagenome ERZ773402 (study PRJEB29103, sample SAMN06112030) | human gut metagenome | biome: human gut; feature: ankylosing spondylitis patient; material...
ATGAATTGGTTATCTAATAAACTGTTTTACACAATAGGAATCACGTTACTCTGCGGCGGGCTGCACGCACAAAGTCTGGCTGAAGCAAAAAAATTATACAATGAAGGTAAGTACGCGGAAGCCAAACCTGCCTTTGAAAAGCTGGTCAAACAAGCGCCAAGCAATTCCTCCTATAATCATTGGTATGGTGTCTGCTGCTACGAGACCGGTGATCTGACCGGTGCGGAAAAGCATTTGAAAGTAGCTGTCAAACGCAAAGTACAAGAAGCATACCGTTATATGTCCGAAGTCTACTACAAGACCTATCGTTTCGACGAAGCCGGAGAAATGCTGGAAGAATATATCAACCTGCTGGCAAAGAAAAAGCAGGATCCGCAATCGTTCGAAACCAAGCTCGACTTGGCAAACAATGCACAACGCATGATGGAAAAGGTGGAAGATGTTCAGATCATAGATAGCTTGGTCGTGGACAAAGACGATTTCCTTTCCGCCTATATCCTAAGCGAAGAAAGCGGCACACTTGATTCCTACAAAGATTTTTTCCAGACAAACGAGCCAGTGAGCTCGACCGTCTACAAGAACCAGAAAGGCGACAAGATTTACTATGCTCATTCGACAGACGGCGACCGTTATTGCCTTTTTACCCAGTCCATGCTTATGGACGAATGGGGGGACGAGAAACAATTACCGATGAACATCAACAGCAATGACGATGACAACTACCCGTTCGTCCTTTCCGATGGCGCCACGATCTATTATTCTTCCAAAGGGAACGGTTCGATTGGCGGTTATGACCTCTTCGTCACCCGCTACAACATCAATTCCGACACTTATCTGGCTCCAGAGCAGTTGGGCATGCCGTTCAATTCGCCCTACAATGATTATATGATGGTCTTCGATGAAGTGAAAGGATTGGGATGGTTTGTATCCGATCGTTTCCAGCCGGAAGGAAAAGCCTGTGTCTATCTCTTCATCCCGAATCCAGAGCATAAACGGGTGGAGAGCGAAGACATAGAAGTGAAACGCGCCCGTGCAGCGATCACTGCTATCCGAGATTCCTGGAAAGAAAGTTCCGACTATGCCGACCTGATTCGTCTGTCGCACACAGAAATACCTTATGGAGAGAAAAAGATCGAAAAGGATTTTGAATTTATCATCGGTAATAATATTGTCTATTACAAACTGGATGACATCAATAGCCCCGAAGCTAAGGGCTACTACGAAAAGGTGGTTGCCTTGAACAAACAGATCAAAGAGCTGAATGAAAAACTCGACGGCCTGCGCGTCTCTTACGCCGAAGGCAACAAGGCCCGCAAAGAGCAACTGAAGCCAACCATCCTGCAAGCAGAAGAGCAACTGAACGCCTTGTTGGAACAGCCCGGCGAGTTGGAGAAGAAAGCTCGTAATGCCGAAATCAATTATCTGAAAAACAAACGATAAAACAAGGCTCTATGATATTCGAAATGCTTATTATCGCCTTCCTAATGGTTGTAGCCATTGTGCTTATCCTGCTGGAAATATTTATGTTACCGGGTATCACAGTTGCCGGTGTCGGAGGATTCCTTTTTGCTGCCGGCGGCCTGTTCTATGCCTATTCGGTCAGTACGCCGATCGGCAATGTAACATTGGCGGTATCATCGCTTGTGTTCGCGGCCTCTTTCATCTGGTTGTTGCGTTCCAAATCCTTCAACCGGGTGGCTTTGAAAACCGACATCGATTCCAAGCTGGTATCCAGCCGCGACTTGGGAATCGTGCCGGGCGACGAAGGGTTGACACTTTCACGCCTCGCCCCAATCGGGAAGGCCCGCATTAACGGGATCACCGTAGAAGCCAAATCGATGGACGAGCTGATTGATGAAAACACGCCGGTCGAGGTAATACGCGTCGATGGCTACAATGTAATCGTGAAAATTAAAAATTGAAAAATAAATCATAATTCATAAATCATAATTCATAAATCATAATTCTACTCACATGGAAATGACCTTTGTACCTCTCGCCCTTTTGGGAGCAGCGATATTGCTGCTGGTAATTTTCTTTTATTATGTGCCGTTCCTTCTGTGGATCTCGGCAAAAGTTTCAGGTGTCAACATCTCGCTGATACAGCTCTTCCTGATGCGTATCCGTAACGTGCCGCCTTATGTCATCACCCGCGCCATGATCGAAGCCCACAAAGCAGGTCTGAAAACGCTGACCCGTGACGAATTGGAAGCACACTACCTGGCAGGCGGACATGTCGAAAAGGTTGTCCATGCCCTCGTTTCCGCATCGAAAGCGAATATTGACCTCCCTTTCCAGATGGCAACCGCTATCGACCTGGCAGGACGTGATGTATTTGAAGCCGTGCAAATGTCGGTCAACCCGAAAGTCATCGACACACCTCCCGTTACCTTTTTTCATATCGGAACGCGCAAGCATCGGAATTTTTTCCAGATCTTCTTTTGGAGAAGGTGTCTCCTGATATTCCTTCAGATGTTTTGTATCTGCGATCAGCTTTCGGATCTCATCTTCTGATAACCCCGCTTTATATTCCGCAAGTTTTTTCTCTAAGGCAGCCTCATTTTTTGCATTTAAGCCTTTCTCAGGTTCAATGATCACAACAGATGCATGCTTGTTATTTAATAAATACTTCTGGATCAGCCGCTCAAAATAATCTGTCTCCACCTGCTCTTTTAAGAAACGGTAAGTATCTAATGCCTCCAGATGAAGGAATGGACGCATATCATCATAAAGCCAGCTGTCCAGACACTGGATCCCATATAAAAGTCCTTTTGGGAAATGTCCAAAATCAGCCTCACGGTAACGGAATTCAGAACTATTGATCCCTGCCAGCAGCGATTTTTTATTTAATCCATTTTTTACAAGCCCCTCTAATGTCTCACGGATGACAGCCAAAAAATGCTCTTTTTCCTGCGGATTGGTATTTTTTGCGATCACAGAGAATGTCGGCTGCAACGTTCCACTGTCATATCCGCCTGTGATCTCAGAACCGATCCCGGCATCGATCAATGCCTGTTTTAACGGTGCTCCCGGCGCACTGACCAGCGCATAATCCAGAATATCAAATGCGAGATACAATTTCTCGTCCAGTGCTGTTTCTATCACCGTGTTATAAGAAAGATAGGTATTGTTTTCTTCGGATTCCGTGGAAGAAATGGAATACTTATGCGTCACTTCGATTGGTTTTTCAAATGGTTTCTGAAGCTTTATCTCCGAGTCAAGCCCGATTGCCTCATATTTTCCCAGATATGCTTCATCCATCCACGCAAGCTTCTCTGCCACATCCATATCTCCATAGAGATAAATGTAGGAATTACAGGGATGATAATATCTGCGGTGGAAATCCAGATATTCCTCGTAAGTCAGTTCCGGAATATGCAGAGGATCTCCGCCGGAAACGTTTGCATAAGTCGTGTCCGGAAAAAGGGATGTCATGATCTGACGGCTCAAGACATCATCCGGTGAGGAAAAAGCACCTTTCATCTCATTGTATACAACACCGTTGATGGTCACCGGAGCATCCTCGCTCTCTAATTCATAGTGCCATCCCTCCTGCTTGAAGATCTCCTGATATTTATAAATATTCGGATGAAAAACCGCATCCATATAGACACTCATCAGATTCTGGAAATCTTTATCATTGCAGCTTGCGATCGGATAGATTGTCTTCTCCGGGTAAGTCATTGCATTCAAAAAGGTATTCAAGGAACCCTTTACCAGTTCCACAAAAGGATCTTTGACCGGATATTTGTCAGAACCACACAAAACAGTGTGCTCAATGATATGTGCCACCCCGGTGGAATCCTCCGGCGGTGTGCGAAAACCGATATAAAAGACCTTATTGTCATCATCGTTGGAAATCACTGCGATCCGCGCCCCGCTTTTTTTGTGGCGGAGAATGATTCCTTCGGAATTGAGATCTTTGATCGGGCGTTTTTCTAAAATTTCATATGCCTGTAAATCTTTTAACTGCATCTGTCTGTCCTCTCTCTAATACATACTGTTCTATAGTATACCACACTTCGCGGCATTATCCTATTTTTATCTTCGAAAATTTCTGAAACAAAAAAAGACTGTAACAACCATTCCCTATTCTTAAGGAATACCGTGTTACAGTCCCCCGCTTTTCAGATTCTCATCTATGAATTAGCCGATGCGTCTTACATTTGCTGCCTGAGGTCCTTTTGCTCCCTCTGTCACTTCAAATTCAACTTTTTCACCGTCTTTTAACTCTTTGAATCCATCCATGTCTAATGCAGAAAAATGAACGAATACATCGTTACCATCTGCATCGGAAATAAATCCGTAGCCTTTTTTTGCATTAAACCATTTTACAGTTCCCTGCTGCATAACAAAATCCTCCTAATACCTCTAAAACCTTTTTGTAAATTTGACATGTTTTTGTGCATGTCACACAAATTGAAGTTAGCATACATCGGATTTTTTGTCAACAACTATTAATAAATTTTACTGCTTGATCTGCACATCAATCTGCTGATACGGAATCGAAATATGATTTTCATCCAGTGCATATTTGATATTTTCCATCAACCGCCACTTCGCATCCCAGTAATCTGCTGTTTTGACCCAGATCCGGATACCAAGGTCCACCGAAGATGCACCAAGATTATCTACGAACACCACAACGTCCTCTTCCGGCAGTCTTGCCGGATCATTTCTGCCGATCTCATATAAAATATTTTTTGCAGTACGGATATCTGCCTCATAACCGATACCTACCACAATGTCCACCCGTCGTTTATCCATATGCGATACATTGACCAGGCTGCTGTTGGACAGATTACCGTTTGGAATCACGATCATTTTATTGTCTACGGTCTTTAACTTGGTATAGAAAACAGAAATCTCGTATACCGTTCCTTCATTTGAGCCCTCAATGATATAATCTCCTACCACAAAAGGTTTTAGCAAAAGGATCAGCACTCCGCCTGCAAAGTTGGAGAGACTTCCCTGCAGTGCAAGACCAACCGCCACACCACAGGAACCGAGCACTGCCACCGCTGAGGTAGTTGCTATCCCAAACAGGCTTAAGATTGTCAGGATCAGGATAAAATACAGTGCATATTTCACGACTGCAGACAGGAACTGTATCACTCCGACATCTGCATTTCTGCGCTCCATCGTTTTTCTTACGATCTTAACGATCAGACCGATCAGTTTAGCTCCCACTGCATATACGATGACCGCAATGACAACCTGCAGTGCAAAATTCAAAAGATCCGGAACAAGGTTTTGAAAATAAGTGCGGAGAATCCCGGGATTTTTTGCAACCTCCTGAAGATTTTCCTGCGCTTCGGCAATGGCTTCCACTGCCTCTGTTGTATCAACTGTCAGCAACATTTTTCTGCCCTCATTTTTTATTTTACTTTACGTACTTTTAAGACGCCCTCAATGTTCTCTAACTTCTGAATGACATCCTCCGTCACAGGGGAATCCACATCGATCAATACATATGCATAATCACCTTTGGATTTGTTTGTCATTCCTGCAATGTTCATTCCGGCATCTCCCAATGTTGTGGAGTACTGGCTGATCATACCACTTACATTCCGATGCAGGATACCAATTCTTCCTGCGGTAGTACATGCGCCCATAGAACAATCCGGGAAGTTCACGGAATGGACAATGTTACCATTCTCCATATAATCACGGATTTCTCTGACTGCCATGATCGCACAGTTATCCTCTGACTCTGCGGTAGATGCTCCAAGATGTGGTGTCACGATACATCCCTTTGCTCCGACTGTGATTGGATTCGGGAAATCAGATACATATTTTTTGATTTTTCCGGCAGCTAAAGCTTCCACCATAGCTTCTTCATCTACAAGAAGATCTCTGGCAAAATTTAAAACGATCGCATTTGGTTTCATCATGGCAATCGCTTCTGCATTGACCATCTTCCTTGTAGAATCCAAAAGCGGAACATGAATCGTAATATAATCACACTCACGGTAAATATCTTCCACATTGCTGATATGTCTGACACTTCTGGAAAGATTCCATGCTGCACTGACGGAAATGTATGGATCATATCCATATACATCCATACCCATATGGATGGCTGCATTGGCAACTAACACACCGATAGCGCCCAGTCCGATGACACCGAGTTTCTTGCCTGAAATCTCAGTTCCTGCAAAGTTCTTTTTCTGTTTTTCTGCTGTTTTTGCAATGTTCTCATCATTCTGATTTGCAAGGCACCAGTCGATACCGCCTACGATATCACGGGATGCATAAAGCATTCCTGCGAAAACAAGTTCTTTTACACCGTTTGCATTTGCCCCCGGAGTATTGAATACAACGATTCCTTTTTCTGCACATTTGTCAAGAGGAATGTTGTTGACACCAGCTCCTGCTCTTGCCACTGCAAGCAGGCTGTCCGGAAGTTCAAGTTCATGCATGGCAGCACTTCTCACAAGTGCTGCGTCTGCCTGACCTAAGTCCTCTACTTTTTCATAGTCGCCTGAGAAAAGATCTAATCCTACGGATGCAATTGGATTTAAGCAATTATATTTGAACATTATGCATTTTCCTCCTCAAACTTCTTCATGAATTCTACTAATTTTTCAACGCCCTCTTTCGGCATTGCATTGTAAATGGATGCTCTCATACCTCCTACGGTACGATGTCCTTTTAAGTTTACGAATCCGGCTGCTGCTGCCTCTTTTACAAACTTGGCATCTAACTCTTCATTGCCGGTCACAAATGGAACATTCATAAGGGAACGGTCTTCTTTTCTTACAGTTCCCTTGAACAGGCTGCTCTGGTCTAAGAAATCATATAAGATTTTTGCTTTCTCTTCATTGCGCTCTTTCATCACAGAAAGCCCGCCCATCTTCTTTAACCATTTGAACACTTTGCCACATATATAAATATTGTAGCAAGGTGGTGTATTGTAAAGGGAATCATTATCTGCCTGTGTTTTCCACTTTAACATGGTTGGGGTTCCCGGCAGGACATCATCGGTGATCAGATCCTCACGGATGATCGCGATCACAACTCCGGCAGGACCGATATTCTTCTGAACGCCGCCATATACAACTCCGTAATTTGTGACATCCATCGGTTCAGACAAAAAGCAGGAGGATACATCGGATACTAAAATCCTGCCTTTTGTGTTTGGAAGTTTCTTGTATTTTGTTCCATAAATTGTATTGTTTTCACAGATGTATACATAATCCATATCATCTGTGATTGGAAGATCCGAACAATCCGGGATATAAGAGAATGTCTCATCTGCAGAAGAAGCAAGTTCAACTGCCTCTCCGTAGATTTTTGCTTCCTGGAATGCTTTCTTTGCCCACTGACCAGTTAAGATATATCCGGCTTTGCGGTTTTTCATCAGGTTCATAGGAACCTCTGCAAAGAACTGTGAAGCTCCGCCCTGTAAAAACAGTACCTTGTAATTGTCCGGGATATTTAACAGATCTCTTAAATCCTGCTCTGCCTCTTTGATGATGTTATCATACACTTTGGAACGATGGCTCATCTCCATAACAGACATTCCACTGCCCTGATAGTCCAACATCTCATCTGCTGCTTCCTTCAATACTTCCTCTGGCAGAACGGCTGGTCCTGCGGAAAAATTGTAAACTCTGCTCATAATCATTACTCCTCCTGTTTCTTTTTCAAGTCATCCCCGGTAAAAGCAGAACTGATCGCTTCACCCGGAGCAACCATCGGCCATACCTTGTCATCACTATTTATGATACAGTCTATTACAACCGGGGTATCAGATGCAAGTGCTTTCTTCAGAGCTTTGTTAAACTCTTCACGATTCGTTGCCCGATAGCCCGTTGCACCCATGGCTTCCGCCAATTTCACATAATCTACACCGTCATCTAAAACGGTTGCAGAATAACGTTTCTCATAAAACAAATCCTGCCACTGTCTGACCATTCCAAGTACATGGTTATTAATGATCACTTCGATGAGTGGTAATTTTTGTCTCACTGCAGTTGCAATTTCATTCATATTCATACGGAAACATCCGTCTCCGGCAATATTAATGACCTGTTTATCCGGGCATCCGATCTGTGCACCGATCGCAGCGCCAAGACCATACCCCATTGTTCCAAGACCACCGGATGTCAGAAGTGTTCTCGGTTTTTTGTATTTGTAATACTGTGCCGCCCACATCTGATGCTGTCCTACTTCCGTCACAATGATGGCATCCCCATTTGTCTCTTTATAGATATCCTCAATAACATAAGGACCTGATAATCCGGTTTTTGGATAAGTCAGTGGATACTTTACTTTGTAATCCATGATATGTGTGATCCATTCCGTATGGTTCATCTGTGTCAGCCGCTCATTCACACGAAGCAGGATCTCTTTGATATCACCGATCACAGATGCATCTGTCTGGATATTTTTATTAATTTCCGCAGGATCCACGTCAAACTGTAAAATATCTGCCTGACTTGCAAATTTCTTTGCATTGCCGAGTACACGGTCTGAAAATCTTACGCCGACAGCAATTAAAAGATCACACTCACTGACACCGAGATTGGATGCTTTTGTTCCATGCATTCCAAGCATTCCGGTATAAAGATCATCCTCTCCGTCAAAAGCTCCTTTTCCCATGAGGGAATCACAGACAGGCGCATCTACCATTTTGACAAATTTCTTTAATTCCTCACTGGCGCCGGAGATCACGGCTCCACCACCGACAAATATGTATGGTTTCTTTGCCTTCTGGATCATCTTGACCGCTTTGTTTAAGTCTTCCTCTGTAATCGTCTGTGAAATTCCTGAGATCACTTCCGGCTCTTTTGCCTTGTATTCCGTCTTCGCTGCCGTGATATCTTTTGGGATATCCACAAGAACCGGACCCGGTCTTCCGGTCTGCGCAATTTTAAACGCACGGCGGATTGTGTCTGCCAGTTTATGAATATCCTTTACAATAAAGTTATGTTTTGTGATCGGCATTGTGATTCCCGCAATGTCGATCTCCTGAAAACTGTCTTTTCCAAGTAATGGAACATTTACATTGCAGGTGATTGCCACCACTGGAACAGAATCCATATATGCGGTTGCAATTCCGGTGACAAGGTTTGTTGCCCCCGGTCCGCTTGTTGCAAAACAGACTCCTACTTTTCCCGTACTTCTCGCATAACCGTCCGCCGCATGGGACGCACCCTGCTCATGGGAAGTCAGAACATGTCTGATCTCATTCTGATGTTTGTATAATTCATCATATACATTTAAGATAGCGCCGCCCGGATATCCGAATACAGTATCAACCTTCTGTTCTTTCAGACATTCGATCACGATCTGCGCACCTGTTAACTGCATTCTCTAAATCCCCTTTCGTGTTTCCATATCTAATTGCTTCACCAATGCTTTCAAAATCCGGAAAGCACCCATGAACAGCCTTTCTTTAATCATTCTTTCCCGGAATCTGTAAGATTGCTCCGCGGTTGCCGGATGTTACCATAGATGCGTAACGCGCAAGGTAGCCGGTGGTAACTTTTGGTTCTCTTGGCTGCCATTTTGCCTTACGTGCTGCCATCTCTTCATCGGACACTGCAATATCCAAGGTCATCTCGGGGATATTGATTTTGATGATATCTCCCTCTTCCACAAGAGCGATCGGTCCGCCGACTGCTGCCTCCGGTGACACATGACCGATGGAAGCTCCACGGCTCGCACCGGAAAAACGTCCGTCCGTGATGAGTGCCACGGAGGAACCTAATCCCATTCCTGCGATTGCGGAGGTTGGATTTAACATTTCTCTCATGCCAGGTCCGCCTTTTGGTCCTTCGTAACGAATCACGACAACGTCACCTGCCACGATCTTTCCACCTTTGATCGCAGCAATCGCATCTTCCTCACAGTCAAACACTCTTGCCGGACCTTCATGCACCATCATCTCATCTACCACTGCAGAACGTTTTACAACGCCTCCATCCGGGGCAAGATTTCCTTTTAATACTGCAAGACCACCTGTCTTACTGTATGGATTGTCAACCGGACGAATTACCTCCGGGTTCTTATTCACTGCATTTTTAATATTTTCTCCGACTGTTTTTCCGGTAACGGTCATACAGTCTGTGTTGAGCAGTCCAATGTCTGCTAACTCTTTCATAACGGCATAGACACCGCCTGCCTCATTTAAGTCCTCCATATAAGTTGGTCCTGCCGGTGCAAGATGACAGAGGTTCGGTGTTTTTTCGCTGATCGGGTTAGCGAAAGATATATCAAAATCAAATCCTACCTCGTGTGCTATTGCAGGAAGATGTAACATACTGTTTGTGGAACATCCCAATGCCATATCTACGGTCAGGGCATTTAAGATTGCTTCTTTTGTCATGATATCTCTTGGACGGATATTCTTATTGTACATATCCATAACTGCCATTCCGGCGTGTTTTGCAAGTTTGATACGCTCTGAATAAACTGCAGGGATGGTTCCATTTCCGCCTAATCCCATACCGAGTGCTTCTGTCAGACAGTTCATCGAGTTTGCGGTGTACATTCCTGAACAGGAACCGCAGGTTGGACAAACTTTCTCTTCATACTCTTTTACTTCCTCCTCCGACATTGTTCCCGCTGCGTAGGAACCGACTGCCTCAAACATGGAAGAAAGACTTCTCTTTTTGCCGTGCACATGACCTGCAAGCATTGGTCCACCGGATACGAATACAGTCGGAACATTGATTCTTGCTGCTGCCATCAAAAGTCCCGGAACGTTTTTATCACAGTTTGGAACCATGACAAGTGCATCGAACTGATGTGCGAGTGCCATACACTCGGTGGAATCTGCGATCAGATCTCTTGTGACAAGAGAATATTTCATCCCGATATGTCCCATTGCAATTCCATCGCACACTGCGATTGCCGGGAATACAACCGGCACACCGCCTGCCTCTGCAACGCCTAATTTCACTGCATTTACGATTTTATCCAGATTCATATGGCCCGGTACGATCTCGTTGTAGGAGCTTACGATACCTACCATTGGTTTTTTCATTTCTTCTTCTGTAAATCCCAGTGCATTGAAAAGACTTCTGTGTGGAGCCTGCTGCATCCCTGATTTTACATTATCACTCTTCATATTCTATCATTCCTTTCCCTCACCTGAAATTATCATTCAGCCCGGATATTCCTCCTCAGGTGATACCATTCCATCTTTCTGTATTAAATACGCTCACAGATCAGATCGCCCATCTGTGATGTACCAACCTGTGTTACATATGCTTTCTTTGCATCTTCCTGCGGCATAATGTCGATCGTGCGGTAACCGTCTTTTAACACCTGTTTGACGGCTGCTTCTATTGCATCCGCCTCTTTATCAAGATCAAACGTGTAGCGGAGCATCATCGCTGCGCTTAAAATGGTTGCGATTGGATTGGCAATTCCTTTTCCTGCGATATCCGGTGCAGAACCGCCGCTTGGCTCATACAGACCAAATCTGGTATCATTCAGACTTGCGGAGGATAACATTCCGATAGAGCCGGTCACCATACTTGCCTCGTCTGATAAAATATCTCCAAACATATTCTCCGTCAAAATGACATCAAACTGTTTTGGATCTTTGACAAGCTGCATTGCACAGTTATCTACAAGCATGTGCTCATAAGTAACCTCCGGATAATCTTTTGCGACTTCTTCCACTACTTTTCTCCATAATCTGGAGGAATCTAAAACATTTGCCTTATCGACGCTTGTCACTTTTTTTCTGCGCTTCATGGCAATATCGAATCCGCGCTTTGCGATTCTTCTGATCTCGTTTTCATTGTAAGCAAGCGTATCGGTTGCAGTCATCACACCGTCAACCATCTCCGTCTTTCTCGCCCCAAAGTAAAGACCCCCGGTCAGTTCGCGCATGATCATCATATCAAATCCATCTCCGATAATATCGTCACGGAGCGGACAAGCTTCTTTCAATTCTTCATATAAATAAGCCGGTCTTAAATTTGCAAATAAATTCAAAGACTTTCTCAGTTTTAACAGTCCTGCTTCCGGTCTTAATTCCGGAGCCAGTTTGTACCATGGGGAAGTCTGTGTGTTTCCACCGATCGATCCCATCAGAACCGCATCCGATGCCTTTGCAGCTGCAATTGCCTCATCGGTAAGCGGCACGCCTGTCGCATCGATCGAACATCCTCCCATCAGAATATCTTGATACGTAAACGAATGTCCGTATTTCTCCCCTGCTTTATCTAAAACTTTTTTCGCCTCTGCCACGATCTCCGGTCCGATTCCATCGCCTGAGATCACACCAATATGACACTCCATATCCAATCCCTCTTTTCTTTCATCTCACAGCCTGTCTGTGCACCTCAGTGAATCCATATCTTTTTCACTTTAGCACAGTAATTAC
>ENA-USUM01002032-USUM01002032.1-human-gut-metagenome-genome-assembly--contig:-NODE-2032-length-12334-cov-12.142939_pt1 | contig 12334 bp, 10 predicted proteins | sample MGYA00250063_ERZ773402 | MGnify/ENA primary metagenome ERZ773402 (study PRJEB29103, sample SAMN06112030) | human gut metagenome | biome: human gut; feature: ankylosing spondylitis patient; material...
GCCCGTGGAGTGCCCGAAGGCCTCGATGTACATCTGGGCCAAGATCCCGGAACCGTACCTGCATTTGGGGTCCCTGGCATTCCGGAAGCGATACATAAGCCAGCCAATCAGTTGTTAGAATCTGACAAAACTATCTATTATGAGAGGGCAGCTTTCAGTATTGACATTCCTACAATCTATGAAACGGTTGAGGGTAACAAGTTGAACCTTTCAATAGTAGGGGTTAGAGCCTATAACCAAATGAATCTGTATTCAAAGAAAGTTCCAGAGTTGTTTAGGTTGGCAATAGGCTTTAAAAACCAAGTCTGCTGTAACATGTGCATATTTACAGATGGTTACAAGGATGATTTAAGAGTGAGCAATACAAGTGAACTTTACCGTTCTGCTTTGGAACTGTTCAACAACTACAATCCTGCCAAACATCTGTATTTGATGCAACAGTTGGGCAATACTTCAATGAGTGAACACCAATTTGCACAAATATTGGGTAAAATGAGACTTTATCAGTGTTTACCCGGTGGCTACCAAAAGAGACTGCCAAGAATGTTGCTTACCGATACACAGATTAACAGTGTTGCAAAAGCCTACATTAATGATGAGAACTTTGGCAGCTTTGGAAATGACTTGAATATGTGGAAGTTCTACAACCTATTAACGGGTGCAAATAAGAGTAGTTATATAGATTCATTCTTAGACCGTTCTTTGAATGCTACTGAAATGGCAGTTGGAATTAATGCAGCCTTGCATGGGGATGAGCATTACAAATGGTTTATTGACTAACTAATGAGAGGACATCTATTCATTTAGGTGTCCTTTCTTTTTTAATAACTTAAAAAATACTACAGAATGAATGATAATGAAAAACTAGTACTATGGAGCATACTAGTAGTACTGTTACTAATAATAATTGGTATTATCAATCCTTTTTTGCTGATACTGATTTTATCCATCTTTATTTATATACAATCATAGTTACACTTTCTAATAGAAGTGAAAGTGATTTGAGAATCAGACTATTACAAAATGATTCCCGAATTTACTTTCACTTTTATAGTTAAACCTACAAAATTGAAACAACATGAGTTTGAAGAACAGCTATACAACAAGTGACTACCTACAATGGGACAGTGCTACAAACTTGGTGAGAAAGTTATATAGGGATAAAAATTATAGAATAAGCCTGCTTGTTGGGTGTGGCATATTTTTTGGTCTCCGTATTAGTGACCTACTACAACTTACTTGGGCAATGCTTTTGAATAAGGATGCAAAGTTTACCATTACTGAAAAGAAAACAAGCAAACGTAGGGAAGTGAGAATTAATAAGGAGTTCCAAAAGCATATCAAAGACTGTTATACAGCTTTGGATATTCAGAACTTGAATGAGTTCTGTTTTTTATCGGGAAAAGGTAAGAACAAGGTCTATTCTATCCAATGGATAAACATTGTACTTAAAGAGCTGAAAAGCAAGTACAATTTAAAGACAGACCACTTTTCTACCCACTCACTTAGAAAGACTTTTGGCAGAAAAGTATTTGAATCCTCTGAAAATGCTGAATTGGCTTTAGTTAAACTGATGGAATTATTTAATCATTCAAGTGTAACCATAACTAAAAGATACTTGGGACTTAGACAAGAAGAACTGTTAAATACTTATGACTGTTTGAGTTTCTAATCTATTGGAAAGGGACAAAGTTTGAAATTTCTGTTGTTATCATACCATTTTCAGAAATAAAGAATTTTGTCCCGTTCTCTAATATACAGTAACTTTCAAAAACTGCAATGTAAGAGAAACTGTAAATAATGGATATATATAAATATGATAGGGCATAGTTTCAAGCGAAACAGATAGCGATAACGTAGTTAGTTCCGCATTGGTGCAAGCGTAAGAAAATAATCTTTTTAAAAAGCCATGATATGGCTTGTAGTTTATGGTATGTGCAATTTGGGGGAACTACTTATATGCCATACTAATCTACTGATTATTTAGCTATTCCATAAAATAATTTCTGAATTATGCAAACATCTGCAAAGTATTGAAATACAGTTTATTTTGATAATTCAGACGGCAAAGCAGGTGTTGCATTAGGTTGTCAGGCAATTCATCGGCACGCTCCGTAATATTTAATTTATAAGCCATACCTCGCCCTCATTTCCCGCACTGCTGCTCTGGCATCCTTCACCTGTCCTTTTTCAACTTTTTTATTCCATCAAACCTGCATAGCCAAACGAACAGAACTCCATTTACTCCGCAAATGTCTCTGCCACCTTCACAAGCAGGTCGCGGATCGGCAGATGCTGCGGACATTGTCCCTCGCACTTGCCGCAGCGGATACAGACATCCGCACTGCCGCCGTCAGCGGTATGCCGCCGGTAACTGCCGTGGTTTGTCTCATTGATCCCGAACTGCACGGTCATATTGTAATCCTCAAAGACATCCGGAATCGGTATCTTTTTCGGACATCCCTCCACACAGTAGCGGCACTTGGTACAGGCGATCGTCGGCATGGCGGCAAGCTCCTCCACCACCCGGGCGATCGCTGCGCGTTCCCGCTCATCAAGCGGCCTGAACTCTCTCATGTAAGCCGTGTTGTCGGTGAGCTGCTGCTCATCCGACATACCGCTCAACACCAGCATCACATTTTCCAGTGACGCCGCGTAGCGGATCGCGTAGGAAGCGAAGCTCGCCTCCGGTGAAAGCTCCCTTAAGATCTCTGCCGGTCTGCCGGTCATGTTGGCGAGTGTTCCGCCCTTTACCGGCTCCATCACGATCACCGGTACACCATACTTTTTCGCAACCTCATAGCATTTGCGTGACTGCACGTTCTCCGACTCCCAGTCATAATAATTGATCTGAAGCTGCACAAACTCCATCTCCGGGTGATTTTTCAGGATCTCCTCGAGCGCTTCTGCCGTATCGTGGAACGAAAATCCGATATGGCGGATGCGCCCTTCCGTCTTCATTCTCTGCACAAACGCAAAGCCGCCCGTTTTCTCTGTCTCTTCCACCCGTGTCTTGTTCATGGCGTGAAGCAGATAAAAGTCAAAATAAGTCACGCCGCAGCGCGCCAGCTGTCTCTCAAAGATCTCGCTGTAGTCCTCCGTATTTTGCACCAGCCACACCGGCATCTTGTCTGCGAGAAGGAAACGCTCTCTGTCATAGCGCTCCACCAGACAGCGCCGCACCGCCTCCTCCGACTTCTGATTGTGGTAAGGGTACGCCGTGTCAAAATAGACGAATCCCTGCTCCATATAGCGGTCAATCATCCTGCTGAATACCACATCGTCAATCTCTTCGCTATTGCCGTTTGCGACGGGCAGGCGCATACAGCCAAACCCGAGCTTCTTCGGCATGATCTGTTTTAAATCTTTCATAACATATCTCCTTTTACATCGCGCAGAACTGCTCAATCTCTTCCGCAATCTCAGAAAGTCCCGTTCTCCAGAAATCCTTCTTTGTGAGGTCGATTCCCATCATTGCGCCTGCCTCCTCGATCGTGCAGCACGGGGTTGCCGAAAGCATCGCCTTATATTTCTCAATAAAAGCCTCCCCCTCTTTTTCAAACTGGCTGTAGAGTCCGAGTGCAAACAGATTGCCAAAAGCATACGGGAAATTATAAAAGCTCAGTCCCTCGCTGTAATAATGTCCCTTGCACACCCACATATACGGATGCATGCATTCCGGGTCCAGCCCGTCGCCGTACGTCTTCTTCTGCGCGTCCAGCATGATCTGCTTTAAATCGTCCGCCATGAGGAACTTATTCTGGCTCTGTTCAAATACCGCCGTCTCAAACAGATAGCGGGAGTAAATGTCCACGATACACTGTGTCTGCTCCTTGATGTCGTTCTCAAGCAGGTTCAAAAGTTCCTCTCCGGATGCCTCTGTGCGCACTGCTTTTCCGAGATGCACCTCGTTAAAAGTCGATGCGGTCTCAGCCACCGGCATCGGATAGTCCTGATTGAGTGGCGCATGGTTCTCGATCTGGCGGTTATGGAATGCGTGTCCGAGCTCATGTGCAAGCGTGTCCACCGATCCGAAATAACCGTCGTAATTGGTCAGAATCCGGCTCTGTTTTAACCACATGGCTCCCGCGCAGAAAGCACCGCCCTCTTTTCCTTTTCTCGGGTAGAAATCGATCCACCCGTTCTCAAATGCTTCCCGCATCAGATCTGCCATCTCCGGTGTCAGCTTCGTGAACGTATCGATGAGATACTGCTTCGCCTCCTCGATGCTGTAGGTCTTATCCGCCTTGCCGAGCGGCGCAAACAGATCGTACCACGGCAGACCGTTGGCATGTCCGAGCATCTCACCTTTTTTCCGCAGATACTTGCGGAATACCGGCAGGTATTCGTCAATCGCCGCCATCATGGCGTCTAAGGTCTCGCGTTTCATGCGCGACTGCTCTAACGTCATGGCAAGCGGTGAGGCATAGCCTCTCTTTTCGCTGAGCATCGTCACCTGGTTCTTAATATAATTCAGGGAAAACGCGATGGCATCCTCCACCTTCTCATAAGCGGCAATCTCCGCCTCATAAGCGCTCTTGCGCACGGAAGTCTCCGGGCTGTACGCTAAGTTTCTCACTTCTGACAGTGTAATCTGCTTTCCCTGATAATCCACTTTTACCGTGGAGGTCAGATAGGACTGCAGCTTCGACCACGCCGCGCCGCCGCTCATGTTCATGGAAGCTGCCATCTCCTCCACTTCATCGCTGAGCAGATGCTTTGCCTCTTTCTGCTTCTCTTTCAGGTAGAATGTATGCTCACGCACAAGCTCACTCTCTTTTGCCAGCGCATCCACGTCCCGGATTCCCGCTAAAAGCTTTCCTGCTGCGGCCTCTAACGGTGCCATTTTTGCCTGAAGCTTCATCAGCTTCGCATTTTCTGCCATCACTGTGCCGTCCTCCGTATTGACGGACTGTCTCAATTCCACATAGAGCGATAACTGATAGAAAAGCTGCGCGATCCCGCTCTGCGCCGCAAGCACCTTCTCTGTCCTTTCCTTTTCCTGCATCCTTCCGGCATCTGCAAGCAGTGTGGTAAGCGCATCAATCTGCGCCGTAAGCTCTGCCACATCCTTCCCATACGCCGGATCATCAAATCCTTTATAAAGCTCGTCTAACGACCATTCTGTTGTCATTGTTCCCCTCCTGTAATGTTTTTGCTTCCCAGGATACCTCTCCTGTGAAGCGAAAAAGTGTCCCACCGCTTGCATGCGGCAGAACACTTTTATTATAGCATGGATTCTATTTCTGGTAAATCTGAATAAAATTTGTGACCACTTCCACAAGCTTTTCGTAGCTCATGGACGTCGTGTCCAGACAGAAATTATAATTTCTGGCGTCGTTCCAGTCTCTTCCGGTATAGTAACGGTAATATTCCGCGCGGTACTTGTCGATTTTCTCAATCCGCTTCTCCGCTTCCTTCTCCGAGAGACCGTTCTGGTTCATCACTCGTGCGACGCAGTCCCTCTTCGGCGCACAGAAGTACAGCTTGATGACATCCGGATCATCCCGGAGCACATAATCCGCACAGCGGCCGATAATCACGCAGGATTCCTGCTCTGCCAGCTCTTTGATGACCTTCGCCTGATAGTTGAACAGGTTATCATCCGACACAAAATCCGAATTCTCCGGTGGGATCACACCACCCTTGTACGGATTTTTCTTCAAAATTCCAAACAATGGAGATCGCTTCAACCGCTCGTCTGCCTGTCCGAACAGCGCCTCGTTGATGCCGCTGGCATCCGATGCCATTCTTAAGATTTCCCTGTCATAACAGTTGATTCCAAGCTGCTCAGCCAAAAGCTTTCCCAGTGTTCTTCCACCACTTCCATAGCTTCTCGCAATGGTAATGACTGTTTTTTTCATTCCATTCTACCTCCCTGCATTTTCCGTCTATTCTCCCAGATATGCCTTCTTAATAGAATCATTGTTCATCATTTCCTTCGCGTCACCGGAGAGAACAATATTTCCGGTCTCAAGCACATACGCGCGGTTTGCGATTGCAAGTGCTTTCTTCGCATTCTGCTCCACCAGAAGAACCGTCGTACCGCTCGCTGAGATCTCCCGGATGATGTGGAAAATCTCCTCCACAAAAATCGGGGAAAGTCCCATGGACGGCTCATCCATCAGAATGATCTTCGGCTTGGACATCAGGGCGCGCCCCATTGCAAGCATCTGCTGCTCACCGCCGCTTAACGTTCCTGCAAGCTGGTTTTTTCGTTCTTCCAGACGTGGGAAACTCTTGTAAACCTTTGCCAGTGATTCCGCAATCTCGTTTTTATCTTTTCTGGTATAAGCGCCCAGCTTCAGATTCTCGTAGACGGAAAGTTCCGCGAACACGCGCCGTCCCTCCGGCACATGCGCCATTCCCATCGATACGATCTTATGTCCCGGCACCTTCACGATATCCTGTCCCTCAAAAAGGATCTCGCCCTCGGATGGCTTTAACATTCCCGTTATCGTCTGAAGTGTCGTCGTCTTCCCCGCACCGTTCGCTCCGATCAGCGCAATGACTTCCCCTTCGTTTACTTCAAACGAGATCCCCTTAATTGCCTGAATGACACCATAATGTACTTTCAGATTTTTTACTTCCAACATTGCCATAGTCGTTCCTCCATCTATCTCATGTCATTCTCCAAGATATGCCTTGATTACCTGCGGGTCATGAAGTACATCACCCGTCGCGCCCTCCGCAAGTACCTGACCGAAGTTAAGCACCGTCAGCTTCTCACAGATACCGGACACCAGTTTCATATCATGCTCGATCAGAAGGATTGTCATGTCGAACTCATCCCGCACAAAATGGATCGTTTCCATCAGCTCTTTCGTCTCGTTCGGGTTCATGCCTGCCGCCGGCTCGTCGAGCAGCAGCAGCTTTGGATTCGTTGCAAGTGCACGCGCAATCTCAAGCTTTCTCTGCTTTCCGTATGGAAGATTGGATGACAGGAAACCCGCCTCGCGCTCCAGATCAAACACTTTTAATAATTCCATTGCCTTCTCATCCATCTCCGCCTCAACCTTGCGGTATTTCGGCAGACGTAAGATTCCGGTCAGCGTCGAGTAGGACATCTGGTTGTGCAGTCCGATCTTTACATTGTCAAGCACGCTCTGATCCTTAAACAGACGGATGTTCTGAAACGTACGCGCAATGCCCGCCTTGTTGATGTCGATCGTTTTCTTTCCTGTGATATCCGCACCATCCAGGCTGATAGTTCCCTCATCCGGCGTATACACACCGGTAAGCATATTAAATACCGTCGTCTTGCCGGCACCGTTCGGTCCGATCAGACCGTAAAGCTGTCCCTTCTCGATGGAAATATGAAAATCATCTACCGCACGAAGTCCTCCGAAGGAGATGCCAAGATTCTTTACCTCTAACATTGCCATAACTATACTGCCTCCTTCTTTGTGTTTTTGCGGAACTTCTGTGCCATTTTCTGTCTCCACTCAATGCACTTCGGAGCCCAGTTGAAAAGCATCATGACGATCAGCACAATCGAGTAAATTAACATACGGTAATCGGACAGTCCTCTTAACACCTCCGGGAGAAGGGTCAAAAGAACGGCTGCAATGATGGAACCGCGGAAATTACCCATACCGCCAAGTACGACGAATACCAGAATCATGATGGACATATTGTAACCGAAGTTCGCCGGCGTCGCCGTAACCGTGGAAAGGTTGTGCGCATAGAGCACGCCGCCCGCTCCCGCAATCGCCGCAGAGATCGTGAATGCCATCAGCTTGAACTTGGTGATGTTAATGCCGACAGACTCTGCCGCAATACGGTTATCACGGATTGCCATGATCGCACGGCCGCTTCTAGAATTGACCAGATTGTATACAACAAATAAAGAAATCAGAATTAAGATCACGCCCGCTGTAAAGCTGGAGAGATGCGGAATCTTTGCGATTCCCTTCGCACCGTTGATCAGCCAGACACCGTCATCCGCGAGATCGATCGCGTTTCCGTTCGAGATTGCAAAGTGGAATCCGCTTCCGTCTTTTGCGATGTAGAGAACGTTGATGATATTTTTGATGATCTCACCAAACGCCAGCGTCACAATCGCAAGATAATCGCCGCGCAGACGTAAGACCGGAATACCGATCAGAAATCCGAAGAATGCCGCCATCGCAGTACCCACGAGCAGCGCAATAATAAAGAGCACAATCTGGCTGCCGATCACACCTTCCAGCAGCTTAGTGCAGAAGGCACTGGAAAAAGCTCCCACACACATGAAGCCCGCATGACCGATACTCAGCTCTCCGAGGTATCCCACGCACAGATTCAGACCGATCGCCACGATAGAGTAGGTGCACATGGGAACGAGCAGTCCCTGCATCAGCGAGGAAATTGCTCCGGCAGCTACCATGATCTGAACCACAATATATACCGCAATCACCAACACAAAGGTGATCAGCTGGTCTTTTGTTTTTTTATTCACCGTTTTTAAATTTAACTTTGCCATAGCTGTTCTCCCTTTTGCATTATACTTTCTCATGAATCTGTTTTCCAAGAATTCCGGTCGGTTTTACAAGAAGCACAACAATCAAAACCGCAAATACAATCGCATCCGAAAGCTGGGAGGATATGTAGGCACGTCCCAGAATCTCAATAATTCCAAGGAGAATTCCGCCGATCAGTGCTCCCGGGATCGATCCGATTCCGCCGAAAACAGCAGCCGTAAATGCTTTGATACCAGGCATGGAACCGGTGTACGGTGTCAGCGTCGGATACGCGGAACAGAACAGCACACCTGCGATCGCCGCAAGTCCGGAACCGATGGCAAAGGTCAGGGAAATCGTCGCATTGACATTGACTCCCATGAGCTGTGCCGCATCTTTATCCTCGGATACCGCGAGCATTGCCTGTCCGGCTTTCGTCTTCTTAATGAACAGCATCAGTGCGATCATAATCACCACGCATGCCAGCACGGTGACAATGGTTGTGCCGGAAATGGTCAACGCGCCGTCTGCCAGCTTTAAGGAAGGCAGGGACACAACGGAACTGAATGATTTCGTATCCGCTCCAAACAGCAGCAGCGCCGCATTCTGCAGGAAATAGCTGACACCAATCGCTGTGATGAGCACGGCAAGCGGCGTTGCTCTTCGCAGCGGCTTGTAGGCAATTTTTTCAACAACAATACCGAGGACGGTACATACGATGATGGAGAGAACCACCGCCGGAAGCGGGCTGATCCCCTGGCCGCTCATTGCAAGGAACACCACATAGCATCCGATCATAATGACATCACCATGTGCAAAATTCAGCATTTTCGCAATACCATATACCATGGTATAACCGAGTGCAATGATCGCATATACGCTTCCCAGACTGATTCCATTGATCAGATAGGATAAGAAATTCATAACAACACCTCTGTCTTTCCTTGTTTAATACGTTAAAACGTCAGCAGTTTCACTTATTATAACATGTTACATACCTGTATACAACTTAAAACCGAAAAAAGAAGAGGTTCCGCGCCGACGGGTAGTCGCCCCCGCCAACGCGCCAACCTCTTTATTGGCCTTTCCTGCCTGCTCTGTTACATTGCTGAATAAGCACCGTCTTTGATTACGACTGCCTTCGGCGCCTTGCTGACCTCGCCGGTTGCCTGCCATGTCATGGAATCACCAGTCAGACCGTCAACGCTGATCTCTGTCATAGCCGCCTCAAGTGCACTGCCAATATCTGCCACGCTCATATCCGGTGTCACGCCTGCCTGCTCTGCCGCTGCTTTGATAATGTAGATTGCATCGTAAGCGTCTGCTGCGAACTGGTTCGGTGTATCCCCGTATGCTTCTTTGTACTTTGTAACAAAGGACTGTGTCTTCTCATCATCTGCATCTGCTGCAAACGGTGTCAAGAGCATTACGCCCTCTGCCAGCTCTGTGTTAAAATTCTCAACACCAAGCAGTCCGTCCAGACCGTCGCATCCAAAGAATGTCGGAGCATACCCCATGCTGTCTGCCTGTGTCAGGATGATGGATGCCTCTGTGTAGTAGATCGGAAGGAATACAAGCTCTGCACCTGCGCTCTGTGCCTTCTGAAGCTGTGTGGAGAAGTCTGTCTTGGAATCTGCGGTAAACGCTTCTTCTGCAACAACTTCAAGTCCCTGATTCTGGGCTTCTTTTACGAAGTTCGCCTCGATACCGGAAGAATATACATCGGAGCTGTCGTAGATCACAGCAACCTTGGCTGCCAGCTTGTTCTCACCGATATACTGTGCGGATGCGGTACCCTGGTTCGGGTCGGTAAAGCATACCTGAAATACATTATCATTATCGATTACATCCGTGGAAGATGCGGACGGTGTCAGTTCATACATGCCGTCCTCTGCGGTCTTCTCAACAACTGCCACACAGGGAGTCGTTGTAACGGTACCCATCAGCATCTGCATACCCCAATCCTTTAAGGAGTTGTAAGCATTGACGGATTTCTCGGCATCATGCTGGTCATCCTCAAACTTATATGCGATCTGATATCCGTTGATACCGCCCGCTGCGTTAATCTCATCAACAGCAATCTGTGCTCCGTTCATAACTGCTGTACCGTAGATCGCTGCTGCTCCGGTAGTCGGTCCGATACCGCCAATCTTAAATGCCGCGCCATCTGCCACTGCGGCTCCTGCGCTCTCTGTACCTGCCGCTGCGCCGTTATCTGTGGTCGTACCGGATGCTGCTCCGTCGGAAGAGCTTCCACAGCCTGCCATCATACTTGCAGCCATCGCTGCTGTCAACAATACACTCAATGCTTTCTTCATAATATTGTCCTCCCTCAAGTGCCTTTATCTTTTCTGAAATAATAGCAAAATTAGAAAGGATTCACAATGTTAAAATTACACCAAATTCTTGATTTATTTTATCGTATGATTATGCAATTTGTCTTTTTCAATAACCATAGGTTATATTGCGTATTCCAGGCGGCTATATTGTCCGTTCTTCTGCATTTTTTAACTGTTTGACGGGCTTTCTTCCGTGTTGTAAATATACTTGCGCGTCATAAAACGCACCATCTGCTCCGCCTCTGCCCGGCGGCACAGTTCCAGAAACCGGTTCCAGAAACGCTCGCCGCAGTAATCCACCAGATAGCTGTTGCGCTGCGCATTCTCCATCTCCCGCAAGGATCCCCGGTTCTCATGTCCGAGATAATATGCAAGCGCGAAGAAATCCGGCTCCTCCCAGCCTGCCGCATCCTTCAATACCGCCGCCACATTCTCAAGCTCACTCCGAAGCATGATCGCTGCCAGCTTGCTCCCCGCCTCGGTCTGCGCCTTCGCCGCGTGCTCCTCATACTCCGCTGCCATCTGCTTTAAGCTCTGAATCGTGGACTGAAAATCGAGATCGTCATCCCGGATGGAACAATCATGATAGACCTGGTCCAGATCTCCCATCAGCTCGTCCAGGCTCTTTTTGACTTCACTTACCGGGCTTTCCTTCATGCACTCCAACAGACGCTCAATCGCCGCCCTCGACTGCGCAAGGTGGCTTCTCGCCTCCTCATACCGCTCCCGCAGGGTATCCCCCTGTTCCAACGCCGCCTGGTAATCCCGCAGCGCCTCGTTCACATACGCCTTCTCGCCCCCCGCATTCAGAAGACTCTTTTTTAAGTCCTTCAACTCCCCTTTTAGCTCTTTGGACTTCTTTCCTTTCGCTGCTCTGTCAAACAACATTTCCCTCTCTCCTTCTCCCGATCTGACATTTCTATCCTTTATTATATAAAACCCCTCCGTCATCTTCAAGCCAATTTACAAGAAAGGGGCGGTCCCGGAAGCCGGGCGGCATCCTTGATGATCCGTGTCTTCCCAGGTATGGAGCACTCCCAGAGAGTGTCCGGCAAATCAGAGACAATGAGCGGATCTTCTAGTCGCGCTAATGCGCACACCAGATAATGGACTGCCGTATGAAGCAGCTTGCGTCCTTTTCAGCGATAAGCAATATAATGAGGACCATATCTCTACGATTTCGGCTGGAACTGTATAGGGAACATTCTGTTCAAAAAATGCGGCATTTCCAACCAACCGGAGGGCGGCATCCTTGATGATCCGTGTCTTTCCAAGTTTGGACAAGCCAGTGGGGCATGTCCGCACTCCGGAGACAATTTTAGGACTTTTGTGCAGCGCTTGTCTGCGCTTCTGAACAAAACATAACCGCGCGAAGCCGATGTCTGAGTTGGCATCTGCCCTATTTTCAATAGCAGATGCTAGCGAGTTTCGGTTCGCGCGGTTTTATATTGTCTGTGAAGAAGCGCAGCTAGCGCTGCTTGTACTATAAGCATGTAGATACATTATGTATGTATCCGCATGCTTATTTTTATTATAATAAAAGGCGGATAAGGC
>ENA-USUM01002040-USUM01002040.1-human-gut-metagenome-genome-assembly--contig:-NODE-2040-length-12321-cov-17.562153_pt1 | contig 12321 bp, 5 predicted proteins | sample MGYA00250063_ERZ773402 | MGnify/ENA primary metagenome ERZ773402 (study PRJEB29103, sample SAMN06112030) | human gut metagenome | biome: human gut; feature: ankylosing spondylitis patient; material...
CTGGCCAACCCCGGCGAGGAGAATCTCATTCGGAAGGTGGGCGGAAGCCCGGAAGTAAAGAAGCATCTGGAGGATCTGGGCTTTGTAGCCGGCGGTACGGCTACGGTGGTGGCTACGCTGGGCGGCAATATCATCGTGAAGATCAAGGAATCCCGTATCGCCATCAGTGAAGAGATGGCACGGAAGATCATGATTTGACAAAAAAGGAGAGAAAAGTATGAAAACACTGCGTGAGGTCAAGATCGGCGAGACCGTCAAGGTGGTAAAGCTCCACGGCGAGGGCCCTGTCAAGCGCCGCATCATGGACATGGGCATCACCCGCGGCACCGAGGTATTCGTCCGCAAGGTAGCCCCTCTGGGCGATCCCATGGAGGTCACCGTCCGTGGCTATGAGCTGAGCCTGCGAAAGGCCGACACCGAGATGATCGAGGTCGAGTAAGTGCCCTGTTGCGGATGGAGCGAACCCGGCCTTCATAGGCCCTGATTTTTGTTAGTGATAAGTTAGAGAAATCAAACCAAAAGGAGCAAGCATCAATGGAGAAGCAGATCAAAATTGCCCTGGCGGGCAACCCGAACTGCGGTAAGACCACGCTGTTCAATGCGTTGACGGGCTCGAACCAGTTTGTTGGTAACTGGCCCGGTGTTACCGTGGAGAAGAAGGAAGGCAAGCTGAAGAAGCACGAGGATGTGGTCATCATGGACCTGCCCGGCATCTACTCCCTGTCTCCCTACACGCTGGAGGAAGTGGTGGCCCGTAACTACCTGATCGGTGAGCGGCCCGACGCCATCCTCAACATCATCGACGGCACCAATCTGGAGCGTAACCTCTACCTGACCACCCAGCTCACCGAGCTGGGCATCCCCGTGGTCATCGCCATCAACATGATGGATGTGGTCCGCAAGAACGGCGACCAGATCAACACCGGGGAGCTGTCCCGTGAGCTGGGCTGCCCGGTGGTGGAGATCTCCGCTCTGAAGGGCACCGGTGTCATGGAGGCCGCCGAGGCCGCCGTGGAGGCTGCCAAGAACGGCAAGACCATCCCCATGCACACCTTCTCCGGCCCCGTGGAGCATACCATTGCCCACATCGAGGAGGCCGCCGTACATACCATGCCCGAGGAACAGCAGCGCTGGTACGCCATCAAGATCTTCGAGCGTGACGACAAGGTGCTGGAAAAGCTCAGCATCCCCGCCGACGTGATGCAGCACATCGAGACGGACATTCAGGCCGCCGAGAAGGAACTGGATGACGATGCCGAGAGCATCATCACCAACGAGCGCTATGTCTACATCGCTGAGCTTATCAAGGGCTGCTACAAGCAGAAGCGCAAGGGCCAGCTCTCCGCCTCCGATAAGATCGACCAGATCGTCACCAACCGCTGGCTGGGCCTGCCCATCTTCGCTCTGGTGATGTTCCTTGTGTACTGGATCGCCATGGTGGCCGTGGGCGCCCCCGCTACCGACTGGGCCAACGACGGCCTGTTCGGCGACGGCTGGCACCTGCTGGGTATCGGCTCCAAGGCCTATAACGAGGTCAACGACGAGTACACCGCCTCCCTGCAGGCTGTGGAGGCCTTTCTGGGCATCGAGATCGATCCCGAGGCCGATGACTTTGATCCCTCTGCCGTCACCGCTCAGATGAACGGCTTCACCGCCAGCAGCAACGCCACCGCCACCGTGGATGTGGAGGATGAGGAGACGCTGGCCATCAACACCATGACCGCCTACTACGACACCATCCCCGAGGGTGCCGACAAGGACAGCACCGTGGGCGTGACCTATGTGGATGCCGTGGCCTACCTCAACAAGAACGGCTTTGACGCCCCCGATCCCGCCGACTACGGCGTGTGGGTCCCCGGCGTGCCTGTTCTGGTGGAGAGCGGTCTGGAGTCTGCCGGCGCAGCCGATTGGCTCAGCGGCCTGATCCTTGACGGTATCGTGGCCGGTGTCGGCGCCGTGCTGGGCTTCGTGCCTCAGATGCTGGTGCTGTTCCTGATGCTGGCCTTCCTGGAGGCCTGCGGCTATATGGCCCGTATCGCCTTCGTTCTGGACCGTGTGTTCCGCAAGTTCGGCCTGTCCGGTAAGTCCTTCATCCCCATGCTCATCGGCGTGGGCTGCGGCGTGCCCGGCATCATGGCCTCCCGTACCATCGAGAATGAGCGTGACCGCCGCATGACCATCATGACCACCACATTCATCCCCTGCGGCGCCAAGGTCCCCTTCATCGCCATGATCGCCGGCGCCATCTTCGGCGGCAGCGCATGGGTTTCCACCTCCGCTTACTTCATCGGCATGGCCGCCATCATCATCTCCGGCATCATGCTGAAAAAGACCAAGATGTTCGCCGGCGACCCCGCTCCCTTCGTCATGGAGCTGCCTGCCTACCACTGGCCCACTCTGGGCAACGTCCTGCGCTCCATGTGGGAGCGTGGCTGGTCCTTCATCAAGAAGGCCGGTACCATCATCCTGCTGTCCACCATTTTCGTGTGGTTCACCACCTACTTCGGCTGGGTGGACGGCACCTTCCGTATGCTGGATGAGTCCGAGATCGACTCCTCCATTCTGGCTGCCATCGGCGGCGCCATCTGCTGGATCTTCAAGCCCCTGGGCTGGGGCAACTGGCAGGCGACCGTGGCCTCCATCACTGGTCTGGTGGCTAAGGAGAACATCGTGGGTACGCTGGGTATCCTGTATGGCGGCGGCGACGGCACCGTGTACCAGAATATTGCACAGGCCTTCACCGGCATCACCGGTTACAGCTTCCTGGTGTTTAACCTCCTGTGCGCTCCCTGCTTCGCCGCCATCGGCGCCATCAAGCGTGAGATGAACAACCACAAGTGGACTTGGTTCGCCATCGGCTATCAGTGCGGCTTCGCCTATCTCGTCGGCCTGATGATCAACCAGTTCGGCAACGCCTTCACCGGCAGCCTGAACATCATCGGCCTGATCGCTGCTCTGGCTGCGCTGGTCCTGATCGTCTATATGCTGGTCCGCCCCTACAAGGAGGCCACTAAGCTCAACGCCAAGGTGTAAGCAGCCGATCCATCTTTTCACATCGGTACGCAAGGCCAGCGGTTCCGTCTCCTTCGGGAGACGGGACCCACGCCGCCCTATCGGGCCGGTGTTCCAACATTTTCCAAGTATATCAGAAAAGGAGTGAGTTTCCATGCTGCAATGGATCAGCGAGAATGTAGGCACCATTTTGATTTGTATGGGACTGATCGTCAACGTAGCGTTGATCGTCCGGAGCCTGATCCGGCAGAAGAAGCAGGGGAAGTCCTCCTGCGGGGCCGGATGCGCCCACTGCGCCATGCACGGCCAGTGCCATAAGGACTGACGGGCGCAGAAAATGCCATAAGGGAAGGGACACTGAAGCACCCCGTGTCCCTTCCCTTATGCGCTCTCCTGTATGCTGCGGGCGTCCCTCTCGGCGCAAGACAATGGAGCGGGGCAGGAGAGGGCCTTTCCCACGGGAGAGACCCTCTGCTGATTCTAACAAGGGCGGATCACAGCCTGCAAGCGGCGCATCACGGCCCGCAGGTGGCAGATAAAAGGCGGGACCCTTACGGGTCCCGCCTTTTCGCTTATGCGGTTATGCCTTGCGGCAGGTGGTCATGCGTCGGAAGGTTTTCCCTTATCCACGGCGCTTCTTGCCAACCAGCAGGGCCGCACCGGCCATGGCCGTGATCCCCATCAGGGAGACCCACAGCACCAGACGGCTCTCGTCGCCGGTGGCGGGCTTGGTGGGATCGGTGGGCTGGTCGGGTTTACCGGGCTGATCGGGCTTGCCGGGATCCACGGGATTCAGCTCAGCGCCGCAGGTATCACACTTGCCGTCCTTGTCCGCATCCGTATGACCGGTGGCGGGGAGCACACGGGTCTCCGTCTCGCCGCAGAGGCAGGTGCGGGTCTCCACGCCGTCCTCGGTGCAGGTGGCGGGAGTGGTGACCTCCCACTCACCGAACTGGTGGGTGTGGGCGGTGCAGATGATGTCGGCACGGTTGCTGATGCGGATACGGGGCGCCATAGCGGTGCCGTCAGCCAGCACGAAGGTGTTGTCGTAGGAGGCCAGACCCGTGGCGGAGATCTCGCAGCCCTGCTCCAGGTTCTTTACCTCATCGTTGGGGCAGATGTAACCGTCGATGAACACACGGGACACCACACCGGCGCTGTCACGGACCAGAATGGTCTGCACCAGACCGTTGGCCATCTCGATGCCCACCACATAGCCCTTCAGGGTGATGAGCTGGCCCAGCACGGAGCCGTCGTTGACCTGGGTGGAGGTGACCTCTCTGGGGGTCACGGCCTCACCCTCGCCCAGCTTGACGATATCGGTGACGGCCAGCTGGTGCTCACCCTGATAGGAGCTGGTGGTGCCGGACACACGCACCCGGTCGCCGATCTTGAAGTCGCCGGCCACGGGGAAGCAGTTGATGCCGCCGGTCTCGTCCTGCACGTAGATGCAGTCGAAGAAGGCCGTCTCCTTGTCGTAGCCGGAGGCGTTGGAGGTGACCACACCCTCAATGGTGTACTTGTAGCCATCCTCGGTCTGGGCCTGTACCTCAGCGATGGGCGTGATCTGCACGGGGTTGATGAGCCGCAGCAGATTCTCGCAGATCTTGTAGTTGGAGTAGTTCTTCTCGGAGCCGTTGTCGCTGATGCTGGCCTGCACCTCAAAGTTGGACATGAAGGCCGCACCGGAGACCACCACCATGCCACGGCCCTCCAGCTGCTCGGTAGCCATGACCATCAGGCGGCTGTCGTTTTCGGCAAAGGCGTACTTGGGCGTACCGGCGCCGCCCAGACCGTCCTGATCCACGTCCACGGAGTAGGTGGTGGCATGGCCATACACCACGGGGGACACGGCAGCGGGCAGCGTGGAGGTGGCATTGCCGCTTGCGTCCACGGCATAGATGGAAGCGCCGCCGTAGTGGCTGAAGCGCTCGGTGTAGAGCTTGTCATAGGGATGGTCGGGATCGACCTCCACGCCGTCCATCAGGGGGTTGTCCATGTTGTAGGAGCTGAAGTACAGCCGCCACTTATCCACGCCGTCGGCGGCGCTGCGAACGTCGTCATAGGTGGCGTCGTCGCTGATGCGGAGGCTGGAGCCCAGGGCCGCCAGCACCTCATTCTGGGTGGCTGCCATGTGCTTGATGGCGGGGTTGCTCTGAATGACGTCGTAGTTCTCGTAGTTGTCGGACCAGCCCGCCAGAATGACGGTGCCTCCGGCTGCGTTGAAGGCGTCGATGGCCGCCAGCTCGTCAGCGCTGTACGTCTTGGGATCGGCCTGAGCGGCCTCCAGACGGCGGCTGGGAGCGGTGAGGATCAGAGCCTTGAACTTGGGATTGCCACAGGCGGCGATGAGCTCCTCGCTGGAGTTCAGCTGCACGGTCCGGACGCTGTACTTAGCGGCCAGATTGCTGAAGTTGCCCATGGAATCCTTATAGTTGCCCGCCACATACTCGTTGTAGTGGGAGGCGTCGATGCCGATGTACACCAGTGCATCCGCATTGAGCACATCCAGATCGATGGTTTTGGTGAAGGTGTACTCCTTGCCGTTCTGCTCCACCACGGCGGTGACCTGAACGGTGAACACACGGGCGGCGGTGGGGGTGTAGTGGAAGGAGACATCCAGCGTGCTGCTCTTGCCCAGCGTGTAGCCCTTGTCGCCCTCGCCCTTGTCCACGCCAATGACGGTGCCGCCGATGGTGTAGGTCAGGGACTTGATGGTGGCATCGGTGTCCTCGCTGTTGAAGAGGGTGGTGGTCAGGGTCAGCTCCTCGTCGGTGACGGGGGTGGCGGTGCCGCAGACCATGTTGGAGATGCCCAGCTTCAGGCTCTCACCCACCCACACGGGGGAGGTGACCGCCAGATCGCCGTCACCCTCGGTGACACGGATGAAGTAGTAGCTGTAATCCGGATCCAGCGTCACGGACAGGCTGCCCTGATTCAGCTCGGCGGGGTCGGACCAGGTGTGGACCACCTTGCCGGAGTTGACCACCACCTCCACCTTGGAGATGGAGTCGCTCTTGTCGGGATCGTTGACCGTGACCTCCAGATTCAGCTTCTCGGGGACCTCGGTGATGCTGGAGCCCATCATCTGACCGTTGACGGTGTAGCCCAGCTCCAGGTTCTTATCCTCGGTGGCGTACATCCGCAGGGCCCGGATGGCCTCGTAGATGCCCTTTTCGGTGAAGTTGTCGGTGAGGATAACGTCACGGGCGTCGTTGGCATTGCCCCAGCGGCCCTTGTGGTTGTCCTGGTTGTTGGTGGGAGCCAGGTGCCAGCCCTTATCCAGCGCCATGATGTACTGCTCATAGCTGGGATAGTAGCCGCCGGCGCCGATCTGGCCCTCGCCGTTACCCACCTCCACCATATACATGCGGCTGTCAATGACGGGATCCCAGTAGGAGAAGTCACTGAAGTTGCCGAAGGTGGTGCCGGGATGGTTGAACTGGCTGATGGAGTCCACGCCCTCGGCCTGACTCAGCAGAGCGTAGTATGCCTTCATACCGGCGTCGTCGGTCTTGTTGTTGAGGGTGGTGTTGTTGCGGGAGACCACGCCGGGGGTGTTGAAGGTGTTGATGTGGCCGGGGCCGCCGGACCATGTCATCTCGAAGCCGCCCAGCGCCACCATGGAACCGGCGTTCTCGGCGTTGAAGGCATCGATGGTGCTCTTATAGGTGCTCCAGCTGTGGTTGGCGTCGGAATCCTTCACCAGAGAGGTGTCATACAGAGCGCCCTCCACGTTAGCATTGGTCTTGGAGTCGAAGTAGTTGGAGTGGTCGGTGAAGGCTACGAACTGCACGTTGGCGCTGGCGGGGATGCTCTTGATGTAGTCCAGCGCAGAGGCCAGCGTACCGGAGCCGTCGGAATACTGGGTGTGGCTGTGGAGCTGACCGAAGTACAGCTGATACTGGGTCTTGCCCACGGTGAAGAACCAGTTGAAGCTGGCCTCCTTGCCGTCGGCACGCTTGGCGGTGACCACCACCTCCGTGCGGCCGTCGGTGAGGTCGGCAGCGGGCGTGTAAGTGACACGACCATCAGCATACACAGCATCCACGGTCTTGCCGTTCACCGTCATGGTGATGGTGGGCTCCGTCCCGGCATTGGCCAGCGCCACGGAGATGGCGGGCCGCTTGTCGCTGCCGGTCTGAGCACCCCGCATGGGCGTGGGATCGGAGAACACCGGCTCGTCCTTCACGGGGATCTCCACCGTGCGGGTGATGGCCTTGCCCTGATTGTCCACGCCGCTGATGGTTACGGTGAGTTTGCCGCCCGTCACCTTCTCCACGGGGATGGTGACGGTGTAAACACCCTCCTCCTCGGTGACAGTCAGGGCCTCGCCCGCCAGCGTGGCGGTCATGTCGCCCTTGACACCGAAGGGAGCATCCACGGTGAAGCTAAAGGTGTAGGCCTGCCCCACATAGGCGTCATACAGGTGGTCGATGACCACGGCGGGCATATTCACGATGCCGCCGGTCAGCTCCGTCCCCTCCGCCACGGGATAGAAGGAGAAGGAGTAGATGGTGTAGTCCAGATCACCGGTGGAGCTGTACATACTGTACACCTTGAAGCTGTCGCTGTAATACTCCAGCCACTGGCTGTATTTGCCGTTATACTTGGCGGTGCGGCTCTCCATTTCGTAGCCGCCCACATTGCCGGAGCACTCCCGGACCAGCCAGTCGGCGTCCTCACTGGCGGTGAGGGAATAGAAGGCGTTGTTGCCGGTGCCGTTGGCGCACAGATAGCCGTAGGTGTCGTTGCGGAAGCGATAGTACTCGCCGCTCTTTTCCACGGTAAAGACCACGGCGCCGTTGGAGCAGACAGCCTTGCCGCTCTCAATGGTGGCGGCCGCCTTGTTGATGGCGGGGCTGTCGGTGTTGTCATTTTGCTCCGCCAGAACCGCCTCAGCGTTCTGGTTGTAGATGACCACCTCATCGCCGGCCTGAGGCAGCTGGCCGGGGGTGGGAGGTGTCACGTTGGTGACGTAGTCGCTGCTGGCGCCGTTGCGGAGCTGATAGGTGCCGTTATAGGCGGAGCAGCAGGCGTACAGGGCCGTGACGTCGGCCTCAGTAGTATTGGCGGGCAGCGGCACACCCTTGAAGAGCTTGGTGCTGCCGGTGGCGTCGGTGACGGGGGTGCTGCCGGAAGCGTTGTAGGTACCCAGTGTCACGTCCTTGATGTAGACGTACTCACTGAGATAGTCGGCGCCCATCTGGGAGACGGTGATCTCCTGTGCGGGGATGGCCTCCACGCCGGCCTTTACCACCTCCATGGCAGGGGACTGCATCTGAGGCACGCCGCCGTAGGGGCTAATGGTGCCGGTGACCTTCACCACGTCGCCTACCTTATAGTTGGCGTGGTTGGCGTAATCATAGATCTGGAAGCCGTAGATCTCACCGCCGATGACGTCCTCCAGAATGATGGAACTGATGCTGGCAGCGCCGTTATAGGCGTTGCCGTAGTGATACACCACCTGACCCACCACGGAGACATTTTCGGTCTTGGTGGTGATGGCCCCGGCCTCCTTGACGGTGAGCGTCCCGTCGGGGATCATGTCGTCCGTGATGGGGTCATTGACGGAACCGGCGGCCCGGATCTCGTCGGCAACGGTATTCCGCAGCTGCAGGGTGCCGTTGTTGGTGCCTACGGCGGCGGTAACATCTACCTTGTCGCCCACGGCAAAGGCCCAGCTGTCGCCGTTCTTGGGCAGAACTGCCTTATAGAGCTGGATGGTCTTACCGTCGGCATCCTTGAAGGTGACGTTGGGGTTGGCGTACTGACCGTTGTTGTCGTAGATCTCAGTGATCTCCAGCCCCTTCAGCTGCACATAGGTACACACATCGTCGGCGGTCAGGGCGGCGATGGTGGTGGGCTTGGCGTCCAGGGTCAGGCCGCTGGACTTGACGAAGGTGCCGCTGCCCAGCTGCGCCATGCCCCTGAACTCGGCCCGCTTGCCGGTGCCGATGATGGTGTCGCCCAGAGCGATCTCATCGGTCTTGGCGGCCAGCCGCAGACAGATACCGCCGGTGGCGTCCTGCAGATAGTAGTTCTGGCCGTCCACCAGTGTCACGACGCCCTTGACGGTGAACTCGGTGTCGGTGGCGCCCTCCAGCGCTGTGCGGATGGGTACGGTGGCGGGCTCCTCCGGATCAGGCTCCGTGGTGGCGTCCACGTACTGCTTTTCCTGCGCCAGCTTGTAGAAGGTCATGCCGAAGTCCGCTTCCTTCAGCCGGTCAGTGCTGGTGCAGTAGGCGGAGAACTCGGTGAACTTGGCGAAGTATTCCAGGTAAACCTTGCCGTACTGCCCGGTGACGCCGCTGCCGGAGAGGTAGTAGGAGGCGTTCTCGGCATTGCAGGTCTCCACATCCCAGCGAGTGGTGCCCTTGGCGTCCATGTTGAGATGGAACTTGCCATTATTTTCACCCAGCGTCAGCGTCTTGTCGTTCTGGGTGAAGGTATAGGTGCCGTCATCGTTGGCGGTGACATCCCAGACCAGCGCATCCATGGCGTTGGCAGTCAGCACGTTATTTTTCACCGTGGCGGCCACGGGGGTCAGGTAGTAATTGCTCATCACGGTGGAGCTGACGGCAAAGCCGTTGCCGGCGTTGAAAATGACCGCCTTGTCGCCGCCGGTGAGGGCAGCGGTCTTAACGTACTTGTCCACCAGACGATAGGCCTTGTAGGTGAACACGACCTCCTGACTGTCGGTCATGCCGTCCTTCACAGCCTTGACGGTGATGGTGCAGGAGGAGGTGATGGTCACGGGGCCGGTGTAGTCCTGATAGGCGCCGTCATCCACCTTGTACCGCAGGGTGGCATCCGCCGTCTTGCAGGCAAAGGCCACGGTGTCGCCCACCTTCACATCGCCGGAGGCGGTACCGGTGGGGGCAGCTACCTGCTCCAGCCCGCCGCCCAGCTTATAGAGGGTGAAGTGGCAGGGGTAGCCGCCGGGGGTCTTGGTGATAGTGGCGTCCCTGTAAGCACGGAACTTGTTCTGGGCGCTGGCGTTGCTGGCCAGCTTGACCGTGTCATCGCCCTGTCCGGCGAAGGTAAAGGTCCCGTCGGTGGCATCGAAATCCACGGCCCACCGGTAGCTGCCGCTTTTAATGCCATTGTTGTTGCCGCCTTTGGGAGCAATGGGCTTGCCGTTGGCGTCGCTGAGAATGGTACCATTTTTGTCCACGGTCAGCGTCCAGACGCCGCCCGTGGGATCAATGACCTGATCGTTGGCAGCTGTCACGGCCACTGCCGTGACCCATGTGCCGTCCAGCACACCGGGGGCGTAACCGTTGTTGGCTACCATCACATACTCGCCGGTGACCAGTTCATCGGCGGACGTGACCTTGGTGTAGGTCTTTGTCGCTGATTCGTCTGCCAGAACTGCTGTGGGCAGCAGCGAGAGCAGCATCATCAGCGACAGCAGCACAGACATGATCCGACTGCTGAGTCCTCTCTTCTTCAATGAAATCCCTCCTGTTCAATATTACACGTTTACACGGCGGCCTGCTTCTGTCCTTCCGTCCCCCCGGAGATAGTACAAAGCCGCCTGACCCGCATCCGGCGGGCAGACGACCTTCCACAAGCTATCCTGTTTTTGGCACGGAGGCAGCGTCAAGGGCTCCGATCAGCCGAAACAGGCAGACTGTGGGGGATACCGTTGAGCAAAGACAAACCTTTCGTGTATCGTGCTGCCGGTCAAAACCGTGTACGCCGCTTTTGGCCGTACATACCGCCTTTGACCGATAGTAACAGTCTATCATAAGGGGACACAAATGGCTACCCCTTTTTCAATGATTTTGTCAGAAACGTGCAATAAGTTTGTATAATATCTGCAAAGTCTATTGACAGATGTAGCTGACTAGTGAACACTATTGACATCAGGGGCGGAAGTTGCTATGCTGTAACCAAATATCATTGACGGAGGAAACGCCCATGAAGCGGAAGAAGGGGAATGCGGACCGGCTGACAGCCGGGGCCTGGTGGAGCAGGAACCGGTGGAGCTGCGTCATTCTGGCGGCGGCGCTGGTGCTGTTCATCGTCGTGCGGATGGCGGCTGTGACCTTTGAGCAGCCCCAGCCCCGAGGGGATGAATATGCCGAGTACGAGACCGGCGTCGTTACGGATATCCTGTCGGACAGCACCGAGGCAGATGCCGTGGCCGACGGCGGCTATCGGGGGGAGCAGCTGCTGCTGACGCAGGTGCGCTCCGGCCAGTACAAGGGCGAGACCATGCAGGTGTATAACTATGTGGGGCCGCTGTACGGCCAGCCCCTGAAGGTGGGGCAGCGGGCGGTGCTGCTGATCTCCACTTATAGCGACGGCAGCCACACCGCCACGGTGTACGAGTATGACCGGGCGGTGGGTCTGGCGGTGATCGTGGGCCTGTTCCTGCTGGCAACGGTGCTGGTGGGCGGCAAGGTGGGAGCCAAGTCTCTGGTGGCGCTGGCGGTGACGCTGGTGTGCCTGTTCTGGATCCTGATCCCCCTGCTGATGAAGGGAGCGTCCACGCTGCTGACGGTGTTTCTGGTGTGCGCCTACATCACCGTGGTGACGATGGTGATCTTGGGCGGCGTGTGCCGTAAGACGGTGTGTGCTGCGCTGGGTACGGTGGCCGGTACGGCGCTGGCGTTGCTGTTCGGCCTGCTGTCCCAGAGCCTTCTGCGGATCGACGGCCTGCGGCTGACGGATGTGGAGCCGCTGCTGCAGCTGCGGCAGACGGGTACGCCTCTGGGCCTGCGGGGCCTGCTGGTGGCGGGGGTAGTCATCAGTGCGCTGGGCGCCGTGATGGACGTGGCCATGAGCATCTCCTCTGCGCTGACGGAGGTACATACCGTGGCCCCGGACCGGGACGGCCGGGCTCTGTTCCGCTCCGGTATGAATATCGGCCGGGATATGGTGGGTACCATGACCAACACCCTGATCCTGGCATTTTTGGGCAGCGGCCTGTCCTTCATCATCTATCTGTATTCGCTGGGGCTGGATCCCCGGCAGCTCATCAGCTCCCCCTATATGGCCACAGAGGTCATCAGCGGCATCGCCAGCAGCATCGGCGTCATTCTGGCGGTCCCCCTGACGGCGCTCATTACCTCGGTGATCTTGGCAAAGGATAAAAAACCGAAGGCCCCCTGCGGATCGAAACCGGAGGATAAGAAGCTTCCCAAAGAGGTTCAATAAGGGAGGCACCACCGGCGGCTGGACAAAAAGGTGTCCAATGCTGGACAAAAGCTGGACAAAAACCGGGACGCTCCAAGGTCAGAAAATGGGGCAGTAACTGGACAAAACCGGAGGATGTAGACCGAAAAAACGACAGCGCAA
>ENA-USUM01002043-USUM01002043.1-human-gut-metagenome-genome-assembly--contig:-NODE-2043-length-12316-cov-9.232372_pt1 | contig 12316 bp, 12 predicted proteins | sample MGYA00250063_ERZ773402 | MGnify/ENA primary metagenome ERZ773402 (study PRJEB29103, sample SAMN06112030) | human gut metagenome | biome: human gut; feature: ankylosing spondylitis patient; material...
ATACCTGTTACCGTTTTTTGTCCGGGGGAGATCCGGATCTCATCCCGGATCTGACCTATGAGGCGTTTATTGCGGCTCATAATAAATACTATCACCCGTCCAATTCACGCATTAGTCTGGTGGGCAGTGTGGAAATAAACAGTGTCTTACAGAAGCTGGATGATTTCCTGAGAGAGTTTGATGTTAGCAGCGAGAAAACTGCCATTGCTTATCAAAAGCCGGTTGAATCCGTAGAGCGAACTGTTTCTTATGCCATCGGTGAAAACGAATCATCCCATCAGCGCACAATCGTTTCCTGCGCCTCCTTGATGGGTACATACCGCGACCGTGTGCGCAATTACGCGACTGCGGTACTGGCAGATTATTTAACGGGAGATGACGATGCCCCTCTGAAACGGGCTGTTCTGGAACAGGGACTTTGTCAGGATTTTGCAGTTACCGTCCACGACGGTATGCTGCAAAGCTTGGTTTCCTGGGAGGCGTGGTACACCGATCAGGAGCTACTCCCCCACCTGCGCAGCACAATCCACGACACCCTTACGGAGATTGTAAAGAAGGGCCTGGATAAGGAACGTTTGGATGCCAGCTTGTGCCAATTTGCGTTCCGAATGCGGGATCGTGACAGCGGCGGTTCTCCCAGAAGCCTGAACGAAGCGTTGGAGCTGCTGGACACCTGGCTCTACGGCGGAGATCCTGCCGAAGGCGTGACCGTGGAGCAGCCTATTCGGGAGCTTCTGGAAAAGCGTGATAGCGGCTACTTTGAGGAACTGATTCGGAAGCTGTTTCTGGATAATGACCACACGGTCACCGTGATTCTGGTTCCCTCCAACACCTTCAGTCACGAAAAAGCGGAGCGTGAACAGCAGCGAATTACCGTTGCTGCCAACCGTTGGACTTCAGCGGAGTGGGATACCTTTGCCAAAGAAACCAAAGCGCTCAAGCAGTGGCAGCAGACACCGGACAGCGAAGATGCCCTTGCAGCGATCCCTATGCTGCGCCTGGACGATCTGCCCGATGCCCCGGAACCTGTGGAGGTCATGCAGACGCATTGTCAGGATATCCCTATGCTGTGCCACAAACTGCCCAGTGAACTGGCCCACTTCCGAGTACATTTTCTGGCAACGGATCTGGAAACCTGGGAGCTGCCTGCACTGAGCATTTTCTGCCGTTTGCTTGGCAGTATGGCAGCCGGGCGGCACTCCCGCAGCCTGCTGCCGCTTCAGATCAAGCGCACACTGGGGCAGTTGGATATCTATCCCACCATTCTTGCGGGCAACACCCCGGAGCACTGCAAGATTTACTTGAGCGTGTCTGCTGTCTGCCTGCCGGAGCAGAGCGCTGCGGCTGCCGATCTGCTGACAAAAATTCTGACACAAACTCTGTGGGAGGATACCGCATTGCTGCAGGATATCCTTCAGCAGATGAATATGAGCTATCAGATGGCGTTGCCTGAAAACGGACATCAGTTTGCTGCAACCCGTGCCCTCTCCGGGCTGACTGCCCATAATATGGTAAGCGAGTACACAGGCGGCTTGGAGTTTGCCCGCTGGCTGAAAACCATGTCCGAGGCGGATGAGGGCGCATTGCGTGATCTGCTGGTTCTTCTGGACAAGCTGATGAAACGACTGATTGTCCGGGAACGCATGACCCTTTCCTGCTCCTATGGCGCTGGCGAGGATATGGCAAAAGTATTCTGCACCGGCATCCCATCGGGCAGCGCTGCTCCAGAGGAAATGCACTGTACGTTGTCCGGAGCAATGCAGGAAGGCGTTATCATCCCTGCCGCAGTGGGCTTTTCCACCCGGGGAACCAATCTGCGCCTGCATCATCGTGCCTATTCCGGCTGTTTGCCTGTGATGGAAAAAATATTGAATTTCACCTTCCTATGGGATGAGATCCGGGTGAAGGGCGGTGCCTATGGCTGCGGATTCCGGGGCCGGGACAACGGTGATCTGGTGTTCAGCACCTACCGCGACCCCCAGCCGGGACGCTCGCTGGAAATCATGGTACGTGCGGCGGACTTTCTGCGAGCCTTCTGCGCAGACGATCCCGATCTAACAGGCTTCATTCTCAGTGCCGTGTCTGCGCTGGACCCTCTGCGTACTGCTTCCGAGAGGATGACCGAAGGGGAAATGCGCTGGTTCCGAGGTATTTCCGAGGAGGATGTTTGCAGGCGTTATCAGGAACTGATCCATACGACCCCGGGAGAAATTCTGACGCTTTGCCCTATGTTGGAGGAACTCATTGAGGACAACGCAATCTGTGCCGTCGCGGGGAAGCTTCTGCTGGAACAGTGCCAGGACAGCCTTAACAAAGTGTTCTCATTCGATTCGAAGGATGTGGCAGAACCGTTTTTTGCCTGATCGTGTATGCTCTGCGATTCCATGGCTGAGCATGAGTTTGCCCGGCATATGCTGGGCAAAGGCGTATAGTCGGAGCCAGTACTATGGTTGCAGAGTTGGCAGAAAGATTAGCCAAAATCGAGTGGGCGTGTTTTATGCGTTCGAAAATGCCAGATATTGTCTGGAAAACTTGACACGGATATGCTAAAATGCATACAAGCCACCTGTAATAACTGCTATGTGCTTCCTGCGATAATTTATCAACGATGATAAGATTTTGATAAGCACCCATCGTATAGCTTTGATAATATGGATAGTCAAAATTCTTTGAATAACTTTAACAAATAATCTCTAAACAAAGTTGTTTAAGAAATAAGTTCCTAGAACGAGTGGGAATAACCTCACACATCAAAAGAGCGCTCTCCCCATTCCGGGGAGAGCGCTCTTTTTGATGCAGGGAATTACTCAGCAACCACAGTATACCAAATGTCGCCGTTGGTCTGAGTCTGAGGCACGACCTTGTAACCATCGGCCACGAAGTTGGTGCCGGCACCCTCAGCGGAGTTGTTGGAGGGGTCGAAGTTGATAAACGTACCGCCCTGAATGATGACCTTCGCCGTACCATTCTTGTAAGCGCTGTCCACACAGTTGATCAGGAAGTTGTAGCCATACAGATCGCCGAATGGCTCGCAGGCGAAGGTACCGCCGTTGATGATGAGGGTACCCTCCTGAACCTGCACAGCAGTACCGCCGCCGTAATAGTAGCCGCCGTTGATGGTGAGGGTTGCACCATCCTTGACATTGATTCCATAGCCGCCGTTGACGCCGGTATCAATGCCGCCGGTGGTCAGAGCCTCCTTCCGTTCCGTAACGTTCACCACAGGGTAAGTGGCGTTCTCGTCATAGGTGTTGTTGAAGCTGTCGCTCTCCACAGTGTCCTGGGTGGCGTAGACGGTGATGGCGATGTCCTTAAGCTCTTTGTTCATGTACTCGTTGTCGGCCCATCACGGTCCAAGTGGATCCAGCGGCCCCAGCTCCGGGTCGTAGGGCAAACACACCACCTCGCATCCCCCGCTGGGACGGCTCCCCGGCAGGAGCAGTCCCTCCTCCCCCAACCAGAAATCGCCGGGGTGCAGGACCAGCCCCCGCTCTTGTGCCGTCTCCCGCAGGCAGCGGCGCCACAGCGCATGGGGAGGGAAACACTCTCCCAGTCCTACCGGCAGACCATCCGCCCACACATCGCCCCGGCAGCGGTACGGCCACGGCCCCGTGAGCTCCGTGCAGATGCTCACACCATGCTCCGTCTCCCGAACGATACGGCTGCGAAGGGCCACCGTAGTCAGCGGCAGCATCCCGCCTTGTTCCAAAGCCCTCCGACATCGCTCCGCCAACTGCGGCAGCAGCACCCGGCGGCCATAGTCCAGCAGTCCCCTGCCCCACGCTGCATAATACCGGCAGAAGGCCCTCTTTCCCTCCCAATGGGGCAGCTCTGCCTCCACTGTCAGCAGCGGCAGCTCCTCCCAAGTCAGCACTTGGGGCGGAAAAACAGGTTCAACGGTCACAGCCACAGCCAGCCCTCCTCTCGTATCCTACCCTCCACTCTATGCACCCCCCGCACCGCAGGTGCAAAAAAGTTTCCGCCGCCCGTTTACTTTCATACGTTACCATGATACAATATGAAAGTACATCCAGCAGAAACGGAGGAATGTTCCATGGCGCACAAGACCACCATCGCCACCAAGGAGAAAAACGAGCGGCTGTACCGGGCCATTCTGGCTCTGGAAACGGAGGAGGAGTGCTATGCCTTCTTTCAGGACCTGTGTACCATTGCCGAGCTGCGCTCCATGGAGCAGCGCTACGAGGTAGCCACCCTGCTCAGCGAGGGCATGGTGTACAGCGACATACTGGAGCGCACCGGCGCCTCCAGCGCCACCATCAGTCGGGTGAACCGGGCTCTCCTCAACGGGACCGGCGGCTACGTCAGTGTGCTGGGCAAGATGAAGGAGGACGGTCATGAGCAGCTATGAGGGGCTTGCGGCGTCCTACGATGCCCTGACCACCGACGTAGGCTACGAGAAGCGGGCGGACTTTCTGGAAAAGCTCTTCCGCCGCAGCCGTATCCCCGTCCACACGGTGCTGGATCTGGCCTGCGGCACCGGCACCATGACGTGGCTGCTGACAGACCGGGGCTATGAGCTCATCGGCGTGGATGGCTCAGAGGAGATGCTGGCCGCCGCCATGGAGAAAAGCGGACAGGTGGAGGGCATCCCCCCCATCTTCCTGCACCAGTCCATGCCCCAGCTGGATCTTTACGGCACGGTGGATGCCGCCATCTGCTGTCTGGACAGCCTGAACTATCTCACCCGCCCCGCCGATGTGCAGCGCACCTTCCGGCGGCTGCACCTGTTCATCGCCCCCGGCGGGCTGCTGGTGTTCGACATCAATACCGTGGCCAAGCTGGCGGCGCTGGATGGACAGGTCTTTCTGGACGAGACGGAGGACACCTACTGCGTCTGGCGCACGGAGTATCACCGGGGACTGTGTACCTATTACATGGATCTCTTCGACCGCCGCCGGGACGGTGCATGGCAGCGGGAGCTGGAGATCCACCGGCAGCGGGCCTATACCATAGAGGAGCTCACCGGCTGGCTGAGAGCCGCCAGGTTCACTGATATCCGCACTTGGGGCGACGGAAAGCTGCGCCGTCCCACGGAGAACGAGCAGCGGATCTATTTTTCCTGTATCAGAGAGTGAGGTCATTTTCATGAGCGATCATATTTTGCGTGCCATTACATCCGACGGCTTGGTGCAGGCCGCCGCTATCAGCAGCCGTGACCTGACGGAGCGGGCCCGGCAGATCCACAAGACCCTTCCGGTGGCCACCGCCGCCTTGGGCCGGACACTGGCCGGAGCCTCCATGATGGGCAACGCCCTGAAGGGCCACGGTGCCAGCCTGACCCTCCAGATCAAGGGCAGCGGCCCCTTGGGTACCATTCTGGCGGTATCCGACTCCGACGGCAACGTCCGTGGCTACGTCACCAACCCTCAGACGGAGCTGCCCCTGCGCCCCGACGGCAAGCTGGACGTAGGCGGGGCCGTGGGACAGGAGGGCTCCCTGACGGTCATCAAGGACCTGCATATGAAGGAGCCCTATGTGGGTACCGTGAACCTGCTGGGAGGCGAGATTGCTGAGGACATCGCCGCCTACTTCGTGGAGTCCGAGCAGATCCCCACCGCCTGCGCTCTGGGGGTGCTCATTGACCGGAATCAGAGCGTCAAGGCCGCCGGTGGCTATCTGATCCAGCTGATGCCCGGCGCCGGGGAGGACACCATCGCCAAGGTGGAGGGCGGTATCATGGCCGCCGGCAACGTCTCCGCCATTCTGGAAAAGGATCCCGACCCGGAGGCCATGCTGCGGACGGTGCTGTCGGACTTCGAGGTGAAGGTGCTGGAGCAGGAGCCTGTGGAGTACCGCTGCGGGTGCAGCCGGGACCGCATCGAGCGGGCGCTGCTGTCACTGGGTCGGGACGAACTCTCCGCCATTCTGGCCGAGCAAGGCTCCTGCGACCTGACGTGCCAATTCTGCGACCGGGTGTACCACTTCTCCGGCCCGGAGCTGGTAGGGCTGATCCAGAGCCTTGAGAAAAAAGATTGAAAAAATCTGATTTTCCTGTTGACATGGCGGCCGGTTTTTAGTATAATTATCCTTGCCGTTGCGATGGTAAGCCCTTCCGGCGGCAAGGACGGGAGCATAGCTCAGCTGGTTAGAGCACCTGCCTTACAAGCAGGGGGTCACTGGTTCGAGTCCAGTTGTTCCCACCATGATACGGCCAAGTAGTTCAGTTGGTTAGAACGCCAGCCTGTCACGCTGGAGGTCGTGGGTTCGAGCCCCATCTTGGTCGCCATATGCCTCTGTAGCTCAGTTGGTAGAGCAGCGGACTGAAAATCCGCGTGTCGTTGGTTCGACTCCGACCGGAGGCACCATGACGCTGAAACATCGGCGTCATCTGCGGGCGTAGCTCATCTGGTAGAGCGCGACCTTGCCAAGGTCGAGGTAGCGAGTTCGAGCCTCGTCGCCCGCTCCAAAAACAGAGAAAACGGCGAACCTCGCCGTTTTCTCTTATCCGGTGACATAGCCAAGTGGTAAGGCAAGGGTCTGCAAAACCCTCATTCCCCAGTTCAAATCTGGGTGTCACCTCCATATTAACGAAACGGTATAGATGCGTCTGGCGAAAAGTCAGGCGCATCAACCGTTTCCGGGCTTTTTCAAGCCCGGATTTCTTCTCTCAAACCATAGATGCAAATCGCTGTTTCAGGGCGTCTGCCCCGATTCGAACCGGGTGTTTTCCTGTTTCATGCAGATGCGTTCAGCCAGCGCCCTTTTTCAGCGGCGATTTTTCCGGCTGGCAGCGGTATCTTTCTCAAAAAAGAATCACAAAGATTTGGGCGTTGTTTTGTTGGTCCTGACGGACTAAGAAAGCGGTGCCCTTTTTCATTTCAAAAAGGGCGCTGGTCGCAGCGCCTGCATTTGTAGGTCGGAGCATGATCGCTCCGGCCTTATTTTTTATGCATGGGAGGAGCTATATGAGCATCAGCGCAGAAGAAAAGGTCTGTTATCTCAGAGAAGCAGCAATCGTCCTTGCCAAGGAGGGTTTCCAGTTGGACGAAGTTCACACTGACAGGCTGTGTATCCTGCTTGACGGTTCGCCGCTTTGTGAAGTAACTGGGAGCGGTGGTGTTGCCTACCGCAATGAGGATATTGACGAGCCAGAACGGATCGCTGCCAAGGACAAGGTGTATGAGATTGTCAGGACCACAGCGGAATATATGCGGCAGATGGAAACAGCGCCCTTTTTGAAAGCCGACGGTCTGGAGGACGGCTACAAGGTGCTGGCGGATTTCAACGGCACTATGCTGGCTGGAGTTCAGAGCAAACACGGAGTCCACTTCGTCACATGGGATTGGGCCTATGGGCACACAGGCGTATGTCATGGGCACTATTTCATGGAGAACTATGCAGGAGCCAAACAGGACTTTGCTATCCGCTCCGGGCTGATTCAAAAGGAACGGCTTTTCACCCCAGAGCAGATGACCGAGATTTATCGCTGCTGTGCGGACTCTGTAGACGGAGATTTCTTTGAACTCACGGGAGAGCAGGAAAAAATGATCCGCAGTGTTCAGCAGCAGATTGAGGAGTGTGTGACGGATTTGGACGAGCGAATCCGGCAGCAGGAAGAAGCCTTGGAACAAGCCACACAGGAACAGACAATGTAATATCAAACGGAACGGGTCGGAGTCTTGGCAATAAGATTCCGGCCCTTTTTTCATTTCAGAGAGGAGTTCGCTTATGCCGTACTATTTCATGCGAGACACGCCGCTGCAGGCGTTGGAGCAGTTGATGATGTCTCAGCCCGGTCAAAAACCCAGAGGCGGTGGGATATACCGCAGCCCATTTCATTACACGCCCAAAGATGTGGCGTGCGAATACTGCCAGAACTATGTCCGCAAGCACCCGTGCCGTCTATGTGAATGTACCTGCCTGGAGGAGCGGATCGAGGCAGGTGTGCTGGAGCTGAATGCGTTCATGTGGGACTGCTTCACCCCCTCTATGGGGCCACAGCTCCGAAAACGGATGTATCAGCAATTCAGAGAAAAGAAACCTCGATTTTTTCTGTCCGATGCCCACCGGCGAAGATGGACACATTGGCGAGAGCGCTGCTGGCGCTTGTCCGACCGGAACAAAGCTGCCCTCTTCCTGCTCACGGCATACGAGAGCCTTTGGCGCAGGATGGTCTGGAAGTGCGGGAATGACGGCTTTGACTTCCAAAGCGTCCGGCTCGGAGGAATCGAGCCGGAGCTATACAGCGTATACCAGGCGGCGAAGGCCATTGCGGTCAGCTGCTGCAATATTACTCTTGCGGACCTTGCGTCTCCGGAATTGGTCACAGATGAGGCGTTCCACCTGATTACCGGCGCACTGCTGATGGCCAAGTACGGAGATGCGGTTTTGAATTTGGAAAAAGGAGTGAATGAAACATGATGATTCAAGCGGTACTGAGTAACCCTCACCATCCGGAATACGGAGTAGCAACCATCCCATTCCCCATCCCCCATGACCAGTACGCACACTGTATGGAGCTGCTGGAGGCTCTGGAGATTGGCGATGCGGTCAAGACGGACTGCAAGGTGGAGAAGATCGACAGTTTCTACACTGTCCTGAAACGAGCGGAAATGCTCACGGTCAATGTGGAGGAGCTGAACTATCTCGCCAAGCGGCTGGATAGTTTCGATACCGGCGAAGCCGCACAGTTTCAGGCGGTGGCACACGAGCTGGAACTTTTCGAACTGAAGGATTTCATCAACCTGACCTTCTGCTGCCAGCAGGCCACGGTCATCACCGACTTTTCCGACCTCGCCGCTGTTGGCCGTGACCACTACATGAACCTGCACGGCGGCAGCGCAAGTGTGGATGAGCTGAACAAACTGGATGGCGAGGAAACTGCGCGGCGGCTCATCGAAAACGGCAGCGGCAAAATCACTCCCTACGGCGTGGTCTACGACAACGGCATGAAGCTGGAGCAGGTCTACGACGGCCGGTTCTTCCCCTGCTATTACTATGAGCCGAACGCTATCACCATTGCGGTGACCTCCAAAGCCGAGCCGGAGGACACAGAGCATATCACATGGCTGTACCTCATCAAGCATCGCGGCATCGCAAGGGATGTGGTGGCGCACTTTGCCAAGGCCGGACTTCTGTATGAAGATGCCGAGTATCACAACGCCGTGTTTGTTGGCACGGATACAGATGGTGTCCCCCACCACGCCCATAAGCGCAGCGCCAACAGCTACGGGAAAGCCTTTCGCTTGAATGTGGAGGGCAGTGATCCACGATACAGCTTCCATTATGTCGGCACAGACAGAAGTCTGTATGTGTTTGAAGCGCCCATCGATATGCTGTCCTACATCACCCTTTACCCAGAGAACTGGCAGCGGCACAGCTATGTGGCCTGCTGCGGCACATCCATTCAGCCAGTATTGCAGATGTTGGAACAAGCGCCGCAGCTCGACACCGTTCTGCTCTGTCTTGATAATGATGAAACCGGCCATCAGGCCAGCCGCCGGATGCGGGAGCAGTTGGAAATGCGCTATTCCGTGGAGCGCCTGATCCCGGAAAGCAAAGACTGGAATGACGATCTGACCCTGAGCATCGAAAACGCTCAGGGCTTTGCTATGAATGAAATGAGGTGAAATGTTGAACGCAAGTATCTGGATCCTGATCGCAGCGGGAGCAACAATGTTCCTTGTCATCGGTGGGCTGTCCATGATGTCTCATCACTATACCCTTGGCAATATCAAATCCCGCACCGTAGGCGACGGGCAGCACGGCACAGCCCGATGGGCCACCGACAAGGAAATCAAGCAGACCTATGCCCATGTGCCCTTCAAAGTCAGAGAGTGGCGCAGCGGACAGAACCTCCCCTCGGAGCAGGGATTGATTCTCGGCTGTAAGGGGAAACCGCAGGAGCTCACCGCACTGGTAGACAGCGATGACATTCACTGCCTCATGATCGATGCCAGCGGTATTGGTAAGACTGCATTCTTCTTGTACCCCAATCTGGAATATGCCTGCGCTTCCGGTATGAGCTGGCTGGCGCTGGACAGCAAGGGTGACCTGGCCCGCAATTACGGCACGATTGCGAAAAACTGCTACGGCTATAATATGTCCGTCATTGACCTGCGAAATCCCACTCGCTCAGATGGCAACAACCTGCTGACACTGGTCAACCGCTACATGGACATCGCAAGGAAAGATCCCAAAAACTTGGCGGCTCGAGTTAAGGCGGAGAAGTACGCTAAGATTCTCGCCAAAACCATTGTCAACCCCGATGGCGATGACAGCAATTGCGGACAGAATGCCTTTTTCTACGATGCGGCGGAGGGCTTGCTCACTTCGGTCATCCTGCTGCTGGCAGAGTTTCTGCCGCCGGATACGGAGCATCCGCAGGAGCGCCGGCACATCGTCTCTGTCTTCAAGCTGGTGCAGGATCTACTGGAACCCAGCAAGGTAAAGGGCAAGAGTCACTTCCTGCTCCTGATGCGTAAGCTACCGACTGACCACAAGGCCAGATGGTTTGCAGGTGCTGCACTCAACAGTGCGGAACAGGCCATGGCCTCTGTCATGTCCACGGTACTTTCTCGTCTCAATGCATTTCTGGACTCGGAACTGGAGCAGGTGCTTTGCTTCGACAGCGCCATCGATGCAGAGAAGTTTGCTTCTGAAAAGTCTGCCATCTTTCTCATTCTTCCGGAGGAGGACACCACCAAAAACTTCATGGCGGGCTTGATGATTCAAAATCTAAGCCGTGAACTGTTTGCTGTGGCGGATGAAAACGGAGGGAAGCTGCAAAACCGTGCGGTACTGTATTGTGATGAGTTCGGCACCATGCCGCCCTTCGATGTCCTTCCGCTGTTCTCCGCAGGCCGTTCCCGCCGCCTGACGCTGGTGCCGATCATTCAGTCCTTAGCGCAGCTTGAAAAAAACTACGGAAGAGAAGGAAGCGAAATTATTCAGGACAACTGCCAGGACACCATCTTCGGCGGCTTCGCACCCAACAGCCAGACGGCGGAGGTGCTGTCCAAGGCGCTCGGAAACCGCACCGTTCTGTCTGGATCGGTGAGCCGTGGGAAGAACGACCCCAGCCAGAGTCTGCAAATGATGGAGCGTCCACTGCTGACGCCAGATGAGCTGAAGTCTATTCCCAAGGGGAATTTTATTGTCCAAAAGACGGGACAGCATCCCATGCGTACCCGCCTGCGGCTTTTTCTGGAATGGGGTATCTCCTTCGAGGAGCCTTATATTGTTCCGGAGCGGGTAGATCGTGCGGTAGCTTATGCCAACCGTGAAGATTTGGAGCGTAACCTCCCGCAGTCAAATAAGGCGGAGAATGCGGATATGCGTGGAGCCTATGCCGTTTCCGGACGCGGCGGCATTGCCCATGAGCCTGCTGTAGATAAGCCCAGGCGCAGGGGCGGCAAGCAGATGAAAACTTACGGTGAGGAGGATCTATGAGTTACTTTGGAACAATTTACGCCGACACCGAACTGCCCTCCAGAGCGAGGGCAGTTTATATGTATCTGCGTGACCGTGCAGACAGCGAGGGAAAATGCTGGCCAGGAATCAAGACGATTGCGTCCGACATGCGATTGTCACGCTCCACGGTCAAACGGGCATTGACGGATCTGGAGCAACATGGATACCTGCAAAAGATCCCACGCTACCGTGACAATGGGAGCAGCACATCCAACCTGTATTCCGTGCAGTAAGGCCGCAAAAAAAGCGCAGTCCTCCGCCAAGGGAGGACTGCGCCCATTTGCTGGACCCAGGGGAGGTTCATGATGGACCTCCCAGAAGGACTCACTCTATCGGAGATTTAACACAGAGAAAGAAACAAGCGTCACTTCCAGAATTGCTCTAAAACCCTCTATGATATGCAAACTATAAAAGAGCGTATTGGTTATCCGAAGTATAAGTATAACTCTTATTGGATATTCTCAGCATATCGTAATCCTTTGGATTTGCGATGGCATCGTAGCAAAACTCAGCACCCATCATTAGTTGGCGCTGACATTCGCCAATCTCAGGAACCACATCAGCATAGATGCTATTATTTACATAGCACATAGAACATGATATGGGATTTAACTCTACAATGTCTATATACGAATTACCGTTGCTGTCAATAAATTCGCCTAAATCTAATGCGTAGTTAGCTGGGAAAACGCCCAATCTTCTAATGTGATCTACCATATGTATGGCAATATTTTTGTGTGATTTTGGCACGGTGTGTTTGAGTGAATGGAGCGCCCTGAATGAGTTGACAACCTGATTATTCAAAATAATGTGCCTGATTTCGCGTGTGCCTAACTGCGTGATTAACGCTCGCTTTAGATACATTCATGTACTCAGCAACCTC